>OBZU01000299.1_pt1 | contig 17989 bp, 2 predicted proteins | sample 1495561 | NCBI WGS metagenome assembly OBZU01 (sample SAMEA2580250, study PRJEB22360) | human gut metagenome | biome: human gut; feature: human-associated habitat; material: faeces | place: Denmark | collected 2008/2010 | reverse complement strand
CAAAATATTAAAAAATATGTGGTATAATATAACATTTTAACAAGAATATTACAATTAAATTTCAACAGATTGACTCTTGATGTCAAGAATGTTACAATTTTATTTGTATCATGGAATCATGAAATATGAAAAAGGAGATCCTATAAATGAAGGATATTTTCAATAGACGCCAACGCTTTTCTTTACGAAAATATAGCATTGGGGTTTGTTCTGTTCTCTTAGGAACAGCGCTCTTTGCTGCAGGTGCTCAATCTGCGTCAGCGGATGAAGCAACAGCAGCCTCTGGACCTGCAGAAACAGCAACTTCAGAAACGCAACCTGCTGCAACAGAATCAAGTCAAACAGAAGCACCTGGTGCTTCTAAGGCATACGGGGAAGGAGCATCAGTTCCAAAAATTGACCGTTCTGGGACTGCTGCTGCAAATTCAGAAACACCAGCTCCAGCAACTGAAAAAGCTGAAGTAGCTGAAACACCAGCTGCTACAGAAAACAAGGAAGCGAAAGCTGAAGAAGCTGCAAAACCAGCTAAAGCTGAAACTAAAAAATCTGAAGAAGCTCCAAAAGTTCCAAAAGCACCAACAGCGACAAGCAAACCTGTTGAGAAAAAAGAGGCAAGCTCTAAACCTGTATCTGCAACAGCAACTACTACAGCACCAACAGCTTCAACTCGTGCTGCAGCAGGTGAAAGCTCAGAAAGAGCAGCTGCAAGAGAAGAAGCAGCTACACCTGAAACTCCACTAGTTCTTAATCCTACAGTGCAGCCAGCTCCACTTCGTGTGACTGATGCTCCTACAGCAGATCGGTCAGCAGCTGAAGTTCGTAGCGCAGTACTTGATCGTGCAACAACTGATTTGACGAATGCTGGCGCTTTGGCAACAAGAAGCAGCCGTCGTAACCGCCGTGCTGCTGCAGACCACAATAACGAGCCGGTTGCTGTAGCAACTTTCTTAAAAGACGGTGAAGTTGCTACACCTGAGATGACGGATCCAAATGGTGCAAGTGTTTCATCTCAAACTGTACCAGCTGGTTATCAGGCTAAAGAAGGCGACTTCTATACTTATGCTATTTGGGATCTTACTAAGTTCAATGAACGTTATGGTACAAAATATTATGCGCGTGCTTATAAGAGATTTGATGAATCTACAGATACAACAGTTGAATTACTAGATAAAACTACTGGTAATGTACTAGAAACTAGAACTGTTACTGCATCTAGTGGAATTCAAAAATTCACAACTACTACAGCAGCATCTAATAGCCAATTAACTTTCCAAGTAGATTATAAAGCTGGGACTGCCCCAACTGGTAAAAAAGCAGAACCATTTATTCAAAATGGTTATGCAGTTGGAAAGAGTATCACAGACTTAGTAGCTGGTGGACACCAACTTACACCAGCTGAGCAAGCACTTTATACTGCGGTTTATAACGCTCGTACTACAACAGATATTTTAAACGTTGTTGAACCAGCTTACAATGGTCGTACAATTACTGATTCAAACGCTAAAATACCAGTAACAATTAATAAAACAACTTACTATAAAGTAGTTGATAAAAACAATCCAACATTTAACGCCAATAAAACAGATAAAACTGTTCAAGATTATAAAGAAAATGGTAATGAAGTAGAGTTAGCTCGATACACTCTTAAAGCTGAAGAAGGACAACGTTTCACAGCATCTGGCGAACGTCAATTTGATGGATACAAACTTTACCAAACTGCTGATGCAAATGATCAATCTGGTACTGTAAGTCGTCCTTACACCGTTGGTACGAAATTCATGGATGCGGACCGTTACGGTATCAAACGTATCAAAGAAATTGTTGGAGAAGACGGTTCAGTCGTTATTCGTGTTTACTTGCTAGATCCAAGACAACAAAGCAAACGTTCTGATGGTTCATTAAGTACCGATGGCTATATGTTGCTAGCAGAAACTAAGCCGATTAAACCAGGTGAATGGAATTCACAGGACTTAGTTGTTAAAAAATCACCTCTTTACACTATTGCACATACCGTAACTGATCCAAAAACGGGAGCAAAAACTAACTATCCAAACGGTAAAGAAGTTCCATTTGACTTCCAAAAAGCTTCTGGATATGCACCATATCATACTGTATTCGTACCATTCTTAGGAGATGGAATTGGACATGGTTCAGATAATGCGCAACTAGAGCGTGGGGTAGGAGGTATCGGTACCAACGTTGACTTGCTCAATACTTTGACACCATACAAACAACCTATTTACTACTATGTCAAACAAGAACCAGTAACAGTCACTCCAGAAGTTGAAAAACAACTTGAAGGACGTGTCTTAACAGATGGCGAGTTCACATTCAAGTTAACAGAAGAGAAAAGCAGTTCTGATAAACACGAAGAAACTGTTACTAACAAGGACGGCAAAGCGACATTTAGCAAGCTTACCTTTACTAAAGTTGGCACATATAAATACAAAATCACTGAACAAAAGGGTTCTGATACAAACGTTGACTACGATGCAATGACTGTTACTATGACTGTTAATGTAACGGAGAACGCTCAAGGTGAATTGCAAGCTACAGTTAAATATAGTGCTGAAGGTGGATTCAAATCAAGTGCAGATGATAAGATCTTCAACAACTACGTTGTAGCACCTGTTAAAACTAAATTCGACTTCACTAAGAAATTAGCTGGACGTGAATTGAAAGACGGAGAATTCAAATTCGTTCTTAAAGATGAAAACGGACAAGAAGTTGAAACGGTAGCTAACAAAAAAGATGGAACTGTAACCTTTACAGAAATTTCATTTGACAACACTAAAGTAGGTACTCATACTTATACAGTAGAAGAAGTGATCCCTGCAACTAAAGAAGTAGGTATGACGTATGACACTATGAAGGCAACAATCACTGTTGAAGTTGCTAAGAATGGTCATGCTCTTACAACTGTAACAAACGTATCATCAACAGGTGGGGTAGATGCGAACGGTAACGCTACTGATGGAACAGCGGATAAAGAGTTCAACAACAAGATCACTCCTCCAGAAACTCCTGAGTTCCAACCAGAAAAATTCGTCCTTAACAAAGAGAAGTATGACATCACTGGTACTAAATTGATGGACGATGATGATGAGCTTCAGGATGAGTACACAGAAACAAATGCAAATCCGTATGCTGATCAAACCAAGAACAACGAAGCGGAAAACATCAATACCAAGACTGTTGAACGTGGTGATAAATTAGTTTACCAAGTATGGTTGGATACTAAGAACTTCACTGACAAGAACAACATCCAATCTGTTGGTATCTCTGATACTTACGATGCAGATAAGTTAACTGTTAACGCTGCTGATATTAAAGCATACGATAGCGTAACAGGAGTTGATGTAACATCTAAATTTGATATTACAGTAGCTAACGGAGTCATTACAGCGACATCTAAAGCTTCTATGAACAAATCTTTAGGTGATGCTGATAACACTCAAGTTATTGACACAACTAAATTTGCATTTGGTCGCTACTATAAATTCGATATCCCAGCGACTGTTAAAGCAGACGTTGCAGGTGGGGTAGACATCGAAAACAAAGCCAACCAAATCGTTCACGTTTACAACCCAGTAAGCAAATCTGTTGAAACTCCAGAAAAACCAACTCAAAAACGTGTGAACAGTGTACCAATCACTGCAGAGTTCAACTTCACAAAACGTTTGGAAGGTCGTGCGCTAACAGCTGGCGAATTTACATTTGAGTTGAAAGATAGCGACAATGTTGTGATCGCAACGGCAACCAACGATGCAGATGGTAAGATTAAATTCTCTCCAGTAGAGTACACAAATAAAGCTGGTGAAAAAGTCACTGCCCTTAAATACAAGAAGGGTCAAGAAGGTACTTACACTTACTCTGTAACAGAGGTGAAAGGTACAGACGCAACTGTCACTTACGATACAATGAAGGCAGAAGTAACTGTAACAGTATCTCACGACGGTACAGCTAAAGCATTGGTTGCTAACGTAACTGAACCAGCTGACAAAGAGTTCAACAATACCGTAACACCTCCAACAGAACCTAAGTTCCAACCAGAGAAGTATGTATTGAATACAGCTAAATACTCAATCACTGATAACAAACTTCTTGATGATGATGCTGAGTTGACTGATAAATATGGTGAAACAAATACTGATCCATATGTTGATAAAACAAACAACAATGAAGCAGAAAACATCAATACGAAGACTGTTAACCGCGGAGATAAACTCTACTATCAAGTATGGTTAGATACAACTAAATTCTCAGCAACTAACAAAGAAAACGTTCAATCAGTAGGAATTACTGATGACTTCGATGAAACAAAAGTTGATGTAGATGGTTCAGCAATCAAAGCATATGACTCAGTAACTGGTGACGATGTAACAAACAAATTCGACATCAAGGTTGAAAATGGTGTGATGACTGCAACTCTTAAAGCTGGCTTCACGAAGTCACTTGGCGATGCAGAAAACACTCAAATCATTGACACAACTAAATTCGCCTTTGGACGTTACTACAAATTTGATATCCCAGCAACAGTTAAAGCTGATGTACCAGGTGGATCAGACATCGAAAATACTGCAGCTCAAGTAGTCAACTACTACAACCCTGTAAGCAAAACTGTTGAAAAACCAAGCAAACCAACTGAAAAACGTGTAAATAACGTTCCAGTTGAAGTGGAATTCAACTTCACTAAACGTTTGGAAGGTCGTGAGCTTAAAGCTAACGAATTCAGCTTCGTATTGAAAGATTCAACAGGTAAAGTTGTTGAAACTGTAAGCAACGATAAAGATGGTAATGTGAAGTTCTCAGCTCTTACATTCAAGAAGGGTGAAGAAGGCGTTCACAACTACACTGTTGAAGAAGTTGCAGGAACAGATGCTACTGTGACATACGACACAATGAAAGCAACTGTAGCTATCACTGTTGAACACAAAGGTACAGCTAAAGTTTTAGTGGCTAAGCTTGGCGAAATCGCTGATAAAGAGTTCAACAACCGTGTAACTCCTCCAACAGAACCTAAGTTCCAACCAGAGAAATACGTTGTTTCTAAAGCGAAATTTGATATCACTGGTGACAAGCTCGTTGATGACGATTCTGAATTGACAGATAAATATGGTGAAACAAATACAAACCCATATGTCGATGGAACTTCAAACAACGAAGCAGAAAACTTGAATACCAAGACTGTTGAACGTGGATCTAAACTTTACTACCAAGTATGGTTGGATACAACTAAGTTTGACGCAAGCAACAAAGACAATATCCAAACAGTAGGAATCACAGATAACTATGATGAAGCTAAATTAAATCTTAATAAAGCTGACATCAAAGCCTATGACTCTGTAACAGGCGCAGAAGTAACAGATAAATTCGATATTACTGTGAACAACGGTGTGATCACTGCTAACTTGAAAGCTGGCTTCACGAAGTCACTTGGCGATGCAGAAAACACACAAGTGATCGATACAACTAAATTCGCATTTGGACGTTACTACAAGTTCGACATCCCAACAACAGTGAAAGACGATGTGGTAGCTGGTGCGGATATTGAAAATACTGCGGCTCAAGTTGTAAACTACTACAACCCAACGACTAAGAAAGTTGAAAAACCTGAAAAACCAACTGAAAAACGTGTAAACAATGTTCCAATCTCAGTTGAATTTAACTTCACTAAGAAATTGGAAGGTCGTGAACTGAAAGCTAACGAATTCACATTCGAGTTGAAAGATAGCGACAATGTTGTGATTGCGACTGCAACCAACGACGCAGACGGCAACTTCAAGTTCACTCCAGTTGACTACACAAACAAAGCTGGTAAAACTGTCACTGCCCTTAAATACCAGAAGGGTCAAGAAGGTACTTACACTTACACTGTAACAGAGGTTAAGGGTACAGACTCAACTGTCACTTACGATGAAATGTCAGCAGTTGTAACTGTTAAAGTAAGTCATGATGGTACTGCGAAAGCCTTGATCACAAACGTGACAGATCCTGCCGATAAAGAATTCAACAACAAGGTAACTCCTCCAACAGAACCTAAGTTCCAACCAGAGAAATACGTTGTTTCTAAAGCGAAATTCGATATTACAGGTACGAAGCTCGTTGATGACGATTCTGAATTGACAGATAAATATGGTGAAACAAACACCAATCCATATGTCGATACAACTGCCAACAACGAAGATGAAAACTTGAATACTAAGACAGTTGAACGTGGTCAAAAACTTTACTACCAAGTATGGTTGGATACAACTAAATTTGACGCAAGCAACAAAGATAACATCCAAACAGTAGGTATCACAGATAACTACGACAAGGATAAATTGACTGTTAATGCTTCAGATATCAAGGTTTACGATTCAGTTACTGGTGCGGATGTTACGACTAAATTTGATATCTCTGATAACAATGGTGTTCTGACAGCTAACCTGAAAGCAGGCTTCACTAAGTCATTGGGCGACACTGAAAACACTCAAATCATTGATACTACTAAGTTCGAATTTGGACGCTACTATAAATTTGATATTCCAGCAACAGTGAAAGACGATGTGGTAGCTGGTGCAGATATCGAAAACAAGGCAGCACAAGTTGTTAACTACTACAACCCAGTAAGCAAGACAGTTGAAAAACCAAACAAACCAACTGAAAAACGTGTCAACAGTGTTCCAGTTCCACTTGATCTTAAATTCACGAAATCTCTTGAAGGTCGTCAATTGAAAGATCAAGAATTCACATTCGTTCTTAAGAAAGATGGCAATGTTGTCGAAACAGTGAAGAATGATGCGACTGGTAAGGTTAACTTCACTCAACTTAAGTTTGGTAAAGATGATCTTGGTAAGACTTACAACTACACAGTAGAAGAAGTTCGTGGTACAGATAGCACCGTTTCTTACGACCCAATGGTTGCGACTGTGAAAGTTGTGGTTTCTCACGACGGTACAGCTAAAGCAATCGTAGCGAATGTAACAGATGCTGCTGATAAAGAGTTTAACAACCGTGTCACTCCTCCAGAAGAACCTAAGTTCCAACCAGAGAAGTATGTATTAAATGCAGAGAAATTCTCAATCACTGATAACAAACTTCTTGATGATGATTCTGAATTAGCTGACAAGTACGCAGATACAAATGCTAACCCATATGTGGATGGTACTGCAAACAACGAAGCAGAAAACATCAATACCAAGACTGTTAAACGTGGCGACAAGTTGGTTTACCAAGTATGGTTGGATACAACTAAATTCGACGCAGCTAACAAGGACAACATCCAATCAGTAGGAATCTCAGATGACTACGATGAAGCTAAGTTGGATCTTGATTCTACTAAGATCAAAGCTTACGATTCAGTAACAGGCGCAGAAGTAACAGATAAATTCGATATCGCTGTGAACAATGGTGTGATTACTGCAACCCTTAAAGATGGCTTCACTAAGTCACTTGGCGATGCGGAAAACACTCAAATCATTGACACAACTAAATTCGCATTTGGACGTTACTACAAGTTCGACATCCCAACAACAGTGAAAGCTGATGTACCTGGAGGTGTAGATATTGAAAATACTGCGGCTCAAGTTGTAAACTACTACAACCCAACAACTAAGAAAGTTGAAAAACCAAGCAAACCAACTGAAAAACGTGTAAACAACGTTCCAGTTGAAGTAGAATTCAACTTCACTAAACGCTTGGAAGGTCGTGAGCTTAAAGCTAACGAATTCAGCTTCGTGCTTAAAGATTCAGAAGGTAAGACTCTTGAAACTGTAAGCAACGATGCATCTGGTAACGTTAAGTTCTCAGCTATGTCATTCAAGAAGGGTGACGAAGGTGTTCACAACTACACTGTAGAAGAAGTTAAAGGAAGCGACGCAACCGTTACATACGACACAATGAAAGCGAATGTAACAGTTACAGTTAAACACGATGGTACTGCTAAAGTACTTATCGCAACTGTAGGCGACATTGCGGATAAAGAATTTAACAACCGTGTAACTCCTCCGGAAGAACCTAAGTTCCAACCAGAGAAATACGTATTAAATACAGCGAAATTCTCTATCACTGATAACAAGCTTCTTGACGATGATGCCGAGTTGACTGATAAATATGGTGAAACAAATACAGATCCATATGTAGATGGAACTTCAAACAACGAAGCAGAAAACATCAATACCAAGACTGTTAACCGCGGAGATAAGATCTACTACCAAGTATGGTTGGATACAACTAAATTCTCAGCAACTAACAAAGAAAACGTTCAATCAGTAGGAATCACCGATGACTTTGATGAAACGAAGGTTGATGTTGATGGTTCAGCAATCAAAGCTTATGATTCAGTAACTGGAGCTGATGTTACAGATAAATTCGATATCGCTGTGAACAACGGTGTGATGACTGCAACCCTTAAAGATGGCTTCACTAAGTCACTTGGCGACGCAGAAAACACTCAAATCATTGACACAACTAAATTCGAATTCGGACGTTACTACAAGTTTGATATTCCAGCAACTGTTAAGAACGATGTTCCTGGTGGTGCAGACATCGAAAATACTGCGGCTCAAGTTGTAAACTACTACAACCCAACAACTAAGAAAGTTGAAAAACCAAGCAAACCAACTGAAAAACGTGTTAACAACGTTCCAGTTGAAGTAGGATTCAACTTCACGAAACGCTTGGAAGGTCGTGAGCTTAAAGCTAACGAATTCAGCTTCGTTCTTAAAGATTCAGAAGGTAAGACTCTTGAAACTGTTAAGAACGATGCCTCAGGTAACGTTAAGTTCTCTAAACTTGAGTTCAAGAAGGGTCAAGAAGGCGTACACAACTACACTGTAGAAGAAGTTAAAGGCTCAGACGCAACCGTTACATACGACACCATGAAAGCGAATGTAACAGTCACAGTTAAACACGATGGAACAGCTAAAGTTCTTATCGCGACTGTAGGCGACATTGCGGATAAAGAATTTAACAACCGTGTGACTCCTCCAGAAGAACCTAAATTCCAACCAGAGAAATACGTTGTTTCTGAAGAGAAATTCGATATCACAGGTGACAAGCTCGTTGATGACGATAAAGAGTTGGCAGACAAGTACGCAGATACAAATGCGAACCCATATGCGGACGATGCATCAAACAACGAAGCTCAAAACTTGAATACCAAGACTGTTAAACGTGGCGACAAGTTGGTTTACCAAGTATGGTTGGATACAACTAAATTCGACGCAGCTAACAAGGACAACATCCAATCAGTAGGAATCTCAGATGACTACGATGAAGCTAAGTTGGATCTTGATTCTACTAAGATCAAAGCTTACGATTCAGTAACAGGCGCAGAAGTAACAGATAAATTCGATATCGCTGTGAACAATGGTGTGATTACTGCAACCCTTAAAGATGGCTTCACTAAGTCACTTGGCGATGCGGAAAACACTCAAATCATTGACACAACTAAATTCGCATTTGGACGTTACTACAAGTTCGACATCCCAACAACAGTGAAAGCTGATGTACCTGGAGGTGTAGATATTGAAAATACTGCGGCTCAAGTTGTAAACTACTACAACCCAACAACTAAGAAAGTTGAAAAACCAAGCAAACCAACTGAAAAACGTGTAAACAACGTTCCAGTTGAAGTAGAATTCAACTTCACTAAACGCTTGGAAGGTCGTGAGCTTAAAGCTAACGAATTCAGCTTCGTGCTTAAAGATTCAGAAGGTAAGACTCTTGAAACTGTAAGCAACGATGCATCTGGTAACGTTAAGTTCTCAGCTATGTCATTCAAGAAGGGTGACGAAGGTGTTCACAACTACACTGTAGAAGAAGTTAAAGGAAGCGACGCAACCGTTACATACGACACAATGAAAGCGAATGTAACAGTTACAGTTAAACACGATGGTACTGCTAAAGTACTTATCGCAACTGTAGGCGACATTGCGGATAAAGAATTTAACAACCGTGTAACTCCTCCGGAAACTCCAGAATTCAATCCAGAAAAATATGTTCTGAACGAAAAAGAATTTGATTTAACTGGAACTTCATTATTAGATGATGATAAAGAGTTGGCAGACAAGTACGCAGATACCAATGCGAACCCATATGCGGACGACGCATCTAATAACGAAAAAGCGAATATCAATACTAAATCAGTTAAACCAGGTCAAAAACTTGTTTACCAAGTATGGTTGGATACAACTAAATTTGATGCAAACAACAAAGACCATATCCAATCAGTAGGAATCTCAGATGACTACGATGAGGCAAAAGTCGACGTTGAAGCTTCAGCTATTAAAGCATACGATGGTAAGACTGGTGCGGATGTAACAGCTAAATTCGATATCGCTGTGAACAACGGTGTGATTACTGCAACTCTTAAAGATGGCTTCACTAAGTCACTTGGCGATGCGGAAAACACACAAGTGATCGACACAACTAAATTCGAATTCGGGCGTTATTACAAGTTTGATATTCCAGCAACTGTTAAAGCGGATGTTAAAGGCGGAGTAGACATCGAAAATACTGCGGCTCAAGTAGTGAACTACTACAACCCAACTACTAAGAAAGTTGAAAAACCAAACAAACCAACTGAAAAACGTGTAAACAGCGTGCCAGTTGAAGTGGAATTCAACTTTACTAAACGTATGGAAGGCCGTGAGCTTAAAGCCAATGAATTCAGCTTCGTTCTTAAAGATTCAACAGGTAAAGTTGTTGAAACTGTAAGCAATGATGCATCTGGTAACGTTAAGTTCTCTAAACTTGAATTCAAGAAAGAACAAGTAGGCGAACACAAGTTCACAGTTGAAGAAGTCAAAGGAACAGACGCAACCGTTACATACGACACAATGAAAGCGAATGTGACAGTCACAGTTTCACACGACGGAACAGCTAAAGTTCTGATCGCGACTGTAGGCGACATTGCGGATAAAGAATTTAACAACACTGTTCGTCCACCTGAAACTCCAGAATTCAACCCAGAGAAATATGTTGTTTCAAAAGAGAAATACGATATCACAGGTAACAAGCTCGTTGACGATGACAAAGAGTTGGCAGACAAGTACGCAGATACTAATGCGGACCCATATGCGGACGATGCATCAAATAACGAAAAAGAAAACTTGAATACGAAGACTGTGAAACGTGGCGACAAGTTGGTTTACCAAGTATGGTTGGATACAACTAAATTTGACGCAGCTAACAAGGACAACATCCAATCAGTAGGAATCTCAGATGACTACGATGAAGCTAAGTTGGATCTTGATTCTACTAAGATCAAAGCTTACGATTCAGTAACAGGCGCAGAAGTAACAGATAAATTCGATATCGCTGTGAACAATGGTGTGATTACTGCAACCCTTAAAGATGGCTTCACTAAGTCACTTGGCGATGCGGAAAACACTCAAATCATTGACACAACTAAATTCGCATTTGGACGTTACTACAAGTTCGACATCCCAACAACAGTGAAAGCTGATGTACCTGGAGGTGTAGATATTGAAAATACTGCGGCTCAAGTTGTAAACTACTACAACCCAACAACTAAGAAAGTTGAAAAACCAAACAAACCAACTGAAAAACGTGTAAACAACGTTCCAGTTGAAGTGGAATTCAACTTCACTAAACGCTTGGAAGGTCGTGAGCTTAAAGCCAACGAATTCAGTTTCGTTCTTAAAGACAAAGATGGTGTAGTGGTTACGACAGTAACAAATGATGCTAACGGAAACATCAAATTCACTCCAGTTAAATATACTAATAAAGAAGGAAAAGAAGTAACCGCTCTTGAATTCAAACGTGGAGAAGAAGGTACCTATATCTATCATGTAGAAGAAATCCGTGGCACAGATTCTAGCGTTGTATACGATAAGATGGTTGCTACTGTTGGTATCGTGGTGAATAAAGCAGGTAAGGTATTAGTAGCTACTACTAAGTTGCCAGAAGATACAGAGTTTAACAACACTGTTATTCCACCAACACCACCAACACCACCGGTAACACCGCCAACACCACCGGTGACACCACCAACACCACCGGTAACACCACCAACACCACCAACAACGCCACCAACTCCTCCAACACCACCAACAACACCACCAACGACTCCTCCAACACCACCGACACCAACAACTCCACCAGCTCCAGGACTTCCTAACACTGGTGAAGAACAATCAGTATCAGCTGCATTGTTAGGTGCTGCACTTGGTATGGTTGGACTCGCTGGACTTGCAAAACGCAAGAAACGTGAAGACTAAAATTGAGGAGACATCGACAAACTTGTTGATGAGGTGACAATTTTAGATCCAACAGGAAGAGGCTTTGCTCGAAAGAGCAAGGCCTCTTTGTTTGTTGTTAAAAGCTTAGAAAAAATTGCATATACATTATGAAATATTTCAGAAATTATTCCATTAGTCATTTCATTCTGTTACTAGTTTCAGCCGATTTTTGTTGACTTAAAATATGGAAAACAGTATACTAGTAAAGTAATTTGATCTTTCAAACTGCCGGCAACAAGGGGAATGAAGCCACTTTGAATTGGAATTACAGTAGGGTTTGGGGTGGTAGAACTTCACACCCTTATTGTCGTCGGTTACCTTCATAAAAGGAGTATAGACTCTGAATAAGTTGTATAAATATAAAAAACTTCCTTGGAACAGAATTCCATAGGAAGTTTCTTTTTGTTTGGGAACTAACTAATCATGTTTCTTTTTGAAAGCGACAAGACTGGTAAGGCCTGCTAAGATACCAAGTCCAAGTAAGGATAGGTGTGAGGTCTCTTCACCTGTTACAGGTAGGTGAGTTCCTTCTTGAGGGGTGTTAGGAACAGCTTCGGGGAGCTCCGCTGTTTGGCTTGTTGTTCCAAGAGGTTTCTCCTCTTCTTTGTTAGAGAGAAGTGGTGATCCCTTTTCTTCATGAGCATCAGTCGTGTTTGCTTTTGTCACGGAAGGAAGAGGGCTGACTGTTTCTTCATTTTCTGTTTCTTGGGATGGTTGTGGAGTAGGGATTTCTTTGACCTTGTAGGCAAAGATCAAGATGGTTGTTCCCACTTCTACGTTCCCAGTTTGTTCAGCTGCACCGATCCGTTCGTAGATGCGGCCATCGTAGGAGATTTCATCTGGTGCGCTAGCGACGTAATGGGTTCCATTGTCCACATTCGTTGCAACCGCAAGTTCTGGTTGTAATTCAGTGCTCGTATCTTGGATGACAAATCGCGCGATGACAGTCCCCGTAGCTAACTTGTAATCGTAGATAACGGTTTTCATTCCTTTAGTGACGGTGCCATTTGGATCCGCAGAATCCGCACGGAGTCCAACTAGATGGTAGATACGACCATCTTTTGTGATTTCTGTTGGGGCCTCACTTGTATATTTGGTACCGAAGTCTGCTTCTGTAGCGAGGTCTTGCGCCTCTTGCAGATCAGTGTCGCCTCCCTCTGTAAGGAATCGTACCCTGACAGAGCCTTTGGAGATGGCATAGGAAATAGCAGTATCAGCTGTTGGAGATTTAGGGATTGGAAGAAGATAGCCTTTGGTCTCGTTGAGAGGATCGACAAAGTTCAAGACTTGTCCATTAGCATCTCTTGGCTCTAATCCCTCCGCGTAAGGAAGGATAGCAGTAGGAGATGCGATGGCAGTTGGATTAGTAGCATCATTGAGATAGGTGATCTCTTTTTGAGCATGGGCTGGTTCTTTACCAGTAGCGTAGCTGATCCTATAGGCACCAACTGGGCGATAGATGACCGTATCTGTGATGTCTGCTACATCAGCATGAATGCCAGTATGTTCTCCTGCTTTTGTCAGATCAGAAGAGACGGCATCAGTCGATTCTTCTGCTACGACAACATAGCCTTTTTTGACGGGATTTTCAAGAGCTATAAAACTTGTGCCATCTTGAGCTGTCCAGTCTTCAAGACTCGTCTCGCCTGTCACCAAATTGATGCTTCCTTTGCGGGTGAAATGAAGGTTGTCAGTTTGATCAGCTATTCCTGCTGGCTGACGGTTGGCTCCATCCTGGTCCTCTGTCACATAGGTCACCGTACGGGTCACTGTTTCAGATAAATGATTCAGATCAGCAGTTGTTTGACCATCTGGAGCTAGAGGAGTTGGATAGACACGACCTTCGCTATCTCCTGGAACAACTTGACCGGCTTGGATGGGTTGTGCTTCTGAAAATTCTACAATTTTTGGTGCCAAGCGGACAATAAACTCTTGAATACCATCTTCATTGGTGTTGGTAGCGTCGCGGTCAAAGTTTGGTTGTCCGTCTGCATCGAAGCCATTCTCTACTAGTTCATAGCCTTTCTTCAAATAGTTGGCAATGGTTTCTTTTGTAGAGTAGTTGATCTTTTCACCTGTATGACCAACCAAGTCACTGGAACGCTCGAGCTCAACTCCGTTTTCGTCTTGATAAAGAACATGAGCGGCTTCATTGAGTTTGACATAGAGCATATCCCATACATCTAAACTCGGAACATCGATAGCAGCCATCCATTGGGCAGCCCCTCCGTCATAATAAACATTTGCGCTTGTTTCTCGGAGGTTGATGTTGTATTTTCCTTCAACAGCATCGGGTGTTGCCCAGTAAATGCTGGCGTGTTCAGCCTGGTCTTTTGTGATTTTTCCGAGTGGAACAAAAGCTTGAATATTGGTTAGTTTTTCGGTTGTATTCACAGAGCTGTTCCATTTGTTTTCAGTGATGCCGACCAAATTGATCAAGTGAGCAATCCGATCACCTGTCTTGGTTTCTTTTGTAATGGTATAAACGGTTCCAGGTTGAACCCCGTCAGCATTATCTAGGTTGGATCCGATGAAGTTGCCGTTCACCAGTACATTTGTATTGTCTACAATCCGACGAGTATCATGTGCCAAGGTGTCGCGTCCGCGGAGAAGTTCTTGATAAGCAACGATGAATTCTTGGTAGTTGAATTCTGCATTAGCAAAGTCAGCATTGACTGGTAGGTTTTGATTGAGATACCATTCTGCTTGGATCCCCCCAAAACCTTTAGCATCCTGAGAAGTATTGAGGGCTGCAGTCGTCATATGGTAACCACCGCTCGCTGCGATGATGGCATCTGTCAGCAATTCGTTGTCTTTGCTGAGGGCTGATGCATTTTTACCACGATGGGTATAGGCTGCGATGATAGGAGATTTCCCCTTGTATAAATCACGCATCCGTTCGGTAAGGCGCGTCAAGGCTTGGTAGGTAGAGTCATAGTCAATGCTATCGCCCCAAACTTCCGCATAAGGTGCAGAGACATTGGTCTTACCTAGTCGATCCGCATCTCCAGTGGAGATATCGTTGATCATGAAATCATAGCCTTCTTTTTTGAGGGCCTCTGTCGCAGCTGTGGCTAGTTCTGGATAGTGTTCGCTCAAATAGAAGCCTTTTCCAGGTTCACTGACTTTTTCCACCCAGTTAGATCCCATGGTATCCCCTTGCCATCCATCAAAATTTCCTTCTTTCATGGCTTTAGTCATGACTTCAATGATAAATTTTTGCCAATTTGGGTCGCCTGGATCGAGAAATTGTTGGATATCGGTCGCTGTGACATCACCCTTTTTACCAAAGTTGAAATGGTCCTGTAGGTTACGAACAATGGCGCTTTTCACTTCATTTGGGACCCCTTCTTCCAGGGAAACTGCGTAAATCATGTTATACAGCATGGCTTTGGCACCAGTTGTATGGACATGAGCCACCAGTTCTTTGACGGCTTCTGTATCGATGACAGGTAAGTAGGATTTGCGCTTGTCAGGATCTGTTTCGCTATTTGGAATCAAGAAAGTCGCCCAATCTTGAGTGAAACGTTCAACATTTGCTGGGAATGGGTTAGCTGGCGTATTGTAAACGTCGTAGAAGAAGTAGTTGTTGATGTGCATATTGGCCAATTGGTCAATACTATTCTTGTAGCCTTCTACCTGATCATTGGTGATGGAGTTGTGATTGTCTTTTGAGCCGGCAACCACCCCATAACGTGGGTAGATCGTCCAGTCATCTTCAACAGCAAGACCCGCTGCCTTATGAAAGGCTTGGGAACCATCTGCTTTCTTACCAAGGACATCTACGATAAATCCAGCATTAGGTGAAAAGACAGTACTTGGAATTGTCAGTTCGCCACCTTCAACGTTTTTCTTTTCATAAATGACCTGATCTAAATGAGAGACAGTGACATCAGATGAAACCACTTCAGGGTTGTTGATAGAGATGCGGACGTCTTCCCCACTTTTATAAGTCGCTTTATCAAAGGTGACGTCGTTGGTGATTTTTGGAGTATTATAATTAGTTGCTGGAGCTGCACTGACCGATTGAGTGGCAGTTACAGTTGGTGTTGATTCCGATGAAGAAGATGCAACTTCAGTTGTAGCAACTTCCTCACTAGTAGTGGTAGGAGTACTGCTATTGGTTGCTACTGGTTGAGCGGTTGATGGGATCTCAGAAGTCGGATTGGTGTTGACCTCGTCAGCCATGGCAACAGAGCTTAACATCAAGGCTCCAAAAAGGGTAATCATAGAGACTAATGCCTTGTTGCGCTTGCGAAAATAGCCGTGCCCTTTTTCAGAGACACTATTTTTTTGTTGATTCATTTTTTTCTCCCACATACTGTTTGTATAGTTCGTTGAACAGTTTAAAGTAAATTGTTCTATCGATGCCAATAAGTATACGACATTTCACTAGATAGTGTCAATTTAAGAACGAAAGTCTGTTTGAAAATTTTCATGGAAGTGTTAGAAAATGGCCTTAAATAGGGGTTTTTGATTCATAAAAATGAAAAACCAAAAAACGTTTGACATAAAATTTCCCCGCATTTTAAAAATAGTACAAATTAGTGATAAAAAACAAAACAAGGAGAAACGTTTGCATAAGCTGTAAGGCCCATTAGTAAAAGAATTTCTGCAGTTTATTCTATTTTTATTTCTGTAAATAAAGTTAAAAAATTTTTTTTAGAAAAATGAACCGGCAAAAATCAGATGTCAAACGTTTGACATATATAGAAGAAAACTAAAAAGAAAGCTTTTATAAACAAGGAGTTTTATCAAAAAAGAAGCAAAATTTGAATGGAGATGTGAAAAAAATCAAAAAATAATATTGACACATAAGGGGGCAAGTGTTAATATCTCCTTACAAAAATCGACATTAATATTTAAAGTGTTGATTTCTGTAAGGAGAAATTTGAAAAAGAGGTTAGAAGGAATTATATGTCACTAATTAAAGATAGCAAGACTACCAAATATGCCTTGCGTAAAACGTCTGTCGCTTTTGGTTCTGTAGCAGTCGCTACGGTTCTTGCAGTAGCAGGTGCTGCATCTGTTTCTGCAGATGAAGTTGTTTCAGCTACTACAACAGTCACTTCAACAACGGCTACTCCAACAAGATCGACAACTGAGACTAAAGAAGTTGCTGTACCAGATTATTTAGAGACTGCGAAAACCGATGCGGTAACTACTGGACTTGAAGTTACAGAAACAGAAGCAAAGACCCAAGCAGATGAAAAAACTGCTGAGCAAGATTATGCGAAGCAAGCTATTGCTATAGATAAAACGGTAGCAGAATATAAGGCAGAAGTTGCAGCGAATCAAGCGATTTATGAGAAGGGAAAAGCAGTCGTAGATGCCAAAAATGCAGCATCTCAGGCAGCCTATGATAAAGATATTGAAACGTATAACAAAGAGCAGGCAGCTTATGAAAAAGCAGTCGCTGAGAATGCTGCAGCCCTAGCGGATAACCAGGCTGCAAAAACGGCTTATGAGAAAGCTTTTGAAGAATACCAAACGGCTTTTAAAGCTTATATTGAGTCCGTTAAAGCCAAACAAGCTATTGAGACAGAAAACAATTTGGCTCAAAAGGCTTATGATATCAAATTGGCTGACTATAAGGAGAAAAAGCGTCTCTATGATGAAGCGCAAGCTGCTTACTTGATTGACAATGAACTATACAAGAAGAAAAAAGCGCAGTACGATGATGCTAAAGATGCCTTCAATAAGATGGTTGCAGAGCGTGGAGGAAATCCTGAGAAGTA
>OBZU01000296.1_pt1 | contig 18183 bp, 15 predicted proteins | sample 1495561 | NCBI WGS metagenome assembly OBZU01 (sample SAMEA2580250, study PRJEB22360) | human gut metagenome | biome: human gut; feature: human-associated habitat; material: faeces | place: Denmark | collected 2008/2010 | reverse complement strand
CTCCTATGGCCGGGAGCCTTTTTCGCAATGATTGTTAAATCTGGTTGTCTGCCGCAGAGCATGTTATCTGCTCAGATTATTTCGAAAATCGTTCGGGTTATAGCCGGTAAATTTTTTAAAGGTCTTGTAAAAGTAATTGGTATTGTTATAGCCCACCATTTCGGCCACCTCGTAAATTTTGAACGAACCGGTCTGGAACAGCCGCTGGGCCTCCTCCACCCGCAGGGAATTCAGGTAATGCACATAGCTGAAGCCGGTTTCTTTTTTAAAGATGCAGCTGAAATAATTCTTGCTCATATTGACGTATCTCGCGACGTCCTCCAGATAAAGCTGCTTTCGGAAATTCTCCTGAATATAGACCTTTGCTTTTACAATATCGTCGCGGTTGCCGCTCTTTTTGAGCTGGCTCACCCGCTGCGCATAGCAGTCCAGAAACCGCTCGTAACCCTCCCGAAGTGCAAAGATGCTGCGATATTTCAGAATCTGCTCAAAAAAGTGCTCGTATTCTTCGGAAAGGTCCGGGAGCATCAGATCAAACGTGCGCAGATACTTTGCGAAAAGCCCCGTGATCTCGATCATATTCCCCAGTAGAACACTGGGGTGCAGCGTCTTTTTTTCCAGGTTCTCATCGATGATCTCCAGCACCATCCTCTTTACCTCATCGAAATTCCCAAGCTCTATCTGCTGATAAATACTTTTTTCCAGCGAACTGCTGATCAGGGAATTCATGACGTATCGAGGTTCCTTCGTAAAGAAGAAAACGCTCTGGTTCGGGGTGTAAAAGCCGTGGCGCAGCGCGGTATCCGCCTGCCGCACCGCTTCATGTATTTTCGAAATTCCTGTAAAGGGCGCGCTGACGCCGATATGAAACTGGCTGCTGAGATAGGCGTGCAGCATATCGAAAATACGGTGGATCAACAATTCGATCTGGGCTTCGGGCTGCCCGGGAATGATGAACAGCACCTTGCAGGCGTCCAGTATGCAGTAATACCACGGCTGTTCAGGCCCAAGCGTCTGCAAAGCGACCTCGCGCAGGATATTGGAGTAGGTCTCTGACCGCTCACATGGCCGCCGCATCTCGATCATCAAAAGGTCATTTTCGTTTTGCTCCGTCTGCGCGAGGGCTTCTTGCACCTCTGCAGGAAGAGGAGAGGCTTCCGGAAGATAGTTCAGGAACCGATAAAGATAATCGTTGATCACTTTTTTATCCTGGCGGAAGGTATCTGCGGAATGTTCTCCCAGATTCTCTTTGATCTGTTTTAATTGACGGGTCAGCTCGTCAACGTCCAGAGAAAGCTTGAGGATATAATCAAAAGCGCCCAGCTTCAAGGCCTGTTTGACATATTCAAACTCATTGTGGCAGCTCAGCACAAGCGTTTGAACGGCATACTTGCGCTCCTTGAGGATTTCCATCAGGCGGATTCCATCCATGACGGGCATTCCGATGTCCAGCAGCAAAATGTCCGGCTCATAGGCTTCGATCAGCGCGAGCGCCTCTTTTCCGTTGGAGGCCTCCCCTACAAGCGCCAGATCCAGCTCCTTCCAGGGAATCGAGGAAGCCAGCCCGATCCGCACCAACGGTTCGTCATCAGCGATCAATACCTTATACATCTGAATTCGCCTCCTCTTTTTGGATGTGGAATGGCAGAGTAACAGTCACAAGGGTCCCTCCGTCCATGTTTGAGGTGATCTGGATACCGAACTGCTCTCCGTAATACAGGCGGATGCGCTGATTGGTGTTGTTGACGCCAAGCTTGTTCATCGGCAGCTTCCGGCTTAAAATGCCGTCCAGCTCCGTTTCCTGCACGCCTACCCCGTTGTCGGATACCTCAATGACAAGGTTACCGTCGCGCCGCGCGGCGGTGATGATGATTTTCCCGTTCTCCGCCTTGTTCTGGAACCCGTGTATGATGCTGTTTTCTACCAGCGGCTGCAGCAGAAGCTTTAAGATTCTGCACTCCATTACCTCTGGTGCGACGTCGAAATGCAGCTTGAATTTGCCCGGCTGGCTCAGCAGCATGATGTGCGCATAGCTTTCCAGATAAGACAGCTCTTCCCGCAGCGTGATTTCGTCTTGGGTGTTCCGAATGCTGGCCTCCAGCAAATGCCCCAGCTTTGAAATGCTGTCCGCCACGACACGGTCGTGGTTGATCAGGGCCATCCACTTGATGTTGTTCAGGGTGTTGAACAAAAAGTGCGGGTTGATCTGGGAATACAGAACCAGGTACCGCATTGCCTCTTTTTCCTTCTCCTGCTCCGCCAGACGAAGCTGCTTTTGCTGATTTTCCTCGATCAGGCGGCCGACGTTATCCAACATAGTATTGAAGTGCTCGGTCAAAACGCCAAGCTCATCCTTTGATGTGACGGGGGCCCGCCGGGAGAGGTCTCCCTTTTGCACCCGATGGATCAATGTCATGAGCGCGGAAAGCGGACGCAGAAAGCGATAGAACAAGGCAATCACGATAACCGAGAAGGGAACCAGGAAAAGGATGTGCAGTGAAATGGTCTTGGTGCGCAGCTGATCGATTTCGGAAAACACATACCGATGCGGGGAGAAGACGGCGATTCTCCAGTTGAGGGGATCGATGCTCATAAAATTCACGAGATATTGATCGGAGCTGTCATAATAAGAGAAAGAACCGCTGCGCCTGTCCAAAATCTGCTGAAAATAAGGCGCGAAGGCTTCGGAAACAGAGAATTGCCGTGAAGAAAGCACAATGCTGCCATCTGCTTCGGTAATGATGTAGCTTTCCTGACGGTCTGAAGCGAGGTTGGAAAAGATTTCGGAAAAGACCCTCTTATCGATCGCGATGGCCAGAACGCCGCAGACTTTCCCGGAGGAATCTCTGACGGCGCGTGACATGACGATCACCTCTGCATTTTCTCCTCCCATCAGCCCCAAATCCCTGTTATGTAATTGATGCCAGTTATAAAAATAGCTGCGTTCCAGGGTCTGGCCGCACCAGCTGGAGGAGAGAGCAGCGTCGGCGCGGTCAGGATCCCGCAGCGCTGTGGAATAAATTTCTCCGCTGGCGGACACCATCAAAATTTCGCTCTCCACCGGCAGAATGTTGGTTTGCACGCTTTGAAACAAGGTGTTGATTTCAATTTGCAGGCGGGTTCTGCCCAAAGCGTCGGCGGGGGGGCTGACTAATCCCTGTGCGACCCAGTCTGTCCGCGCGATCACATTCGAGCCTGTCACAATGGAAGAAACGACTCCCTCAATGTTCAAGCAGGTCTGCTTGAGCGCCTTGGTTGTTGAGTTGACGATTTTTTCATGGATAATCGATTCCGCCGCGGCGTAAAAGACAGCGTTCAGCGCTAAATACGGGAGCACAAGAAAGACGAACAGGCAGAAAAAAAGTTTGCTTTTCAGGCTTCTGTTTGCGAACATATGCACCAATCCTTACGGTAAATCCGGCGGTGAAGCACCCCACCCTGAGCGTTTCTGCGTTTTGTATTGATTATACCACAGGCACAGAGCGGCCGTTGTGGTATATTTTATCAATTGGCGGTGCAAAGGCCGCCTGCGGCTACGGTACCATACCCTCCTTTGCGGAAGAAACGGTTGCTTTTTCTGTTCCGTTTCCAATCGCTTTGTGATTTCTTTCTACCGATCATTATATGATTTCGGTGAAAAAAAGCAAGGTGAATAGAAAAAACGGAAAATAGTCACGCAAATTCGTAAAAATGTTCCTATTCGCCCGCCGCCGAATTTTGATTCGTGTAAATAGTTGTCAATCATGCAGTAAAATTTCATTGTGTAAGTCCGCAAAAATAGATAAAATGTGGAACAAGAGAGAAAAAAACACACAGGGAGGGAACCGGAATGCGGTATGGCGTACACCTTGGATGCTGGGGACCGGAGTACGACGCAGAGCAGCTGGCCCTGCATCTGGCACAGGCGGCGGAGCTCGGCGCACAAACCTTTGAAACTCGGATCCCCGACAGCATACTGGCGGGTGACGAGCGGTTTTGCGAACAGATCCGGCAGGCGCAGAAAGAAACGGGCGTGCAGGCAATTTATACCTTTCGTTTTCCAGAGGGCTATGAAATGAGTGCATCGGAAGAGGAACCGCGCCAGCTCGCGCAGGATTATCTACGTCTCTCCATCCGCAGGATTGCCAAAGCGGGCGGAACCATGCTGGGGGGAATCGTTTACTCCCGGTGGCCGGCCGACTACCAGAGCCTTCGCATTGATCCCAAGGGAAAGCGGGAACGCCTCCTTCGCAGCATCGAGAGCATCCGAAGCGTCATGCCCGCAGCGGAAAGCGAAGGAGTGACCATCAATTTAGAGGTCGTAAACCGTTTTGAGCATTATCTCATCAACACGCTGGCGGAGGGCATGGATTTCTGCCGGTGTGTGGAAAGCCCCAACTGTAAGCTTTTGGCCGACGTATTCCACATGAACATAGAGGAGGACGACATCCCGGCGGCGATCCGCGCCGCAAAAGGAAAGATCGGGCATTTTCATGTGAGCGAGCCAAACCGGAAAATCCCGTATCATACAGCCCACATCTGCTGGCCCGAAATCGGGAAGGCCCTGCGGGAAACCGGCTACGACGGCTCCGTCACGATAGAAAGCTTTCTGATGTTTCTGGGCGAAGCCTCTCAGAACATGAGAATCTGGAGGAACCTAGAACAGGATGTTTCTTTTCTGGGCCGTATGCAGCTGCTGCGGCAGGGACTTCATTACATCAAAGACTGTTTCTAGAATGACCTATAAAACAGGAAGCTGTTTTTATAAATAATGATTAGGAGGTATAGAAATGAAGAGAAAATGGTTGGCATTGTCCCTTTCCGCCGTGATGGCCTTATCAGCCCTGGGCGGCTGCGCACCCAATTCCTCATCGTCCGGCACACCTGCGGCTTCAGGAACATCTGGAGAGCCAGTAAATCTCACATTCTGGTACTGGGAAGATCTGGAAGGCATGCATAAAGACATATTGGAGAGCAAGTGGAAGGAATATGCTCCAGATATCAATGTTAAATTTGAATCCATTCCGCAAAGCAGCTACCATGACAAGCTGATCACCGCGATGAGCTCCAACACGGGCCCCGATGTTTTCAAGATGTATCCTTCCTGGCTGACAGAGCTGAAGGGAATGAACGCACTCGAGGACCTCACGGACGAGGTGAGCAAATGGGAAGTGCTCCCTGAGATTCCGAAAGCGGAAATGGATACGGCCTATGCAAGACAGGATCGGCTGTACAGCCTGCCGTTCTGCAACGTGGTGCTCTATCTCTACTGCCGCGCCGACCACTTCAAAGAGGTCGGGCTCAATTATCCCACCAATATGCAGGAATTCTATGAGGCCTGCGAAAAGCTGACCCGCGACACCAATGGTGACGGAAAAATCGACACCTACGGCTTCAGCATGCGCGGTGCGAAAGGCGGACAGGACATGTGGGCTTCTCTGGTGCTCAACAGCCTGAAGGGCGCCGACTATGTCGATGAAAACGACGTACCGATGCTTACGAATCCCACGCTGGTAAAGGCGAACGAAATGTACCTGAACATCTTCAAAAACGGCTGGGCTCCGCCCTCCGCTCCCACGGACGGCTTTGAGCAGACCGTTCAAAACTTTAAGTCCGGCGTTGCCTCGATGCTGATCCACCACGTCGGCTCCTCCACCGGTATGCTGGAAGCAGTCGGCAAGGAAAATCTGGCGGTAGTGCCCGTGCCCACCGGCGACGGCGGAAAATATGTACCGAGCATCCCGTCCAGCATCGGCGTCTACTCAAGCTCGAAGCAGAAAGAGGCTACTCTCAAGTTCGCGAAATGGCTGACCAGCCCTGAAATCCATGACATCATCTCCGATAATGTCGACATGGTTCCGTGGATGGAATCGGTTCAGAAGCTCGACAAATATCAGAGCGATCCGTTCATGAAGATTTCGATCGACAGCCTGCCGGATTCCAAAATGCTGCCGCCCGTGCCGAACATGGGGCAGTTTACCGAAAAAATCTGGCCGCAGACCATGCAGCGTGCGCTTCTGGGCGAAATCAGCAGCGAACAGATGATGCAGATCCTCAGCGACTCACTGAAATAATCCGGGCAGCGGTTGCTTGTAAGAGATGAAACCGTGTCTTTGCCCCTCCTTTGGCGAGGCAAAGACACAAACCTTATGCTTTCCGCAGCACTTTTGTGGTTTGCCCCTTTGCAAATCTGATGTTATGTGCCATGATGCGCACGGCAAGAGTGAAAGGGAAAAAGCGGAAAGCATGCGCTTTCCGCTTTTTCAGAAAAGGTGATTCTATGACAAATAGTGTACAAAACGTTCGAAAGAAACGGGATTATACGCCGTATATCATGCTGGCGCCGGCGCTTCTGCTGATCTGCTGCATCATTATTTATCCGATTTTTTATGCGGTGTTCACCAGCTTTCAGTATTACGCGATGTTCGACCTTGCGAACCGGCGGTTTGTCGGGCTGCAAAACTACATCCAGGTCTGGCACGACGATGCGTTCCTCGCATCCCTGTCCAATACGGCGCGCTGGGTGATCGTCACCGTATCCCTGCAGTTTTTGCTCGGCCTCATCCTCGCCTTGATCCTGAACCAGAATTTCAGATTCCGGGGCTTTCTCCGCTCCATCTCTCTGATCCCGTGGGTCACCCCGGGCGTGGTAATTGCGCTGATGTGGATGTGGATGTATAACGGCAATTTCGGGGTCCTCAACGATCTGCTGATGCGTGCGGGAATCCTCGGGGATAAGGTCGCGTGGCTTTCCAACGCGCACACGGCGCTGAACGCCCAGATTCTGACGATGGTCTGGCAGGGCACGCCCTTCTTCGCGATCATGATCCTGGCTTCCCTGCAGTCCATCCCGATCGATCTGTATGAGGCTGCCGACGTCAGCGGCGCGAATATCTGGCAAAAGTTTTACTATATCACATGGCCGCACATTTTCCCGACGATTGTGATTACCAGTCTGCTTCGCATTATCTGGGTATTTAACAACGTCGAGGTGCTTTATCTGATGACACAGGGTGGACCGGGGTACAGCTCGCTGACGCTTTCCCTGAACGCTTACATAGAAGCGCAGAAATCCCTGAACTTTGGCTATGGTTCCACCATCGCGGTATATGGAACCCTCATTATGATTCTGTTTATGACCTTCTATTTGAAATTCACCAGAAAAAATAGGGAGAGATGAGCGATGAAAAAGAGAAAAAATTTCTTCCTGTTTTACCTGCCTTTTGCGCTGCTGCTGGTGTTCATCATCTTCCCCTACGCGTGGACCTTTCTTACCTCCCTGAAAAACACCAGCGAGCTGTATACCAAGACCGTACACTACCTTCCAGAGATGCCCACGCTCAATAATTATCGCTTTTTGTTTACCAATACGGATTTTATCCCCAGCATGCTCCGCAGCACTCTGGTCGCCACCGTCACCAGCTGCATCGCGATCATCGTATCGTCTATGGCGGGGTACGCCTTCTCACGGTATCGCTTTCCGGGCCGGGACATTGCGCTCAGCGGAATCCTGCTGCTGTATATGTTCCCGCAGGTGCTGTTCCTGACTCCTCTGTTCATCACCTTCCGGAACCTGCATCTGCTGGGCAGCTGGGTCAGCCTTGTGATCGCATACTGCACCTTTACGATTCCCTTCGCGATCTGGCTGATGACCGGCTTTATGGATGAAATTCCGCAGGAGATTGAGGAAGCGGCGAAAATCGACGGAGCCTCCATGCCGCAGCTGTTTCTGCGGGTCATCATCCCGCTGCTCAAGCCGGGCATGGTCGCTACCGGAAGCTATATCTTTATCAATTCCTGGAACGAATATCTTTACGCGGTAATGTTTACCTCCTCCGAAACCAGAACCCTGCCGGTTTCGCTGTTCTCCTTCATTGGCGAATACGACGTGCGGTGGGACATGATCTCCGCGGGAGGAATTACGGCGGTGATCCCGGTCGTTCTGCTGTTTATGCTGGTGCAGAAGCATCTGGTGACAGGCATGACGGCGGGCTCCGTCAAGGGTTAAAGGAAAGGGGAACACATGAAAGCTTTGATGTATACGGAACCGGGACGCGTAGAGCTGCGCGAGCTGCCGGAACCGCAGGTAAAACCGGGAACAATCAAAATCCGGGTGGATTACGTCGCATTCTGCGGGTCGGACCTGCATGTGGTGGACCACGGGATGAACAACGTGCCAACGCCGCATCTGCTGGGGCATGAGTCCTGCGGCACCATCGTCGCACTGGGCGAGGGAATGGCGGAGCTGGGCTGGAAGCTTGGCGACCGTGTCGCCTGCGCAGGGGCGTCCCCCTGCGGCGAGTGTGACGACTGCAAGCGCGGGGACGATATGTTCTGCAAACACCGGTGGCGCGTGCGTACCTTTACGGAATACGCGCTGGTACGCCCCAATATGATCTTCCGGATTCCCGACGGGGACGACATGCTGCCGTACTGCCTTGCGGAGCCATGTGCCTGCGCGCTGCGCGGGGTTGACCTGATGGAGATACCGGCGGGCGCGACCGTAGCGCTTTCCGGCGCAGGAGGGATCGGCAGCATTCTGCTGAATCTGCTTCTGCTGCATGGCGGCACGAAGGTCACGGTGTTCGAACCGGTCGCCTCCAAGCGTGAGCTGGCTCTCTCACTGGGGGCGGAGTACGTGGTTGACCCCCTTACGGAGGATACGGTTGCCAGAGGCATGGAGATCACACAGGAGCGGGGCTACGATATGGTTTTCGAGGCCTCCGGGTCTCCGTCCGCCGCACCCGCGATGCTGGACCTGGTCGCCAACAAGGGCAAAGTGATGTATTTCGCGGTGTACCCCATGCAGTACGAGCTGCCAGTAAACCTCTACCGGCTTTATCAGAAGGAAGCGAGCATCCATACGGCATTTACCACGACCTTCCATTATCATCGTGTCATGAACCTCATCCCTAAGCTACAGACCGAAAAAATCATCGGCAAGGTTCTGCCGCTGTCACAGGGGGTGGAGGCATTCGACCTGCTGCGTTCCTCGCAGTATCCCAAAATCGTGCTGGAATGCAGTAACCACAAACCCGTTTGATACAAAGGAGCGTTTCAATATGTTTTCTAATAAAACAGTATGTGTCACCGGCGGTGCGAATGGAATCGGGCTGGCGTTCACCAGGCGGTTCCTCGCCGACCACGCGGCGGTCTATGTCTGCGACGTCAATCAGGCCAATCTCGACAAGCTGCCGGAGCTGGTGGAGAATCCGCAGAATCTGCACTGCGTGCGCGCGGACGTGTCTGAGGTCGAGGATATGCGGCGGTTTTTTGACCGGATGGAGCAGGAAAACGGCGGCGTGGACATCCTGATCAATAACGCCGGCATTAACCTGAACGCCCTGATCGAGGATATGGAGCCGGAGACCTTCGACAAGGTGATGAAGGTGAACGTGCGGGGTGCGTTCCTTTGCTCGAAGTATGCGATCGAGCAGATGCGCAAAAAGGGCTGGGGACGCATCATCAACCTGACCTCTCCATCGGGCAACACAGGCGGTGCTTACAGCAACGGTCAGATCGCTTATGGGGCCTCCAAGGCGGCCTTGATCTGCATGACCAAATCCCTTGCGCGTGAAACGGCGCGCCAGAGCATCACCGTAAACGGCGTGTCCCCCGGCGTGGTGCCCAGCAACATCACCAACAGCTGGGAGCCGGAGCTGCGGGAGAGCCTGCTCTCTAAAATTCCGATGCACCGCTTTGGCGACCCGACAGACATCGCCAATATGGCGGCATACCTCTGCTCCGATGAAGGGTGGTACATCACCGGCCAGGTATACCATGTGGACGGCGGTATGTGGATGCTGGAGTAAGCAAAGGAAGCGTTTTTTCACATCCATCAAAAGGAATCTGGTTTTCCCGAACAGGCGGCTCGCCTGTTTCACAAAAAAAGCGCCCGCCGAATAACCGGCAGGGCGCTTTTCTGTTTCTGAAAGTTGTCATTTGATACACGGAGCGGTGGGTCCGGTGGGGCCTACGGGGCCTGTGGCACCTGTTGCACCTGTGGCTCCAGTGGGGCCTACGGGGCCGGTTGCGCCTGTGGCACCTGTAGCACCTGTGGGACCAGTCGGGCCGGTTGCGCCTGTGGCTCCAGTGGGACCTACAGGGCCTGTGGCGCCTGTAGCACCCGTCGCGCCTGTGGGGCCGGTCGGGCCGGTTGCGCCTGTGGCACCCGTGGCACCTGTAGCACCTGTTGCGCCCGTTGCGCCTGTGGGGCCGGCAGGGCCCGTTGCACCTGTAGCACCGGCAGGGCCGGCAGGACCTTGTGGACCCGTTGCTCCAGTGGCACCCGTTGCGCCTGTAGCACCTGTAGCACCTGTGGCACCCGTGGCACCCGTGGGGCCCGTGGGGCCCGTGGGGCCGATAGGACCTTGTACTCCCTGAGGACCTGCGGGACCTACTGCTCCCTGCGGACCTACGGGGCCTACGGGACCTTGAGCTCCCTGCGGGCCTGCGGGGCCTGCGGGGCCTGTGGGACCCGTGGGACCCGGAATCGGGAACGGAGGCGGGCATGGCGGGCATGGTGGGCAAGGCGATGGGCCTGGCGGCGGACAAGGTGGGCAGCCACTGTTGCCGCTGCTACTGGTGTAAATCTTCATGCCGGGGGAAAACGAATCCCCGACACCAAATGAGGATCTTCTGTCTGATGACATATGCAAATCTCCTATCTATATAATAGGTCTCTCGTAAAAGGATGGCACCCTTTAGTATAGTATGAAGATTTGAGAAAGTTGTTGCAAACACAAACCGCTAATTTCGGGCGCTAAATCGCCGTTAACAGCATAAAACATTCTCTTCGCTATGCGTTTCAGCATTCTCTGCGCACACAAAAAACCAACGGGTGTTTTGCCTGCTGAAGATTTGCAGCAATTATCTGGAAAGACAGATATCATTCAGGAAGTTTGCGATGCCGTCTGTACCGAAGAGGTCTTTTTGCTGTGGGTTCTCCATTCGCCTACCAGCCAGATAATAAGGGGGACAACGACCTGGAATGGCAGGGCATACAGCGGGTAAAGATCGAGAAAGTCGAACATCTGCACCGCATCAGTGTAAGAGAGGACGCAGAGCATCAAAACGAACATGAAGATCGGCATCATGATCAGGTCGAGCTTATTGGGCGTATTCAGCAGCTTTGCCAGCCCCAAAGCCCCGGAGTACAGGCACAAGCTGGTTTTTGTCAGTCCCGCTACGATAAAATTGATGGAAATCGTGCCCTCGATCCGTGACAGAAAGCTGCCAATCTCCATGATCCTTGCGCAGGTATAAGACGGAAAATACTCCTCTTCCATCAACTGTGGGCCAAGCGTAAGGACATTGCGGAGAATGATAACCAGAAGCACCAAAGTCGAGTAAAAAAGCCCCTTGAGAAAGATTTTATAGGGACTTCCATGCTTTACCGCATTGATCAGGGGAAGAAACACCACACATTCCGCATAAGGGAATACGAAAATTTGATAGGAGCTTCTCATTATTTCCGGCGGGGAGTGCTCCAGAACCGGCAGCAGGTTCTGTGGCCGCATGCTCGCAATCGTAGACAGAACGGTGATAATCATGATGCCGATGGTAAGATACAGGCCAACGATGGACCATTGGCTCATCACCTGAATCCTGCTTTTGCAAAGATAAGCGCCGACCAGCAAAAAGGAAATCATCATCGGAATCTGCGGGGTTTCCGGCATGGCCACGATCTCCATAAATTCAGAAAAATTTCGAGAGACGATCGCCGCCAGATACAGATAATACCACACAAGCAAGGCAATCACGATTCGGCCGGGGATTTCTCCGAACCAGTCCAGAATAGTTGTAAAAAAATCTTTTCCGTCCATCAGCCGTATGATTCTGGCGTACATCACAAAAACCGGTATGCTGATAACGGTAGCGATCAGCAAACAGATCCAGGCATCCTGCCCCGTATGGGAGTTCACACCCATTACCACACTGCTGCCAAAAGCAAATAAAATAATCATCAGAACCATTTCCCGTGAGGAAACAGGATTGTCATGAATTGTTTTCATGTTGAATTCCTTCCCTTTTCAAACGCCGCATATTTTTTGAATCATCCATGTTAAAACAGTCGCAATTCTGGGAACGGGAACGCCTATTTGATCCAGAATCAATACCACAAAGCAGAACAAACACACGCCCAGGTACCAGAAACGCAGCGGCCGGGCCATCATCTGACGCCTTGGAATATAATCTATACAGATGATACCCGTAATCAAAAAGACCAGTATGATATAGATCAAAGGAACTCCTCCTACTACTCACGCACCATGGCGGTATTTGCCAGGTAAATTTTCACCGTAACATCCACGGGAAGGGTCTGGTATATTTCGTTCCACTGACCAGAGATCTGCCTCCAAAGCGGCAGATTTGTGCGGTATATCAGGCTGCCCATCCCCAGAGCATCCGACTGATACTGTGTCTGCAGCTTTTTGATGACATTTCGAAGATTTTCCTGAACCAATTTTTCCGCTGATTTTTCTACCCGGTCAAGTACGGGATTATCGCCTTCGCTTTTATCGTGCGGAAATTCCGCAAAATAGGCATTGATTTTAATGTCCAGCTTCATAGCAATTTTTCCATTATTGTTATCATAAGACATAAAGGATTCGACTTTTTTGATTTCCAGCGAAATGTTATTCTGGGTAATCTCCGGTTCGTAAAGCGTCAGAACGCCGCCGGTGAGGGGTCCGTTGACCATCAGCATATATTTTGTCTCTTCCGAAGAAAGAATGCCTGCGAGTAAACTACTCCGAAAAACAGCGCATCCATAGGCTTCCACGTGTTTTTTTTCCGAATCCGGCTCTGACGCCAGATAAAACACCGGCAGAACTACGTTCATCCCCGGTATCTTGAAATCATTATAAACACGGTAAAACTGCGCGCTGTAGAGGGAGCCCGTCACTCTGGCATCCTCCCGGATGATCCGGCTGATGTCATAGGAAACGGCACCGCTGCTTTTTTCGTCGCTGCTCAGGATGGCCCTGGCAGTCTCCTCCCGCGAAACGACCAGCTCCATCGTTTCGCGCATTTCCGAGTCGCGCAGGGCAAAATCCAGAATGGCATCCAGCCCCTCTCTTTCAGCGATCTGGTGACTGATCACCATAATCTGCATATTGCCGAAATACAGCTTGCTGGCAAGCTGGCGTTTGGCATTGCGGATCGCCTCCAGCATGGAGCCGCCCTTCGCAAATACCAGATTTGAGTTCGGCCCTGCCGTTTTGGTGGGCTGCGACAAATCCATCACCTCAAACGTCATCAGGTACTGCCCATCGTCAGCTTCATCAACTGCCATACCGGCTACGATCGTCATTTCATTCAGGCCCCGATAGTTCCAGCATCCTGCCAAAGGAAGCATCAGGCAGACAGCAAGCAGGGCGCACAAACACCGCTTCATTCTTTTGTCCTCGGGGGCACCTTCTGACGTACCGTACCCCATGCTGTTCTTCTTGGACGCTGAATCATCGTCCACCAGGGCGCGCGGATTACTATGTCTTTTATCTCCTGAAACTGCAGACGCCCGCTGGGGGTCAGCTGAGAAACCCCAAAGGAATCCAGATTCAGCATGTGGATAAACAGCGCGCAGAGCGTCAGCATCATCCCGAACAGCCCGAAGATCGAAGAGCCGATGAGAATGAAGATCCGCACAAAAATGATTGGTGCGTTCATTCTGGGCACCAACAGTCCGGTGATACCGGTGATACCGACAATGATGATCATCGGGGCAGCCACCAACCGGGCCTCCACCGCCGCCTGGCCGATCACCAAAGCGCCCACGATGCTCAGTGCCTGACCAATGTTGGACGGCATCCGCACGCCGGTTTCGCGGAGAATATCAAAAACGATCAGCATAATGAACGCCTCGGCGGCAGCTGGCAGGGGCACGCCCGTGCGCTCGCTGGCAATATTGATCAGCAGCGGGGTGGGCAGCATCTCGTGGTGAAACGCCACAATCGCGATATAAAAGCCGGGTACGGTAATGGTCATGAAAAATCCGAGAATGCGAAGCATACGCGAAAAAGAGGTATAGAAAAAGTTCATATAATAATCTTCGCTGCTCTGAAAATTTTCGATGAACAAATAGGGCACCGTCAAAACAACTGGGGTACCGTCAAGGAAAATAGCGATCCGCCCCTCCAGAAGCTTTGCAGCCACCACGTCGGGCCGTTCGGTATAGCCTGTACTGCGAAATGGCGAAAGGGCAGAATCACGCACCAATTCGGAAAGGTAGTTCGTGTCCAGCACGCCGTCAATGTCGATATTGTTCAGCCTGTCTTCCAAAAGCTTCAATATGTTCTTGTTGACGAGGCCGTCCAGATAGCAGACGCAGGCCTTTGTCTGGGTACGGCGGCCAAAGGTGCGGAACTTGAGCTTTAAATCGTGCGTGCGCAGCCGGCGTCGGATCAGGGTCAGATTGCCCAGCAGACTTTCGTTAAAGCCCTCGCGCGGGCCTGAAAGGACTCTTTCGTTTTCCGGCTCCTCCACTCCGCGCAGCTGAAAATTTTTGGCGGACAGAATCAGCGTCCGGGAGGAGTGGGGCAAAAACAGAATCGCGTCACCGTAGGTAACGCCGTCGCACACATCCTTCCATTTTTCGCTGATCTGAATATCGCTGGCGGTAAGAACCTGCCTCGACAGGCTTTCGGCCAGATCGCGCCCCGGCTTTTCACGCGACTCGACCAGCGGTCGCAGCACGCCGTCGTGCAGAAGGGACGAACTGACCATCCCGTCGCTGTAATACAGCCGGTATTCCAACCACGGGTAAAAGGCATTTTGTATTTTACGGCAGACAATGGTGTCGTTGTCTTGAAACAGCTCTTCAAAGTGCTGGCAGTTTTCTTCCATAGAGGAGGAGAGGACTTCCTCCTGGCTCTGGTTGGCCGCTTCAGACTGCTCGGAACTCTGGTTCAGCACCTTATCGATCCGTTTCTGCTTTTCCTCCTGTTTGGGACGGAATGGGTTCCACAAATCAAATCATCTCCGATCTTTTCCTGCGTAACACGAATTCGGTGTTTATTATGAGCAAACACCGGAAATCTATACCTCTTTTCCCAGTTTTCCGACCGTTTTTTCCCAGCCGCCAGCCGCGGCAGAACTACATTTTTCTTTCCAATCCACGGGATTTGTGGTATAATATTATATTACATCATTCCAATTTATTTGAAGATTCAGCACGCACAATTTTGAGCAGTTGGGAGAATCAGGTGACAGCATGTCGATTCCAAGAAACAGAATCAGAAATTTCAGTATTATCGCCCATATTGACCATGGAAAAAGCACATTGGCCGACCGTATTTTAGAGCAGACAAAAGCGGTTGCACTGCGGGACATGGAAAATCAGCTTCTGGATAACATGGATCTGGAGCGGGAACGCGGCATTACGATCAAGGCGCACGCGGTCACGCTGGTATACCATGCCCAGGATGAGCAGGACTATATTTTCAATCTGATCGACACCCCCGGCCACGTGGACTTCAACTATGAGGTATCGCGGTCTTTGGCGGCCTGCGAAGGTGCGCTGCTGGTGGTGGACGCCTCGCAGGGGATTGAAGCGCAGACGCTGGCCAACACGTACCTGGCGCTCGACGCCGGGCTGGAGATCGTGCCGGTGATCAACAAGATCGATCTGCCCAGTGCGGACCCGGACCGGGTGAAGGCGGAAATCGAGGATGTGATCGGCCTGCCGGCAGAGGACGCGCCCTGCGTTTCAGCCAAAGCCGGCCTGAACATCGACCAGGTGATGGAACGCGTCGTGAAGGACATCCCTCCGCCGGAGGGCGACGAAACAGCGCCGCTTCAGGCACTGATTTTCGATTCTTACTACGATTCCTATCGCGGGGTCATCGTATATGTCCGCGTAAAGCATGGTACGGTGCGTGCCGGCGACCAAATCCGCATGATGGCCTCCGGCAGTGAGTTCACCGTAGTGGAGGTGGGCTACCTGCGCGCGACAGGCATGGAGCCGACCGAAAGCCTGTACGCGGGCGAGGTGGGTTATATCTCCGCTTCGATCAAGGCGGTCAAGGAGGCGCGCGTGGGCGACACCGTCACGCTGGCCAGCCGCCCGGCCAAGGAGCCGCTCCCCGGCTACCGCGCGGCGCAGCCAATGGTGTTCTGCGGCGTATACCCGGCGGACGGCGCGCATTATTCCGACCTGCGCGAGGCGCTCGAGCGCCTGCAGCTCAATGATGCGGCGCTTTCCTTTGAGCCGGAAACCTCTATCGCACTGGGCTTCGGCTTCCGCTGCGGCTTTTTGGGTCTGCTGCATATGGAGATCATTCAGGAGCGCCTGGAGCGCGAATACGATCTTGATCTTGTCACGACCGCGCCCAGCGTTGTGTACCGCATCACCAAAACGGACGGCGAGGTGGTCTATGTGGACAACCCCACCAACTACCCCGACCCGACGCTGATCTCGATGGCGGAGGAGCCGATGACGAACGCGCACATCTATTCGCCGTCGGAATATGTGGGAAACATCATGGAGCTTTGCCAGGAACGGCGCGGCGTGTTCCAGGACATGAAATATCTGGATACCGACCGCGTGGACATTCACTACACCCTGCCGCTCAATGAGATTATCTATGACTTTTTTGACGCGCTGAAAAGCCGCACCCGCGGCTATGCGTCGTTTGACTACGAGCTGATCGGCTACGAGAAATCGAACCTCGTCAAGCTCGATATTCTGCTGAACGGCGAAATGGTAGACGCACTGTCGTTTATCATCCACGCGGATAAGGCGTACCCCCGCGCACGCAAAATGACGGAAAAACTGGCGGAGAAAATTCCGCGCCAGCTCTTTGAGGTGCCGATTCAGGCATGCATCGGCGGACGCATTATCGCGCGCGAAACCGTACGGGCCATGCGCAAGGACGTTCTGGCCAAGTGCTATGGCGGCGACATCACACGAAAGAAAAAACTGCTGGAGAAACAGAAAGAAGGAAAAAAGCGCATGCGCCAGCTCGGCACCGTAGAGGTACCGCAGGACGCATTCATGAGCGTTTTGAAACTGGACGAATAGACGAACATTTCGAACGGAGGGATTATGAGCCGCACACCTATAGGCCTGTATCTGCATGTACCATTCTGCAAAGCGAAATGCCCTTATTGCGATTTTTACTCGATCCGGGGCAAAGAAGAAGAGAAAGACGCTTACACCGAACAGATGAAGCGTTTGCTGTACGCCGCTGCTACACGGCTGAACCGCGAGGCGGACACCGTATATTTTGGCGGCGGAACCCCCTCTGTGCTGGGCGCAAACCGGATTGTCGGGCTGCTTGACGCCGTGCGGCAGAACTGGGGCCTCAGCGGGGCGGAGATCACGGTGGAGGTCAATCCCGGGGAATATGAACCGGGATTTTTCGAAACCCTGCGGAAAGCCGGAGTCAACCGTCTTTCGATGGGCCTGCAGTCCGCCGATGAGGAGGAGTTGCGCCTTCTGGGGCGCCGCCACTCGATCGGCCAGGTACGGCAGGCGGTTCGGGAAGCACAGCAGGCCGGGTTCGACAACATTTCTCTTGATTTGATGCTGGCGGTACAACAGCAGAACAGTGAAAGCCTTCAGCGGTCGATCGCTTTTTGCGCCGATTGCGGTGTGCAGCATGTTTCTTCCTACCTGCTCAAAATTGAGCAGGGCACGGTATATTACGACCGCCGGGACGACATGGTCCTGCCGGATGAAGATGAATCCGCGGAGCTGTATCTGCTGGCCTGCCGCGAGCTGGAGCAGGCCGGGTTCCATCAGTATGAGGTATCGAATTTCGCTGTTCCCGGCTATGAGAGCCGCCATAATCTGAAATACTGGAATGCAGAGGAATATTACGGAGCCGGGCCGTCCGCCCACTCGTTCATCGATGGCCGGCGCTATTATTACCCCGGTGATCTGGAAGCCTTTCTGCAGGAGCCACGCAACATCTGCGAGGGCGACGGCGGTTCGCCGGAGGAATACGCCATGCTGCAGCTGCGCCTGTGCGGCGGCTTGCAGCAAAAGGAATATCAGAGCCGCTTTGGCAGCCCCTTCCCGGAAGAGTATTTGAAAAGAGCTCGTCGTTATGTGGAACAAGGGCTGGTCGTGTGCGATGAGGAAAACATCCGCTTTACACCAAAGGGTTTTCTGGTTTCGAACATTTTGATTGCAGATATTCTGTTGGGATAACAGAAATTATATGGAAAGAAGGAACAGCCTCCAATGGCATTGCCATT
>OBZU01000294.1_pt1 | contig 18423 bp, 13 predicted proteins | sample 1495561 | NCBI WGS metagenome assembly OBZU01 (sample SAMEA2580250, study PRJEB22360) | human gut metagenome | biome: human gut; feature: human-associated habitat; material: faeces | place: Denmark | collected 2008/2010 | reverse complement strand
ACAACGGGCACCATTTTTTCTCCGTTCAGGAAAAGGATTCCGTAGGCGCGGGCGGGTGCGGCCGCCTGAACTGCCGCAAACAGTTCCCGGACAAACGCCTCCCCTTTGGCTTCCCCGGGAACGATGGTATGCACAATTCCGTCAAAGCAAACGGCATTGTATTCCTGACCGTCAAACGGAATCTGAATCGTTCCAACAGGCAGCGGCATTTCCGTTTCGCACCGGCCGCCCTCCCGGTCAATCTGCACGGTGAGGGGCTGTTCGGCGCCGCTGACCTCTACAATTACGGTATCGGGGGTCCCAGGAAGCTGCGTGCTGAGCAAATACCCGAAGCTGCGGGTAGCGTTGCCGCAGAACTCGCCGCCCATCATCTGAATGCGGCCCTGTGCGCCCATGCGCGGCGGTACCTGAAAAGCCACCTGTTCTGCATGGTACTCTTCCATGGACAGCAGCTTTGCCGCAACGGGGGCATACTGCTCCGGCGGCACATCGCCCAGTACAAAAATAGTGATATTGCCCGCGGGATCGGCTACTCTGATCGAAAACTTCACTCGAAAGCTCCTTTCCTGCATACCGGCAGTTCTCCGGTATGATGTTCTGCCCTTACAGCAATTTCCTAAGAATCGTGCGGAATAAATTTCGTTCTCTCCCCGCCGAAGGCGGGGAGAGAACACTCTACTTTCCGACTCTGATTTGAATTTGCTATAGCATACCATGTGTGCGTCTTTTTTCCGTTTAAATTGTCGTGTCCGCCAGCTCCAGCGGCAGGGACAACCCATAGGCCCCCGGCAGGTGCCCCATGTATTTTTCGGCGTTCGCACAGCACGCTTCAAAGCCCTCCGGAATCACGTCGGTGAACTCTTCGGGATAGTTTTTGATCAGGATCGCCTTAATCCGCTCCAGAATGCCCAAAGACATGGGCGAAGCCAGCATCTGCGCATGTCGTTCTGCCTCTGCGAGCAGGGGCTTTGAGTCCTTAAAGTTCCCCTCGGCCGCGTACAGCAGCGCACAGTAGGATTTGGTGATGCCGCGCCCTACTAGGATGTTGGAGGCGTCGTACAGCTTATTCGAGGTAAAGAAACGGTCGGCCGCCTGCTCCTTCTTGCCCAACGCAAGCAGTGCGCGCGCCTGATTGGAATAGAATGTGGGATTTTTGGGGTATTTGCGGTCGCTGCAGATTTCCAGCGCACGGTCGTAATATTCCAGCGAGCGCTCAAAATTCTGCTGCTTGCGCTCCACCTCGCCCAGATAATTGTAGCAGGCCGCAAGATTCAGCACGTAGTTCTGGGCATCCAGCGATGCGGATTCAAACCGGTTGATGGCCTGATTCAGCTGCTCGCGGCTTTCGTCGTATCGGCCGCACATCAGCAGGTACAGCCCGTACAGCCGGCATTCGATCGCGTAATCGATCCCAAGGCGGTTCTCCTTCGCGATCTCCATGCTCTTCTGAATGTTTTCGCACATCAGCCCGGTATCCCCCACCTGAATTCCGTAGAAAGTGAGCTGGCGCAGGCAGGCAATATGCATCTGCGGGTGTTCCTCCAGGTATTCGGCATGGCTCAGGCTGCGGTGAATCGCGTCGAGCCCCTTTTTGTACTGTCCCTGCGAAATGCAGTATTTGCCGATCACAAGATACAGCCACGTTTCCATCTCGGCAAAATCCAGCGCGTTCGGCTGGTAGTTATACAGACGAACCAGCTCCGCCGTCAGCTCGTCAAAATACTTGGTCAGCTGCTTCGGCGCCTTTAGTGCCGAATCCTTTTGTAATTGCAGAATCGGATACAGCTCATAATTAAAGCGGGAATAATCCGAAAGGCTCAAAATCTTATACTGCAGCACCTTGGCGTCGTTGCCCGCCTGCGCGTAATGATAGATCACCCGCTGATACCAGCTGTTGTTATGAACCAGTTCGGCCGCCTGCTCGTAATAATTGGCGACGCGGGCGTGCAGCAGCCTGCGCTTGGAGGGCGAAAGCTGCGAATGGACGAAATCCTGCATTTTCGCGTGGCGGAACTGGAAACGGATCTGCCCGTCCGACACTTTTTCGCGGATCAGACTGCGCTGCTTGAGATCATCCGTCAATTCTATGATCTCTAAGGTGTTGCGGTTGAAGATATATTCGACGATATCGAGCGTGATGGACTCGGGGCAGACCGAGATAGTGTCGAGCAGCTGCCGCGAATCGGTGGAAAGCTCCTCCAGCCGGGCCAGCAGGATATCCTGCGGATTCGACGGCATGTGTACGCCGGACGCACCCGCATCCTGTGTCAGGTAGCTCATCAGCAGATCGAGAAAAAAGCCGTTGCCCTCCGAATCCTGGTAAATATGGCGGATGATCTGATCGTTCAGAGCATCCGGTCCCAGACGGTCGGCGAGAATATCCTTGACCACCTGCTCGCTGAAAGGCTCCAGCAGAAGCTGTGTGGCGAACTTTTCGCGCAGCAGCGCATTGATCTGCTTTTGCAGCTGCGGGGTCTGTACATCCAGGCAGGTGCAGATGCACATAATATTAGGGTTGCGCTCGCGGATAATCAGCGAGAGCAGCTCGAGGCTGAGGTTATCCATAAACTGAATGTTATCGAAAAACAGGATGATAGGCGTTTCCTCCCCCACGAGAGAAAACAGCTTGAGCACGCTGTTGCGGGTGGTGCGGTAATTGTAAGAGATCATGATGTCCTCCGGCACCTGCAGCGAAAGAGGCCGGTCGCCGAACAGCGGGAACAGCGTGTTGATGTGGTTCATGTAGTTTGCGGGAACCGTAATGTTATGGCTGCGAATGTATTGATCGAGCTGCAGCATAATGGTGTTCCAGGGCTGGAGAATAAACTCCCGCTCCTCCTGAAAGCAAATGGTTTTCAGCACAATGCAGGAATCCTCACCGATGCTGTCAAAAAAATGATTGATGAGGTATGTTTTTCCGACGCCGTTGTCACCCAGAACAAAAATGGCCGTGGGGGTTCCAAGCAAAAACGAGCGGTACGATTTCATCAGATACTGCATCTCTTCCTTGCGGCCAATCACGTGCACCATCGGCTGCTCGGGCTCTTCGGTGCTCGACTGCGTCCACGCGCTGAGCAGCTCGCGGTGCAGCTGAGAAAGCTCGGCGCACGGCGCGATGCGCAGCTCGGCGTTGAGCAGCTTGCTGATGTTCTGATACACCTTGATCCCTTTATAATAGAGGCCGTTTCTCTGGTAGCATTCCATCATCAGCTGATAGACGCGCTCGTCCAGCGGATCTTTCTTGACATATTTGGCAAACAGCGACTCCGTCTCAGAAACATCCTTGCCCGCGGCCTGAATCATGCTGTCGTACAGTTGGCGCAGATAATACTCCTTGAGCTCGGTACGCTCCATATCCAGCCAGTTTTCGAACACGTCCGCGTTTTTCAGGCTGAAGCCCTGCATCAGCTCGCCGTCGCACAGCGAGAAATCACGATTCTTCATGAAGTTGTCATAGTCGATATCGTAGCTGAGCTCGGGGTTCAGCGTAAGCAGGTGCTTTTTCGGCGAAACAATCAGTTCCAGATCAAACGTCTTTTTAATCGTATAAAGCGTATGGCGCAGATTCTTTTTGGCCACCTGCGAATCGTCGGAATCCCACAGCAGATTCGCGGCCTGTTCCCTTGAAATCGTCTTTTTCAGGGCCAGGCAATACAGCAGCGCTTCTGCTTTTTTAAACGGAAGCAAAACCTGCTGCCCGTCTAACAAAACTCTCGGGGTCTGCAAAAGTTGGAAAGAAATAGTCGGCATAACGGAAACCCTCTTTCTCATATTCAACAAAAAAACAGAACGAATCGGCTCAAATTTCTCCTCTGCATTTTATTATACACGATCTTTCATGAAAAAGCATCTATGAATTCAAATTTTTTTAAGTCATCCCCGCTTATTATAGACGTTATTTAGACAGCGCTGTGCTACTATGTATTTGCAAAGGAGGTTCTACCACATGAACAATATTGAGATCGGTAATGCTATGACAATCAAACTCGACCCCGTTCTGCCGGAATATCCCACCTTCAAAGAGGGTGTTCGCCGCGCACCGAAGCGTGAGTTGACCTTGAACGAAAGAGAGATCAAGCTCGCTCTGAAAAACGCGCTGCGTTATGTTCCGGAAGAGCTTCACGAGCAGCTTGCTCCGGAGTTCCTGGAGGAGCTGATGACACGGGGCCGCATCTACGGCTATCGCTTCATGCCGAAGGATCGCATCTACGGCAAGCCCATCGACGAGTACAAGGGCAACTGTGTAGAAGGCAAGGCGTTCCAGGTCATGATCGATAACAACCTGGACCACGAAGTGGCCCTGTACCCCTACGAGCTGGTTACCTACGGCGAGACCGGCCAGGTCTGCCAGAACTGGATGCAGTATCAGCTGATCAAAAAATATCTGGAAGCGCTGACTGACGAACAGACGCTTGTCATGATGTCCGGCCACCCGATGGGTCTGTTTAAGTCCCATAAGACCAGCCCCCGCGTGATTATCACCAACGGCCTGATGATCGGTATGTTCGACAATCCGCACGACTGGGCCAAGGCCACCGCAATGGGCGTTTCCAGCTACGGCCAGATGACTGCCGGCGGCTGGATGTACATTGGGCCGCAGGGCATCGTCCACGGCACCTTCAACACTCTGCTCAACGCGGGCCGCAAAGTTCTGGGCATTCCGCAGGACGGCGATCTGCGCGGACACCTGTTTGTTACCTCGGGCCTCGGCGGCATGAGTGGCGCGCAGCCCAAGGCGGTTGAAATCGCCGGCGGCGTAGGCATTGTTGCCGAAGTGGACGCTTCCCGTATTGAAACCCGCCACAGCCAGGGCTGGGTCGGCAAGGTGGCCGAAACTCTGGAAGACGCTTTTGCCTGGGCAAAGGACGCTATGGAAAAGAAAGAGGTTCTTTCCATCGCTTATCACGGTAATATTGTAGATCTGCTGCAGTACGCCGTGGACCACGACATTCACATCGACCTGCTCTCCGACCAGACCTCTTGTCACGTGCCGTACGACGGCGGCTACTGCCCGCAGGGAATGAGTTTTGAAGAGCGCACCAAAATGCTTGCTACTGACAAGGATGCCTTCTGCAAGAAGGTTGACGAGTCTCTCGTGAAGCACTTCCACCTGATTAAAACGCTGGTAGACCACGGCACTTACTTCTTCGATTACGGCAACGCCTTTATGAAGGCCGTATTCGACGCCGGCGCGAAAGATATTGCCAAAAACGGCGAGGACACAAGCGAAGGCTTCATCTTCCCCTCCTATGTGGAAGACATCATGGGCCCGATGCTGTTCGACTATGGCTATGGCCCGTTCCGCTGGTGCTGCCTGTCCGGCAAGCCGGAGGATCTGCGCAAGACCGACCACGCCGCCATGTCCATCATCGATCCCAACCGCCGCGGCGCAGACCGTGACAACTACATCTGGATCCGCGACGCGGAAGAGCACAAGCTGGTTGTCGGCACCCAGTGCCGCATTCTGTATCAGGATGCGCTTGGCCGCCGCGACATCGCCCTGAAATTCAACGAGATGGTCAGAAACGGCGAAATCGGCCCCGTAATGCTCGGCCGTGACCACCACGACACCGGTGGAACCGATTCTCCCTTCCGCGAGACCTCAAACATCTACGACGGCAGCAATGTGACCGCCGATATGGCGATTCACTGTTATGCCGGCAACGCGGCGCGCGGAATGAGCCTGGTGGCTCTGCACAACGGCGGCGGCGTAGGCATCAGCAAGTCCATCAACGGCGGCTTCGGCATGGTGCTCGACGGCAGCGAACGCGTGGACGACATCCTGATGGCTTCGATCCCGTGGGATACCATGATCGGCGTCGCCAGAAGAAGCTGGGCGCGCTGCGAGCATTCCATTGAGACCGTTGCGGAGTACAACCAGACCCGTAAGGACTCTGACGCGATTACGATGCCTTATATCGCCTCTGACGATCTCATTAACAAGACCTATGATAAAATCGTGAAATAAGAAAGCGGAGGAACCGATCATGAGCAAAAAACTGATCTGCCATGCCGCAGAGCTGGTTACCTGCGCCGGGAAAGGGCCGAAGCACGGCAAAGACATGTCCGACATCGGAATGATCAAGGATGGCGCGGTTCTGATCGACGGCGACAAGATCGTCGCTGTCGGCACGACCGAGCAGTTAAAACAGCAGTGCAGCGGAATCGACTGCGAGATCATCGATGCGACGGGCAAAACGGTTATGCCAGGATTCGTGGATTCTCACACGCACTTTGTGTTCGGCGGTTACCGCGCGGATGAATTCTCCTGGCGCCTGAAGGGCGACAGCTACATGTCCATTATGGAACGCGGCGGCGGAATTAATGCGACTGTTTCCAAAACCCGCGCGGCATCGCTGGAAGAACTGGTGGAAGCGGGCCGCGACCGGCTCGACCGCATGCTGGAATTCGGCGTGACCACCGTGGAAGGAAAAAGCGGCTACGGTCTGGACAAAGAAACCGAATTAAAGCAGCTTCGCGCCATGAAAGAGCTGAACAGCACACACTGTGTGGACGTTGTCTCCACGTTTATGGGTCCGCACAGCGTTCTGCCGGAATACAAGGGCCGCGAGCGTGATTTCATCGATTTTTTGCTCCATGAAGTCATGCCTGTGGTAAAGGAAGAAAACCTTGCTGAATTCGCGGATATTTTTACGGAGAAGAATGTATTTTCCGTTGAAGATTCCCGCCACTATATGACAGAGGCAAAGAAGATGGGCTTTAAGCTCAAGATTCATGCCGATGAAATTGTCCAGCTGGGCGGCGCTGAACTGGCAGCCGAAATGGGCGCTGTTTCCGCCGAACATCTTCTGCAAAGCTCTGACAAGGGGATTATCGACATGGCCAAGGCCGGCGTGATCTGCAACGTTCTGCCCTGCACGGCGTTCTGCCTGAAGGAACCGTACGCGAAGGCCCGCAAAATGATTGATGAGGGCGCGGCGGTTGCCCTTGGCAGCGACCTGAACCCCGGCAGCTGCTTTACCAACTCCATTCCCCTGATGATTGCACTCGCCTGCATTTACATGGGTCTGTCGATCGAAGAGGTCATCACCGCTCTTACCATCAACGGTGCAGCAGCGGTAGACAGAGCCGACCGGATCGGCAGCATCGAGCCCGGCAAACAGGCGGATATTATTCTTCTGAAATACCCTTCGATTCATTTCCTGCCCTATCATACTGCTATTAACTTGGTCGAAACCGTCATCAAAAACGGTGAGATCGTTCACAAACGGTAAACCCTCTCCTTACTACAGAGAAAAATTCGGCGGAGTGACATTCTGCCTGCCGCTCCGCCGAACGCTTCTCTCTTTACTTTGCCAATACGTTCTTGCACAACTAGGTGCTTGACTTCTGCCACGGAGCAACATTTTCCCGGGTTTTTTGGCGGCCGGAATACCTGCCAAAGAGCCGGAACGGTGTTGCTCCCTCCTCTTTTTCTGCGGCTTTGCACACATTCCGGACAGAAACTTCCAGGCAGCAATACATTGAACCACACCAGAACAGATCAACCCATTTCTGCTTCCCTCTCCCACATGGCAGAAGGGAAGAAAATCAATCATTCAGGAACCAACTTTATTCAGAAACGAAAACAGGCAGCCCTGCTGGTCGGCGGGCTGCCTGCTTTCGTTGAGTTATTTTATGGTAATGATAAAAAGGAGGTGTACGCAAAATCATTGGATTAGATCAGGAGTTCTGACGTTGTTCCTTGATCTGGGCCTCAATCTGACCCATGGTGTGCAGCATCATCAATGCGCCGAGACGTACTGTAATTCCGGAGGGGTCAAACGAAGGAGCGATTTCTACCAAATCTGCCGCGACGATACGGCCCATTTTTGCCACCCCGGAAATGATGTCGCACACCTGGTCAAACAGCAGGCCGCCGGGATATGGCGACGCCACGCCGGGCGCAATCGACATATCGAAACCATCAATGTCTACGGTAATATAATAATTTTTCGCCTTGGGAACTCTGGCCAGTACGCCCTCTACCCCCATTTGGTCGGCTTCGCGCGAGGAAATGAGAACGCTGCCATATTTCTTGGCATCATCAAAATCTGTTTTCTTACTGCTGCCGATGCCGCGAAGGCCAATCTGAATCATGGGGCCGATGTGATCCATTTCGGACAAACGGCGCATGGGGCTGCCGTTGCCGTAGCGGAGCGGACCGACATGATCATTCCAGTCTAAATGCGCGTCGAACTGCACCACGCAGATTTCTTCCCCAAGCTCTTCAAGGGCGTTGCCCACCGGCGCGCTGATCGAATGGTCGCCGCCGAGTACAATCGGCACCGCGCCGCGTCTGAGAATCCCTCTGACACCGTCTGAAATTGCGTCGAAAGTGTGCTGCGGATCTGCCTGAAGAATATCCGCGTCGCCGCAATCCACAATCTTTAAAGGAGCAGCCAGCCGCTGGCAGTCATGTTCAAAATCGTAATAGCCGGTTTCACCGCGGCTATACTGGGTAGAAGCCTCTCGAATACGGCGAGGCCCAAGGCGCGCGCCGCTCATATACCCTACTGCAAAGTCAACAGGTGCACCTAAAACGGCAATATCGGCGTCCAGTTGCTCCAGATCGGTACAGATGGGATATTTGCCAAACGAGCATATGCCGGTAATTGGAAGATTTAAGCGCTGCATGAAAGTTCCTCCTGTCAAAACTGTATCAACAAATGATTTTTCACGGCCCTTTGCGGGCCTCTTTTGAATGTGTATTTATTATAGCATCCGGCCTGGGAATCTGTACAGCGAACTTGTTTTGTGGTATAATCCATTTGCTTACTATTGTTCGGTAAAGTGCGTCTTATGCTTTACAAAATGTTTTTCGCGAGAAGGAGCCGTTCCATGGATCAGACGGATATCAGAATTATGAATATTCTGCAGCAGGACTGCAAGACCCCGATGCGTGAAATCGGGCGTCAGGTGGGTCTGACCGCGCCTGCCGTTTCGGAACGGATCGCCCAGCTGCGCGATTCCGGCGCAATTCGTGCCTTTCGGGCCAAGCTGGATTTTGCGGCGGCCGGTAAAAAGCTGGCGGCTTATATCATGATCAACGTGCCGCCGGACACTTACGCGCGCTTTTGCACCTTTACCAAGGACAACCCGGCCATTACGGAGCATCACCATATTATCGGGCCGTACAACGCCCTTTTAAAAATTCATGTCGCCGATTCTGAAGAGCTGGAAAGCCAGCTGTCTGAAATCCGTTCCTTTGGCATGTCGCAGACCGCAGTGGTACTGAAAACCTATTTTGACCAAAAGCCGCTGCCGGAATGACAGCATTCGTATTCTCTGATACACCTGGCGCCAGTCCTCTCAGTAAACCGTGTTTTTACTGAGGAACTGGCGTTTTTTTACGCCCCAAAATCATTTTTCGGGCGTTCATCCTCTGCCCTTTCAAGCGGAGCTTTACCGCCCATTCTGCAAGCCCGCTTGTCCCGATTAAACTAAAAAATCTACTCTTCTTGTTAAAAATGATAAAATAATTGTCTTTTACACTGTCCTGCGTTACAATAACGTCTGAAAGTCCGTATCCATTGATTTGAGCGCCATATCTTTTCGAACGGCAGCCCGAATAACGGTCTTTCATTATGAAAGCGCGCCATGTGCGCAAAAATTTGTTGCGCCGCATCCACAATAACCGGAGCGGCAGTAAGGAGAGAACAAAATGTCTACAGCCAACACAAAACCTCTTTCGCACACATCCTTTTCCGCGCAGCGACTGACCGTGGTGGGCATGATGATCGCTTTGACAGTGGTGATGCTCAACACCCCCCTGGGCGCGATTACGCTGCCCATGATCCGCATTACCATTGCGCATGTGCCGATTCTCATCACGGCGATTCTGTTCGGCTTATCCGAAGGATTGATGGTGGCTTTTGCCTTTGGTGTCTGCACCCTGCTCATTGCGCTGACCTCGCCGGTCTCGGTTCTGGATCCATTTTTCGTAAACCCGCTGGTTTCGATTCTCCCCCGCGTAATCATCCCGGTGACTACTTATTTCAGCTACCGCGGGCTGCAAAAGCTGCTGCCCCAGTTTAAGGGCAAAGAAACACTCTCTGTGGCAATCAGTTTGGCAATCGGCAACCTGACCAACACCTTTGGCGTATACGCCATGCTATATCTGCTGTATGCCGCTCAGATTTTAGAAAAGACCGGAACTCCTGCGCTGAGCCTGATCATCGGGCTGATCTCCACCTCCACTGCCATCAAATGCGCGGGTATTGTGCTGATCGGCACGCCCATTGTACTGACCCTGCGCAAGGCGCTTCAGCATCTGCAGCGCTGAAAAATCATTTGCGCGAAGCTTTCAAAGAAACGTTCCGTATTCCGGAGCACGGGATACCACGGGAACGCCAACATAAGCCTGTGAAAGAACAGGCAAAACAGCGCACTGAAAAAGAGCCATCGAGCATAAAATGCCCCATGGCTTTTTTTTGCATTATTTTATTTTTGCAGGGGCTTAACCGGCCCGGTCAGTCTTCGCACTGGTTCTGCTCCTCATTCTTCTGCTTGTTTAAATACATCAGCCGGTCGATCCGGGTGAGGAAGGAAGAAGCCGTCAAGCCTTCCTTTCGGTCAAAGCAGTCGCAGCCAATCGTCAGCCCGATCTCATAGGGTACAACATTCTGGCGGTTGAATATCTCGATATTCTTATGCAGCCTTTCAAGGATTTCTTTCAGTTCGCAGGAATCCTGAATTTCCATCACCACCACAAACTCATCGCCGCCGTAACGCGAGATAAAATCCTGGCGGCGGAACGTCTGCCGTAAGATCCGTGATACGTTCCGCAGCGCCTGATCCCCGCTGTCGTGTCCATACTCATCGTTGATTTTTTTAAAGGAATCCAGATCGATCATCAGGCCGGCCAGCAGGCGGTTATCCCTGGTTTTGATCTTCACGGAGAGGTAATGGTCGAGATACCGACGGTTATAGAGCCCCGTTAAATAGTCTGTTCTCAGCTGGTCGTTCTGAATATTGATGTACAGCATCAGGATCGACAGCGTGGTACAGGCCCAGATCAAAACGCCCCTGGGCATGAGGAACTGGATCACCGCGCCGACGGTCGGAAAAAGCCCAAACAGAAAAAGGCTGGAAAACTCTTTGAAAGTCATACGCTTTCGATTGACAAACAGCAGCAGGCTGGTGGCAATCACATAAATCAGGCAGATGATCATTAAAATGATGATGTATTTGCCGCGATGGTAAGTATTATATTCGTCGAGGACAAAATAAATATTCCCAAAAACACTGACAACGGAGAGCACCAGATTGAACGCCACCGGAATCAGCAAAAAATGCATGTAACTGCGCATGCGTTTCCGGCTTCCAAAAATATAGAAATCCACATACAGGTACCAAAGCAGGCAGATCACCGGATTGAGGGCATTGTAGGCCACCATCGCCCCCGACGACAGGATGCGGAAAATGCGTCCCGGTCTGCCGTCAATCATCCACATCAGCGTATCCAGAAGCAGCATTGCGGCAACAGCACAGATGATCGACAAAAAAAGCCGCTGATCCGGAAAATACTGGCGGTCCTGACGGCGTACATTTCGAAAGACAAAAAACAATATGATCAAAGCGTAGCAGTTCAGCTCAATAAATTGAACAATTAGATTCACTGTAACGACGGCTCCTTCCGGATATTTTCCCCCGAGTTCTTCCTTAAGATCATTCGGGACGCGAAAAATCGGCGGGCGGTATCCTCACGGTTCATTTTGATAATAACAGCGAAACCCCAACAATGCAAATAATGAAATCCATTTTTTTATAATTATTTTACACGGGAACGGCCGCTTTCTTTCTTCTTTTTAAGGCTTGCAAGACGGATACACCGCCCAAGATTCCTTTTTGTCGTTTTCACAGCATCTTCTCATGGATTTGCATCCAACAATATGAAAATTTAGGTTGACAAATTCCTTACTTCACACTATGATTTAAAACATACATGATATATATGAAATTGTTTTTCTTGTCTGGCGGCGATCCGTTTGACAAAAGAGAGAAACATATGAGCGGCTTTGGCCGCGGGTAAACCATCCATCACACAGCGATCCATTTGAGGAGCAGAAAATGAGGTGCAACCATGCTGACAAACAAAGAGCGGTTAATCGAGCAATTCACCAGACTGATTACCATTGACAGCCCCACCCTTGGGGAAAGGCAGATAGCCGACTACCTGAAGAGCGAGCTCACCGCACTGGGCCTGACGGTACAGGAGGACGACGCGGGCGAGCGTCTGGGCGGAACCAGCGGGAATCTGTATGGATTTTTAGAGGGTGACAGCAGCCTGCCGCCTTTGTTGCTGGGGTCACACATGGATACGGTGGAGCCGTCCTCCGGAAAACGGGCCATACTGGAAAACGGCGTTCTGCACAGCGAGGGGAGCACCGTTCTTGGCGCGGATGACTGCTCGGGAATCGCCGCGATCCTGGAAACGCTTCGCGTGATTCAGGAGCAAAAGCTGAATCACCGCCCGGTGGAGGTATTGTTCACGATTGCAGAGGAAATCTACTGCAAGGGCGCGGAACAGTTTGATTTTTCGCGGGTGCGCTCCAAAGAAGCCTACGTTCTCGATTATTCCGGCCCCGCGGGAACAGCGGCCTACCAGGCACCGACGATTCTGTCCTTCACCGCTGTTGTTCACGGGCTGGCGTCGCACGCGGGTTTTGCCCCGCACAAGGGCATCCACGCCGTTCAGGCCGCGGCCAGTGCGGTAGCCGCCCTGAAGCTGGGGCAGATCGACTCGGATACGACGCTGAACATCGGTACGATCCAGGGCGGAAAGGGAAACAATGTCATCCCTGATCTGTGCACAGTCACCGGTGAAATCCGCAGCTATTCCCATGAAACGGCGCTTTCTCTGGCTGAGAAGGTACATAAACAGTTCGAAACTTCCGCGGCGGCATTCGGCGCCACAGTGGAGTTTGAGGAAAAGCTCGGCTGCCGGGCCTACGAAACCCCGAAGGATCACCCCGTGATAGAGCGGTTCCAGCGGGCCTGCCGCGAGATAAACCTGCCCGGAACGCTGGAAAAGACGTTTGGCGGCAGCGATAATAACGTATTTGCCCAAAACGGCATTACGGGGCTTGTCGTGTCGAGCGCGATGTACCAGTGCCATTCACTGGAGGAATACGCCCCCGTAGAAGAAATGATTCAGTTAGCCGAGCTGGCCCGGCTGCTGATTACTCTGGAATGATTGAGAGATATTTATGAAAAATCCGCTGAATTACCAAACAACCGAATACGACTGCGGCCCCACCACGCTGCTCAACGCCATCAGCTATTTGTTCCGGCGGGAGGAAATCCCGCCGGACATCATCAAGCATATTATGCTTTATTGCCTCGATTCCTATAACGGAAAAGGAGAATTTGGGAAAAATGGAACGTCGCGCATGGCGATGATGTTCCTGAGCGACTGGCTGAATCAGTTCGGCAAGGTGAAAAAATTTCCGATCCACTGCGAATATTTGACAGGGCGGGACGTGTGCATCCACCAGAACAGCAAAATTGTCTCCGCCCTGCAGCAGGGCGGAGCGGCTGTGGTGCGGCTGCGTTATGGCTACTGGCACTATGTGCTTTTGACCGCCGCCGATGAAGAGAGCATTTACCTGTTCGACCCATATTACCGGAAAAAGCCGTTCCAGCAGAAGGGGATCGAGATTATTCTGGACATGCCTCTGAGCAGGAACCGCCGGGTCTCGTACGAGCTTTTGAACGGCTCCGGCCGCAGCCCGTATGCGCTTGGCCCCACCGAAACCAGAGAAGCGATTCTGCTGTTTAACACAGAAACGCAGAAAACGCCCGCAAACACCATCGAGTATTTTATCTGACAGAACGGTTGAAAGCGAGAGCAAAAATATACGCTCTCGCTTTTTTAGGTACCAGTCGGACCGAGCTGCCGGATCAGTATGATTCAGCCAATGGAATTCTGCAAGGGATGGGCAAAAGAGCCTTGGTTTCGCAGCACGAAACAAGGCCCTTTTGGATAACAACACTTACGTTTTTATTGATCCCGTGCGTCCGCGGCCAGACGTACCGGCGCAGCGGAAGGGGATTCCGGCATGGTGCGGATGCAGCCACGATACACGTGGCGGAACAGCAGCAGGCTTGCCGCCAGCGAAAAGATCTCCGCAATCGGGAACGCATACCAGACCGAATTCAGAGAGATATGGGCAAGCAGGTGGGCCGCAGGCAGCAGCACGATCATCTGGCGCAGCAGAGAAATCGCAAGGCTGTAAATTCCCTTGCCCAGCGCCTGGAACACCGTGCTGAACGTGATGCCCACCGCAGCCGGCACAAAGCAAAGGCTGATAATCTGCAGTGCCGGAACACCGATCTGCACCATCTCGGGGGAAGCTTCGAAAATCAGAAGCAGGCGAGCGGGCATTACCCAGAACAGAAGAACACCGGCAGCCATGATCAGCGCGCTGACCACAAGGCCGATGCGGATAGCCTGCACCATTCTCGGTTGTTTTTTCGCGCCGTAATTATACCCCAGAATCGGCATCATGCCCTGCATGAGACCGAACACCGGCATAAAGACAAACGACTGCAGCTTGAAATAAATTCCGAACAGCGCCACCGCCGTATCGGTAAAGCGAACCAGAATCAGGTTCATGCCCATTACCATCACCGATGCGATCGACTGCATGATGATGGTGGGGATGCCGACCGCATAAATATCGCGGACAATTTTGAGATCCAGACGGAAACCGCGGAAATTAACTTCGATCTCATGCTTTTTCTTCATCAGAACGGTCAATGATACACACATGGCGATACACTGGGCCAGCACGTTGGCGATCGCCGCGCCGGGCACACCCATGGCGGGAACGCCGAACCAGCCGAAGATGAAGATCGGGTCCAGAATCAGGCTGGTCAAAGCGCCGATCAGCTGAAAGACCATCGGATAGATCATATTGCCGGTCGCCTGCAGCGTCTTTTCTACATTGATTTCGACGAACACGCCGAACGAGAAGATGGAGACGATCTGAACAAACCGGGTCCCGTCCGCAATGACGGTCGGGTCTGTGGAAAAGCCCTCGATAAACTGGCGGGCAAAAAACAGACCGAACAGCGCAAACAGCGCCCAGTTGACAAGACCGAGCAGCAAACCATGGGTCGCGGCACTGTTGGCCTCTTTTCTGCGGCCCTCCCCTAGGCGGCGCGAAACCAGCGAGTTAATACCGACGCCGGTGCCGACACCAAAGGCCACCAGCAGGGACTGGATCGGAAACGCCAGCGAAACGGCCGTCAAAGCCTCCTGACTGATTTTAGCGACGAAAAAACTGTCAACAATATTGTAAAGGGCCTGCACCATCATCGAGAACATTGCGGGCACAGCCATGCCCGCAATCAACCCGCCGACCGGCGCAGTTCCCATCTTATTTTCTTTGATTTCTGTTTTGATTGTTTCCATGTGTTCACTCCTGAAATGCGTTATGATAAATTTTTGATTCGATTGGGCCCAAAGAAACAAATTTTCCCACTTGTTTTCTTCCCGTAAAGAAAACGGCGGCGGGGATTTTTCTTTACTTCTAGGCCTGTCTATGCTATAATTTTAGTTCACAAAGTATGAATGATGGGAGGTTATCAGTTTGAGTAACGAAAACGGAAAAGAGAATGCCACGAAGTTTCCCACCTACCGCGGAAAGCCCCTTGTGCGCTGCGGCGACGTGATTTATTATGGAAGCATGAAAGACAAATACGTGGTAAAATTGGAAATCAAGAGCAAAAAACGCGTGCTGGATATGGACGTTGCCGACAAGGTCGGCATTCAGTTAATGTATACCAACCCCGACATTCGCGCCCGCAAGCAAATTGTAAAATCCAGCGAAAAGGAAGGGCTGTACCTGGCCATGGATATTGCCGATGCCTGGCTGCAAAGGGCTCTTTCTGAATAACGCAATTCTGATCGTTTTGGTCTATATTGAGAAATCATTTGTTTCTCACACGTTTGAAACCGCCGGGAATGCTCCCGGCGGCTTTTTGTTTCCGTCTTTTAAAGGGGGAGGCCGAACGGCCTGCCCCCTGCTTCGTTGTCAGGCGTTCTGAATTTTCCCGATATCGCGGCGGTAGTGGGCGCCCTCAAAATGGATGCCGGAAACCGCACGATACGCTTTTTCCAGCGCTTCCTCCAGTGTTTCACCCGTAGCGGTCACTCCAAGCACGCGCCCGCCGTTTGTGACGAACTCTTCGCCGCGCAGAGCGGTACCGGCGTGATACACCGTCGCCCCCTGCACCTGGCCGTCTTTGGACAGGCCGCTGATCGCAATGCCTTTCTGGTACTGCGCAGGGTAGCCGCCGGAGGCCATCACCACACAGGCTGCTGCCTGCGATGACCACTGAATCTCCTGCTCCTCCAGACGCTCATCGATGACGGCTTCCATAATATCGAGCAGGTCACTTGTAAGGCGAGGCAAAACCACCTGGGTTTCGGGGTCACCGAAACGGGCGTTGTATTCGATCACGCGCGGACCCTTCGGGGTGAGCATCAGCCCAAAATACAAACAGCCCTTAAATGGCCGGCCCTCGGCATTCATGGCATGGATGGTGGGAAGAAAAATGGTTTCCATGCACACGCGCGCCGTTTCGTCGTCGTAAAACGGATTGGGACTGATGGTTCCCATGCCGCCGGTGTTCGCGCCCTGATCGTTGTCGAGCGCGCGCTTGTGATCTTTGGAGGACACCATGGGGCGCACGCATTTGCCGTCGGTAAACGCCAGAACCGAAACCTCCGGCCCGGTGAGGAACTCTTCGAGCACGATGCGGCTGCCGGATTCGCCGAAGATTTTATCCTCCATCATCGAGCGAACCGCCTGCTCCGCTTCCGCGTAGTCCTGCGCGATCACGACTCCCTTGCCGAGCGCAAGGCCGTCGGCCTTGATGACGACCGGGTAGCTGTTCTCACGGCGGATTTCCGCGAGCGCCGCTTCCGGCTCGGTAAACACCTGGTACCCCGCCGTGGGGATATTGTATTTTTTCATCAGATTTTTGGAAAACACCTTGCTCGCTTCAATCTGCGCCGCAGCCTTGTGCGGGCCGAACGCGCGGATGCCCTCGGCCTCCAGCGCGTCCACCATTCCGGCGGCCAGCGGATCGTCGGGCGCTACGACAACCAGATCGACCCCGTTGCTCTTTGCAAACGCCACCACGCCGGGAATGTCCGCCGCCTTGATGTCTACGCATTCCGCGTCTCGGGCGATGCCGCCGTTGCCGGGCGCACACCAGAGCTTCGTCAGCCGGAAACTTTCTTTCAGCTTGCGCACCAGTGCATGCTCGCGGCCGCCGCTGCCGATTACCAGTACCTTCATATTTTCACACACTCCTGTTGTAAACTCATACGGATTCCCGATCCTCTAAGCGGAAGAGATTTTCTCCCCCGCCTTCCTGCTTCTCGCAGATCAGTACCGGGTTAATTAGTGGTGGAACAAACGCAGACCGGTAAATACCATGGCAATGCCGTACTTGTTGCAGGTATCGATCACATGGTCGTCGCGGATGGAGCCGCCGGGCTGTGCAATAAATGAAACGCCGCTGCGGTGGGCGCGCTCAATGTTGTCCCCAAACGGGAAAAACGCGTCAGAGCCCAGCGAAACGCCGGTGATGCCCGAAAGATAGCGGCGTTTTTCCTCGCGGCTGAGCGGCGCGGGGCATTCGGTAAAGAACTGCTGCCAGACGCCGTCCGCCAGTACCTCTTCCGCGTCGTCGGAAAGGTACACGTCGATGGTGTTGTCGCGGTCGGGGCGGCGGATATCCGCACGGAAGGGCAGGCTGAGTACCTGCGGATGCTGGCGCAGATGCCACAAATCCGCCTTATTGCCCGCAAGGCGGGTGCAGTGGATGCGGGACTGCTGCCCGGCTCCCACACCAATGGCTTGTCCGTCCTTTGCGTAGCAGACGGAATTGGACTGCGTATATTTCAGCGTGATCAGCGCCACCAGAAGATCACGTTTCGCTTCTGCGGAGAATGTTTTGCTGTCGGTGACGAAATTGGTCAGCAGGCTCTCGTCGATCACCGCGCTGTTGCGGCCCTGCTCAAAGGTGATCCCGAACACATCCTTATGCTCTACGGGGGCAGGAACGTACTCCGGATCGATCCGAACCACGCTGTAAGAGCCCTTGCGCTTTGCCCTCAGAATTTCGAGCGCTTCAGCCGAATAGCCGGGCGCAATAATGCCGTCGGACACCTCGCGGGAAATCAGGCGGGCGGTCTGCGCGTCGCATTCGTCGGAGAGCGCAATCCAGTCGCCATAGGAGGACATGCGGTCCGCCCCGCGGGCCCTGGCATAGGCGCACGCCAGCGGGGAGAGCTCGAGATCGTCGACAAAGCAGCTCCTTTGCAGCTCGGGCGACATCGGCACGCCCCCCGCCGCACCGGCGGGGGGGGCACGCCTAAAACACGCGGGCGGTTACCCGCCG
>OBZU01000289.1_pt1 | contig 18651 bp, 19 predicted proteins | sample 1495561 | NCBI WGS metagenome assembly OBZU01 (sample SAMEA2580250, study PRJEB22360) | human gut metagenome | biome: human gut; feature: human-associated habitat; material: faeces | place: Denmark | collected 2008/2010 | reverse complement strand
AAAACCCCCGCCGGCTCAGCCGGCGGGGGTCGCTTGTTTTGCGGGTGCGGAATCAGCGGTCGAGAATTTCGATCCAATATCCGTCGGGATCGTTGATGAAGTACAAATCCATTTCGTGGTTCTCATAGCAGATGCAGCCTATGCTTTTGTGCAGCTCGTAGGCTTCCTGTTTATCCGGCACGCGCACGGCCAGATGAATCTCGTTGTCGCCCAGGTTATACGGTTCCTTGCGGTCGCGCATCCAGGTCAGCTCCAGTTCGAAATCGGTGGAACCGTCGGTGAGGTACACAAGGATGAACGAGCCGTCCGCTGCCGTTTTGCGGCGTTTTTCTGTCAGGCCCAGCGCCTTGCTGTAAAAAGCCAGGCTTTTTTCCAGGTCGAACACATTGAAATTGAAATGCAGAAAAGTAGATTTCATAAAGGTTTTCCTTTCTGTCGGTTGCAAATGATAAAAAGGGAAGATACGTTTGCGAAAGAGCCTAAAACGCCAATCAGAGGTTCAGCAGGTGTTTGGCGGACTCGTAATCATCCTTTTTGACAAAGATCTGATACTGTGTTTCCAATTCGACCCTTTCGCCAATCGACCCGATTCTTCCGGTTCCTCTGTTCCCGTAGCCGGTATAGGTCGTCTTGATGCGATACAGGATGCCTTTTTCTTTCAGAGTCTTTACGGCGTTTGCATATACTTCCGGTTGAAATGTGGAGAGCAGCTCCATTTCTTTTTTCAAAAAACTTAGAATATCGGACATACTGAATTCCCCTTTCTGAAAGGAAGCTGATTAACCCGTTTTCTGTTTTCTGCCGGCAGCAGTTATTTATTTGCCAAACGGTAAATTTCCGCCATATCCTGGCGGTTCAGTTTCTGGAAGGTGCCGATGGTGCGGGTATCCTGGAAAGAGCAGCGCCAGGCCAGTTCTTCAATGACCTCTTCGGTCTGCACGCCGATGCCCAGCTCGGTGAAGTTGGTGGGCATGTCGAGCGAACGGAAATAACGGTCGGCCGCTTCGATCGCGGCTTTCGAGAGCTCTTCCGTATCATTGCCGGTCAGACCCCACACGTTTTTGCCGAAGCGGGCAAAGCGCTCGGGATTTGTGGTGCGGGTGTACGTTGCCCACGAGCTCCAGATCGCGGAGAGCGACGCGCCGTGCGCCACATCGAACTTGCCGCTCAGCTCATGGCCCAGCTGGTGAGGAGCAAAGTCCTTCCGCGCGCCTAGCCCGGTCAGCTCATTGTGGGAGAGACTGCCCGCCCACATCAGCTCGCTCATGGCGTTGTAATCGTGCGGATTTGCGAGCGCGACGGGGCCGTTGCGAATGACCACCCGCAGCAGAGCCTCGGCCAGCTCGTCTGTCACCTGGTTGGTCACGACCGGATTAAAGTAGCGGTCCATCGTGTGCATCATGATGTCCACCGTGCCGCAGGTGATCTGGAATTTGGGCAGCGTCATGGTCAGCTCGGGGTTCAGCGCCGAAAACGCCGGACGGTTGAACGGGCTGTTCAGCCCGCGCTTATTGTTGGTTTCATCATCGGTGAGAACAGCGGAATCGCTCGTTTCGCTGCCTGCTGCAGAAATGGTGAGCACTACAGCTACCGGCAGGGCTTTTGTTACGGTTTGATGGCGCAGCCAGAATTCCCAAATGTCCGTATCAGGATTCGCCGTGCCGATCGCGATGGCCTTCGCGGTATCGATTACGCTGCCGCCGCCCACAGCCAGAATCAGCTCTGCGCCGAATGCCAGTGCCTGCTGCACGCCTTTTCGGGCCAGCTGAAGCCTGGGGTTCGGCTGTACGCCGCCCAGGGTCTGCACTTCGATCCCGGATTTCGCCAGGGACTCTTCCATCCGGGCCAGCAGTCCGTTTTTGACAACGCTGCCGCCGCCGTATACCAAAAGAGTCCGTTTCACCCCGCGGGCTGCGGCTTCCGGTGCGATCTGAAGCTCTGCGTCTTTTCCGAAAATGACTTTGGTAGGGACCTGATACACGAAACTTTCCAAAATGAACACCCTTTCTGTTTTCACGCTCCAGTTTTCGTTTTGTGCAATTTCTGCTCTTATTCTATATCGTGGGAACCTGCAAAGTCAAGCGAAAGAGCGCCTGTCTGCCGCTGGGCGGCAAAATACGCCGCGGGCTGTTGGAAAAGCTGCGCAGCCGCAAAAGGTTTTCTAAATAAATGATGAAACAATTTTGCTTCCGGCGTTGGCCCGCAAAGTTCAATTTCATAAACAGGCGGGATTTTTCGTTTTGTTTGCCGCCTGATCCTGCACGATTTTTCTCTGCTTTGTATTTTTCATCAGGCTGACGTGAGAAAATACCGTCTGTATGTTTTTGAACAGCTTGCAGACAATAAAGAATGGAGGTGAAAAGAAAACGCGAGTGCGGATGAAAAATAGCGAAAACAGTAGAATAGGTGTGCTTGGAACATGTGAATTTCGCAGATAAATCAGGTGGTAGTGCCAAAATCTAATCGGATGTCAGTCGTCAGACGTCACATGACGTATGGTTGATTTTTAGCACTGTTTGATAATTTAATGTCCAAAAAATAAATATAATTATAAAAAGTCTTGAAATTCGATTTTGAGTTTGGTATAATCAAATCGTCAAATTTGTGTATTTGCACAAAAAACCTGATGAAACGCAGCTTTCGTCCGGGAGGGACAGAATGCGCAGCGCAGCGAAAACCGAGGAGTGTGGACATGAGTCAAATTTTGTTTGGGACCAGAGAACTTCCCCTCTTGATTTCCAAAAAATTGAAGGAAATGATTGTGGAAAAAAATCTGAAGCCCGGCGATCGTCTTCCAAGTGAGGGAGAGCTGGCGGTCATGTTCGGCGTGGGGCGCTCTACTGTGCGTGAAGCGGTCAAGCTGTTGATCGCCGATAATATTGTTGAAATTCACAGGGGGAGAGGCACTTTTATTACGGAAAGCCCCGGACTCAAAAGCGACCCTTTGGGGCTGCATTTTGCAAATCCGAATAAACTGCTTCAAAACCTGCTGGAAAGCAGACTTCTGATAGAACCGCAAATCGCGAGGCTGGCGGCGCAAAGGGCCACCAGCGAGAATCTTTACAGGCTCGGCCAGGCAATTGAAGAGATGGAAACCGCGGAACGCATCAATGGGCTCGAGTACCCTTCCCGCGACGTGGATTTTCATACGGCTGTGGCGGAGTGCACGCAGAATGACGTATTAAAGCGCATTCTGCCTTTAATCTGTGAATCGATTCGGGAGGGTTATCTCGAAACGATGAATGTTCCTGGCACGCATCAGCGGGCCATCGCGGCTCATATCCGCATTTTTGAGGCAATTCGGGATAAAAATCCGGATGTCGCGGCGGAAGAGGCACGGCGGCACATTTTGCAGGCCATGGACGATTCTCAGCTTAAATACTAGGAGGAATGAAAGTGAAAAGGAAAAAAGTACTGGCACTTACCCTGGCGCTCGCAATGGCAGTCACATCGTTTGCCGGCTGCGCCAAACAGCCCGGAACCGCATCCAGCGCGGCGGAATCTCAGGCGGCCAGCGGCGAACCGGTTACCATTACCCATTGGTACTGGGCAGACAGCTCCGACTACTCCGCTAAAATGAAGGAAATTGTGGAAGATTTCAACAAGTCCAACAAGAGCAACATCACAGTGAAAGCCGAGGAATATCCCTGGGATGGCGGCGCGTACAGTGAGAACCTGTTCAATGCCGTTATGGGCGGCGGCGGACCCGACACCGCGGCATGGAAGCTGACTTCCACCCCGCTGTTCACCGCCAACAACCTGCTGGCCAGCCTCGACAGCTATGTTTCGAAGTGGGACAAGAAGGACGACATTGACCAGAACATTTACGACATTATGAAGCAGGCCGGCGGCAAGGACGAAATGTATGTCATGCCCTGGAACATTCAGGTTCTGTATGTGTACTATCGTCCGTCCATCTTCAAGCAGGCCGGCGTAGAGGTTCCGAAGACCTATGAGGAATTCCTTGAGGCGATCAAGAAGACCACCCTGGACACTAACGGCGACGGCAAAACCGATGTTTACGGCTTTGGCATGCGCGGCGCGAAGGGCGGCCAGGAACCCTGGGGCAGCTTCATCTACGGCCGTGGCGGCAGCTTTGAAGACATGACCACCCCCGAGTCTGTTCAGGGTATGCAGGATTTCATCGATCTGTACAAGAACGGCTATGTACCGCCCACGGCGACACAGGACGGCTTTAACGAGATCATCGCAAACTTCAAATCCGGCAAAACCGCTATGACCATTCACCACGTTGGTTCTTCTGCCGGCATGGTAGAGACCTTCGGCGACGACGTTGACGCGTTCCCGTTCCCCGCAGGCAAGGGCCAGTGGACCTCCATGGGCGACACCGAGAACGTTATCTTCGAGGCCTGCAAGAACAAGGAAGCCGCTTTTGAATGGGTCTCTTATCTGGCAGCCGGCGAAGGCCAGGAGAAATGGTGCAAAATCACCGGCAACATGCCTGTGAGCAAAACAGTACAGGCTCTGCCTGAGTTCAAGGACAACAAATTCATGAAGGCCTCCATCGCTGGTCAGTCTTACGCGGGCATTATCCCGATCAAAGACACCACCACCGAGTGGATCAGCACGATTTGGCCGAACACGGTCGCTTCTGCCCTGACCGGCAAAGAGACTGCTGCTGACGCCATGAAGACCCTGCAGGAAGGCCTGTACGGCAAAAAATAAGATCTGAAGACATGGGCTACGCGGGCTGCGGTCGGGCGGAAGCACGGCCGCGGCCCCATTCTTTCGAAGAGGTGAAGATACAGTGCAGCGTAAAAAGATGAATATCTGGCCGTATTTGCTGATCGCGCCTGCGGTGCTGATTATTATCGCGGTTGTTTTATTCCCTGCGCTCAACGCGGTTTTAATGAGCTTTCAAAGTTACGATTTAAGAAGGCCGAGTGATATCGGTTTTGTTGGGCTGACCAATTACATTGATGTGCTGCAGGATAAGCTGTTCTGGGCATCCCTTTGGAGGACAATCCTGTGGGTTGTTTTCGGTGTAGGCTTCCAGTTTGTTTTTGGCTTTATTCTGGCGAATCTTTTGAATAAGGGCTTTCACGGCCGCGGTGTTGTGCGCGCGGTAAGCTTGATCCCCTGGGTTACCCCCGGCGTTCTCATCGGTTTGATGTGGCGCTGGATTTATGATGGCAGCTACGGCGTGCTCAACGACCTGCTGATGAAGGTCGGACTGATCTCCGCGCCGGTTCCGTTCCTCGCGCAGGAATCGACGGTTATGCCGTCGGTCATTCTCACGATCATCTGGCAGGGCATCCCGTTTTTTGCCCTGATGCTTCTGGCAGGTTTGCAGGGCGTGCCCGGTGAGCTGTACGAGGCGGCCGACATCGACGGCGCCACGGGATTCCAAAAGCTGTTCCGCATCACGATTCCCGCGATTAAAAACACGATCTTCGTCACCACGCTGCTGCGCATTATCTGGGTGGCAAACTCGGTGGACGTGATCTTCAACATGACGGGCGGCGGACCTGCTTACGCTTCGCAGACGCTGAGCGTTTATGTATTCAACAAAGCGAACGCCCTGAACCTGGGCTATTCGTCGACCATGTCGCTCCTGCTCACATTCCTGCTGCTGCTGGTGGCGATTCCGTATCTGAAAAGTATGTTTGCGAATCAGGAGGCGTAATGTTATGCAGCATAAAAGAACACCGATGCAGAATTTCCTGTTGCTGTACCTGCCTCTGTTTGTGATCCTGCTGTTTCTGCTCTTCCCGTTTTACTGGACCTTTGTTACCTCCATTAAGCCGGAAGCAGAGCTGTACGGCAGCGTGGTCACCTACTGGCCCCATAACCTGACATTTGAATCCTACAGAAAGCTTTTTGTGGATTTTAACTTTTTAAAGCCCATGGGCAACAGCTTTGTGGTGGCGATCATCACCACACTGATTACCCTGACCGTTTCGATGCTGGCGTCGTACTCTTTTTCGCGTTTTCGTTTTGCCGGCCGAAAAGCATTTATGGTTCTGTTTTTAACCAATAACATGTTCCCTACGGTCTTGCTGTTGATCCCTCTTTATGCTATTATGCGTAGTATGGGCCTTCTGTACACTCCCCTTTCTTTGGTGCTTTCTTATGCCACGTTCACCATTCCGTTTTCGGTATGGCTGCTCAATGGCTTTATCAATGACCTGCCCTTGTCTTTGGAGGAAGCCGCCATGGTAGACGGCTGCAACCGGGCGCAGGCATTTACACGCATTATTTTCCCCGTGCTGGTGCCCTGTCTTGTCGCTACGGGTGTGTACATCTTCATGACCTCCTGGAATGAGTACACTTTCGCCGTGATGTTCACCAACGAGCGGAACCGCACAATTCCTGTGGCTCTGAAAAATCTGATCGGCCAGCTGGGGGTCCAGTGGGATCTTCTGACGGCCGGCGGAATCATAACGATCATCCCCGTCTGCATCATGTTCTTCTTCGCGCAGAAGCGTTTGGTGGAAGGCCTGACCGCGGGGGCCGTGAAGGGTTAATTGTAAAGGAGTAATCGAAATGAACAGCGAACTGAACGCAAAAGCCAAGCAGATTAGAGCCGATATTTTAAAATCGCTCTATGCCTGCCAGTCGGGCCATCCCGGCGGATCCCTGTCGTGCGTAGAGATCCTGTTGGCGTTGTACGAAAATGTAATGAAGTACGACCCCAAAAACCCGCACATGGAAGACCGCGACCGTTTCGTAATGAGCAAGGGTCATGCCTGCCCCACTCTGTACGCGGTTCTGGCGGACAAGGGTTTCTTCCCGAAGGAAGATCTCCAGCATCTGCGTCAGGCGGATTCTCACCTGCAGGGGCACCCCGATATGACCAAAACCCCGGGCGTTGACTGTAACACCGGCTCTTTGGGCCAGGGAATTTCAATTGCCGGCGGTATGGCGATTGCGGCAAAATACAAGAAGGCAGATTACAAGGTTTACGCCCTGATCGGTGACGGCGAAATGCAGGAGGGCCTGGTATGGGAGGCGGCGATGTCCGCGGCTCATTACAAGCTCGACAACTTCACGGTACTTCTCGACTTTAACCATCTTCAGATTGACGGCAGCAACGATCAGGTCATGAGCGTTGGCGACCCGATTGAAAAGTTCCGCGCATTCGGTTTTGAATGCCTGGAAGTGGACGGACACGATATCGACGCGATTACTGAAGCGATCAAGAAGCCGGTCGTCGGCAAGCCCAAGTTTATTTGCTGCCATACCCACAAGGGCCATGGGATTTCCTTTATGGAGGATAACCACGGATGGCACGGCAAGCCGATGTCTAAGGATGATTTCGCGGCGGCAATGAAGGAACTGGGGGTAGAGATCGATGGCTGAGAAAAAATCTTTAAGAGTAGCATACGGCGAGGCTCTGGTAGAGCTTGGCGCGAAGAACGATAAGGTAGTCGCGATGGACGCCGACCTGGCCCACGCTACCATGAGCAGCATGTTCATGGATGCATACCCGGACCGCTTTTTCAACTTCGGTATTGCGGAGGCAAACCTCGTCTGTGCGGCAGCGGGCTTTGCGCATTCCGGTCTGATCCCCTTTGCCAGCACCTTTGCGCTGTTCGGCACCGGACGCGCATACGAACAGATTCGCAATGGAGTTGCGTATGTAAACGCCAACGTGAAATTCGGCCTCTCTCATTCCGGCCTGTGTGTCGGTGAGGACGGCGGCAGCCACCAGTCCATTGAGGACCTGGCGCTGATGCGCGTTGTTCCGAACATGACCATTTTTGTTCCCTGTGATCCGATTGAAACCAAGAAGGCTGTCTTTGCTGCGGCAGAGATCAACGGCCCTGTTTATATCCGCGTAGCGCGCCCTGTGTGCGACGTGATTACCGAAGAAGATACTCCCTTCATCCCCGGCAAGGCCAACATCATGAAGGACGGCACCGATGTATGCCTGGTTGCCACCGGCCTGATGGTTCCCGAGGCGCTGAAGGCTGCCGAACTGCTGGCGGCTGACGGCATCAGTGCTGCGGTTGTGAACGTTCACACCATCAAACCCTTTGATGACGAGACGATCCTCAAGATGGCTGAGAAGTGCGGCGCCATGGTTTCTGTGGAAGAGCATTCCATCATCGGCGGCCTAGGCTCTGCTGTTGCGGAAGCTCTGGCGGGCAAATCCAGCGCGAAGTTCGACCGCGTGGGCGTAATGGATAAGTTCGGTAAGTCCGGCAAGCCGGCAGACCTGTTCCGCATTTACGGCCTGACCCCGGAGAATATTGTGGCAAAAGCCAAGGCACTGCTGAAATAAGAGGGAGACAAAACCATGAAAATTCAAAGCTTTGAGATGAACGGCGAAGGAATGCAGAGAGTCTACGAGAATGAGAAGTGGACTGTCGGCATTAAGAACTGGAAGCCCGCAAACGACATTACCGGCCTCGATTGCCTGGAGCGCCACAACAAGACCGACGAGCTGTTTGTGCTGCTCAGCGGCCGCTGCACCCTGATCAGTGCAGAAGAGACTGATGGCGAGCTGAAGATGGAAGCGCTGGAAATGGAGCCGTTCAAGGTTTACAATATCCCTCAGTCCCTGTGGCACAACACCGTGACCCAGAAGGACACCAAGATGATCCTGATTGAGGATGTTTCCACCGGCATGGAGAACAGCGATATTCTCGATTTGACTCCCGTTCAGATTGAGACATTGAAATCTTTGGTGAAATAAACCGCAAGCGGCTGTTTTACCGCCAATGGATCAAGAGACCGCAGCAGCGCTTTGCGCTTGCGGCAGCATAAGCAAAATTGCACAAAAGTAAGGCGGTGCGCCGTGTTCCTTTGGGAGGCGGCACACCGCTTTTTCAGTTGACTGATTTAAAGTATCATACTATAATAAAAAGTAATTCAAAGTGAATGCTCTTTTAAGATGGCGGCTTCTTTTCGCTCCGAAGGCGGATGGAAAAGAGCCGGATAATTTTATCTTTTTTTGAAGCGGCATTTCGCAGAACAATCGCGATTCTTGGTTTTATCGAGAATCCGTATCAAATCAATATTACAAGTGGGAAGGTGGAGTACGATGATCAGCGGAGCGGAAATCATGGTGAAATGCCTGGAGCAGGAAGGGGTCGTCCTAACGTTCGGCTATCCGGGCGCGGCGATCTGTCCTTTTTATGATCAGCTATCACAGTCCTCCATCCAGCACGTTCTGGTTCGGCAGGAGCAAAACGCCGGTCATGCGGCAAGCGGCTATGCGCGTTCGAGCGGAAAGCCCGGGGTGTGTATCGCTACCTCCGGCCCCGGTGCGACGAACCTGATTACGGGCATCGCGACCGCCTATATGGATTCGGTGCCTCTGATCGCCATCACCGGGCAGGTTCGTTCCGAGCTGCTCGGCCGTGATGTGTTTCAGGAGGCCGATATTACCGGCGCCTGCGAGCCGTTCACGAAGCACAGCTATTTGGTAAAGGACACTGCCGATCTGCCGCGCGTGTTTAAGGAGGCGTTCCATATTGCTTCCACAGGCCGCCCGGGCCCGGTGTTGATCGATGTGCCGGTAGACGTGCAGCAAAACCAGATCAAAGAGTTCAAATACCCGCAGCACGCGGATATTATCGGATATAAGCCCCGCACGCAGGGACATGCCCTGCAGATCAAGCGCGCTGTCGAGGCGCTTGCCGGAGCGCAGAGGCCGCTGATTTGCTGCGGCGGCGGCGTGGTGCTGGCGGGCGCCAGAAAAGAGCTGATGGGCCTGGTGGAGAAAACGGGAATCCCTGTGGTTTCTACCATGATGGGCATCGGCGTGGTTCCGCTGGACAGCGATTCTTACCTGGGAATGGTCGGCTCGCACGGCAAGAAAAGCGCCAATCAGGCGCTGCTCTCTGCCGATGTGGTCATTCTCTGCGGCGCCAGAGTGGGCGACCGCGCGATTATCGCCCCCGAAATGCTGGGCAGCAAGTCGCAGATCATCCACATTGATGTGGATCCCGCGGAGATCGGCAAGAATATTACCGCGCATATCCCGATCGTTGGAGATATCCGCCTTGTGCTGAACAGCCTGGCAGATAAGGTGAGCAACGCGGCGCCGCAGGAGTGGCTGAACCGGGTTCAGGAGCTGCGGCAGGCGGATGTACCGCATGGGGAGCCTTCTCAGGATTATGTGGAGCCGCGCTCATTCATGCGCATGCTCTCTTCGATGATGAAAGACGACGCGATTCTGGTTGCGGATGTTGGCCAGAACCAAATCTGGTCCGTCAACAACTTCAATGTAAAGGAAGGGCGCTTTTTAACGTCCGGCGGCCTCGGCACCATGGGGTATTCGATCCCGGCGGCTATCGGCGCAAAGCTGGCAAAGCCCCGCCGTCAGGTTGTGGCGGTTTGCGGTGACGGCTCGTTCCAGATGTCGATGTGCGAGCTCGGCACGATCATGCAGAGCGGCGTTGGCGTCAAGATCATCGTTATGGTCAACGAGCACCTTGGCATGGTGCGCGAGATTCAGGATAAGCAGTACGGGGGAAGGCATATGGCCACCGAGCTGCACGGTAACCCCGATTTCGTGGCGCTGGCCAGGGCCTACGGAATCGAATCCGCTCAGGCGGAGAACAATCCCGAGGCGGAAGAGCTGGCCAGGAAAATGCTGGCATCCAATAAGCCGTATCTGCTTGTCTGCAAGGTTGATCCGACCTTGCCGTCGATTTGAAAGGGAGGGAGCCGAAATGAAATATACTCTCTCAGTTCTGGTAGAGAACCAGCCCGGCGTTCTGTCTAAGGTTTCAGGCCTGTTTTCCCGCCGCGCGTTCAACATTGACAGCCTGGCCGTGGGCGTGACGGAGGACCCCGCCATTTCCCGCATGACGATCGTCGTCAACGGCGACGAATATGTGATGGAACAGGTGGAAAAGCAGCTCAACAAGCTGATCCCCGTCATTAAGGTCAAGCGCCTCGACGACACCGGCCCGTTCATCAGCTGCGAGCTGGCGCTGATTAAAGTGAGCTGCACGCCGCAGTACCGCCCCGAAATCATTCAGATTGCGGAGCTGTTCCACGCGCGCGTGGTGGATGTATCCCTTACTTCGCTGACGATTCAGTTTGCGGATACCGCTGAAAAAATAGAAACCATGCTGACGCTGCTGAAGCCCTACGGTATTAAGGAAATCGCCCGCACGGGCACAGTCGCACTGGAGCAGGGGCCCCAGGTAACCAGAAAACAGAGCGTTTGAGCGGACTTGGCAAACGAAACTTGAACTCTGTCTTATAAATTTTATACCTGCTGAAGGAGGAACATGTTATGCCGAAGATTTATTATGAAGCCGATTGCGATATCAACGTACTCAAGGGGAAAACCGTAGCGATTATTGGCTATGGCAGCCAGGGCCATGCCCATGCTTTGAACCTGCATGACAGTGGAGTCGATGTTGTAGTAGGCCTTTATGAGGGCAGCAAGAGCGCAGAGCGCGCAAAGAAGGCGGGCCTGAAGGTTCTAACCGTACCGGAGGCTACCAAGGCTGCTGACATTATCATGATTCTGATCCCCGATGAGCGTCAGGCAGAGATGTACAAGAAGGACATTGAGCCGAACCTGACCGATGGCAAGGCCATTGCGTTTGCCCATGGCTTCAACATTCATTTTGGTCAGATCAAGCCCCCCAAGTTTGTGGATGTGTTCATGATCGCCCCGAAGGGCCCCGGACACACCGTTCGCAGCGAATTCCAGGAGGGCAAGGGTGTTCCCTGCCTCGTAGCGGTTGAGCAGGATTACACCGGCCATGCGCTTGATGTAGCATTGGCTTACGGTGCGGGCATCGGCGGCGCGCGTGCGGCTGTGATGGAGACCACCTTCCGTGTGGAAACTGAAACAGACCTGTTCGGCGAGCAGGTGGTTCTGTGCGGCGGCGTCTGCGCTCTGATGAAGGCCGGCTTTGAAACGCTGGTAGAAGCGGGCTATGCTCCTGAAAACGCATACTTTGAGTGCATTCACGAGATGAAGCTGATCGTCGATCTGATCTACAAGGGCGGTTTTGAGCTGATGAGATACTCCATTTCTGATACCGCGGAGTTCGGCGATTACGAATCCGGCAAGCGCCTGATTACGGACGACACGAAGAAAGAAATGAAACAGATCCTTTCTGAGATTCAGGACGGCACCTTTGCTGGCAAATGGATCGCGGAGAATAAGAATGGCCGTGCGCACTTTGGCGCGATGCGCCGCATTGAGTCGGAGCATCAGTTGGAATCCGTTGGTAAAGAGCTGCGCAAGATGTATTCCTGGAGCGAAGAGGACAAATACGCCGAATAATCCGGGCAGAACAATCTAATTAATAACGCAGTACAGTATCGGTAACAAGGGATCAGGCAGAGTCGGACAACACCGATCGCCTGATCCCTTATTGTTGCAATTTGGGCAGAAGAATCATACCATGAAAGAGCGGCGGTTGGCCGCCAGGGAAACAGAAGATTGCTATCTTAAGGAAGAAAGCTGCGGCGGTGTTAGGTGCCGCCGAATGGCAAAAGCATAAAATTCAAGCATGGCTGGCAGAGCGCCGGGAGCGCAAGGGCTGACAGGCTGGCCTTGCCTTTCAATGGAAAATTTATGATAGGCACTGTGGCCGCGTTTAGGCATAGTGGCCAAGGGCTGTATCGTATGATACAGAAAAGAGTGAAAGGGGTCTTACTAGAAAATGTGGAGCAGAGAGATTGTGAAGAGCAATGCGAAAGCGGCAATCCGGGGCGGAAAGTATTGGATGGCATTCCTGGTTTCTGCCGTGATTATGATCGTACCCTCGCTGATAGAATGGATTACTGGTTACGGTGAGGTCAACGATAAGTGGTTATCCGGACTGGAGAATGGTGTGCCTGAGGTTGCGCCCGGCGTGTTCATGGGGTATAATCTGGGTTTCTTGCTGCTGAATATCTTTATTCTTTTTCCGCTGATTGTGGGAGTGTACGGCTTTTTTGTACGCAACCGGTTTGATGCGGGGCAGTTTTCCGATGTGTTTTTGGGCTTTCGGAACGGGTATGGCAACGTGGTGCTCACCAGCTTTGTGACCAACCTGTTCATCGGCCTGTGGACATTGCTGCTGATTATCCCCGGCATTTACAAGGCGCTGCAGTACATCATGGTTCCGTTTTTGCTGTCTGACAATCCCCGGCTTTCGGGCCGGCGGGTACGGCAGATCAGCCGCCTGATGACCGATGGGGAAAAGGGTGCGATCCTTGTGCTGTCCCTTTCCTTTATCGGCTGGTTTTTAATCCCGATCGCTGTGTCGATCGTTCTGGAGATGGCTTCTGCGCCCATATTCTTAACGAATATTGTGGTTACATTGGGTTTGGCTCTGATTATGCCGTATTATTACGCAACGCTTGCAGAGCTGTATATTTTCCTGCGCGACCGTGCGATTCAGACCGGCATGGTGCAGCCCGAGGAGCTGGGCCTGTAACTCAGGTTTGCCGGGAAAGCGATATGCGCCTTACCTTACACAGGTTTCGGCGGCTGATATGTATCAAAAAACGAAGGGAAAACCGCATTGCGGTTTTCCCCTTTTTGCCTCTGTACGGTGAACTATATTTGAAATAGGAGGAACATGAAATGGAAGAAGGCGTTCGGCTCACCTAATGTATTTTATGACAAGCCCCCGCATTTGTTGACAGGTCTGTCCCAACTTTGGCGACTTCTCCAAACAAGCCCTCCGGCCTTTGGTAAGAGCGCTTATGCCGCGTGAGCGGAGCGGTTTCCGGTGCGGTCGAGCACCTTGACCAGCGCGACGGTGACGACGGAGGTGATCACGAGTTCGGGCAGCATATAGCTTCCGTTATAAATCAGAGAATACAGCCACACAGGCGTTCCCTCGGGCGCGTACTCGCCCCAGATCAGGATGCCGGAGGCAAAGCTGCACAGAAAGCGCAGGAATACGGCGATTGCCGCGCCGAATGCAATGCTGGCCGAACGATTGCGGATCGGCTTGCCCCAGAACGCCGCGCTGCCCAGCACGGTAAAGGCCAGCACATAATCGAGCAGCACCACCAGAGCGAACGCGGTAAGCGTTTTTGCGGGCGGGGCGCTGAACTGCAGCAGCATCTGCAGCAGACTGTGAACAAAAGCGGTGCCGAGGCCCCATTTGACCCCGTGGCGGTAAGAAACCAGCACCAGAGGCGCCATGCTGGCCAGGGTGATCGAACCGCCCTGCGGCAGCTCGAATACCTTGATCATGCTCAGAACAGTGGAGAGCGCGATCATCAGCGCGCATTCCACCAGAATGATGGTGTTGTTTTTTTTCATAAAAGATCCTTCCTCGCGCCGATTGATACCGGATCTTCCATCAAAACAGTGAAGGAGGATCGTTCCAGGCGCGTCCGCTGTTCCGGTAGCGGAAACCCAAAGTGTGAACTGCGATCTTTCCTGAAAAACATGCCGCACGCAAAAAGACGCATTGCGGGTAATACCACAATGCGTCTTGCTGTGCTGCAAAAGTTTCCTACGCTGGCATTATCCAGATCAGGTCAAAGGGACATAGGCGTCAATCCGCCTCATCTCAGCCGCGTATACGCAGCGCCCCGTATTCAGTTCCAATATCACTATATCCGCATCCGCTCAGTTTGTCAAGAGCAAGCGTTCCAGCTCTATAAAATCCGCGGCGAACCGCGCGCCGAAAAATTGCTCCTGCATCTCTTCGCGGGTGCCGTAGCCGTGCAGCATCCCGATAAAATCCGTGCCTGCCAGGCGTGCGCCTTCGGCGTCGAACTTCGTGTCGCCGATCATCACCGCGTTCTGCGGTTTGGCCGAGAACCGCTCCACGCACGAGGTGATCAGTTCTGCCTTTGAGCTGGCGCGCTCTTCGCTGCCGGCGGGGCCCGCGACAAAATCCACCAGCGGGGCCAGCTTAAAAATCTCTGCCACGCGGTTTGCCTGCGGCAGAGGCTTTGAGGTAGCAATGCAGAGCTTTGCTCCCGCGCCCCGCAGAGCGGAAAGCAGCTCGAAGGTATGCGGGTACACCGAGTTTTTGTAAAGGCCATCGGTTTCGTAAAGGCTGCGGTACAGCTTCACCGCCCGGTCGCTCACGTCGTCCGGCAGGCCGCAGGTCTGCGAAAAGCTTTGAAACAGCGGCGGGCCGATAAAGGTGCGCAGAATCTCGGGCGGCGGCTCCGGCACCCCCAGGCGCTGCATGGTTTCCTTTACACAGCTCAGGATGCCCGGGCCGGATTCGGTCAGGGTGCCGTCCAGATCAAATAAAACGATGGGGTAAACAGGTTTCATCGGGAGTTCCTTTCGTCAGAGGTTTATTGCTTGGCGCGTTCCGCTACTCTTTTCAGATAATTCTCACGCTTGATGCTGGCGCGCTCATGCGTGCAGGTGGAAATCAGGCCCACATTGTCAGATGCCTCTACCTCAAAGGTGAATTTGCGGCCGTCGCTTTCGATCAGCTTTGCCGTCAGGTGGATGGTAACACCCTCAACCGTAGGCGCCAGATGCTTTATATGCACTTCGGAGCCTACCGAGGTGATCCCCTCCGGCAGATAGGTGTTCAGCATCCGGGCGCAAACGCCTTCCATCAGCGCAACCAGTCGGGGCGTGGCAAGCACGTCTACGCTGCCGCTGCCGAGTTTGGAGGCCAGATCGGCGGAGGTAACGGTATAATCCTGGGAAATCGTCTGTCCAATTTTCAGTTCATTCATTGTAATTCTTCCTTTCCTTCGATATAATAAAATAAAATGATATCTTTGGATACCGGCGCAGACTGACGCACCGGACAATTCAGGGCAAATCTGCCTGAGTCTAGTATAACACGGTACGGCTCTGGTTTGAAGCGGTAATTTTGCTTATGTTCCCGCAAAAATCCGGCAGATTTTGTATATTGACAACCACTTTTGGGATTCGGCGGGAGGAATCAACTTGAACGAAAGCACACAGTCCCCGGCGGCAGCTACGCGCCCCCGGCTTCACCTGATGGACGAGCTGCGCGGTTTTGCCGTGTTCTGCATGGTATTTTACCACGCGTTTTACACCTTTGCCTTTCTGTACCAGATTTCATGGATGATGGTGCTGTTCCGCTTTTTTACCCCGGCGGAGCCGTTTTTTGCGGCGCTGTTTATTTTTATTTCGGGAATCTCTTCTCTGCTTTCGCGATCGAATCTGCGGCGGGGTTTGCGGCTGTTCGCGGTCGCGCTTGTGGTTACGCTTGTCACCGCCCTTGTCACGCCCCAGTATGCCATCTGGTTCGGCATTCTGCATTTTCTGGCGGTGTGCATGATCCTGTACGGCCTTTTGGGGCAATATCAGAAAAAAATCCCCTTTTCGTGGCTGCTGGTTCTGCTGTGCTTTGTTCTTTATTTCTTTACACGGCCCATCCCGTCGGGTTATTTGGGGTTCGGCCCGGTTTCGGTGATTCCTCTGCCGGAGGCAATTTACCATGTAAAGTGGCTGTTCCCGCTGGGCTTTTATGATTCCTCGTTCTCATCGTCGGATTATTTTCCGCTTTTGCCCTGGGGCTTTGTGTTCCTTGCGGGCACCATGGTGGGCAGTCCGGTGGCCGCGGGATTGGTCCCGAAATGGATGTACCGCAGCCGTGTTCCGTTTTTTTCGCAGATGGGCCGCTGGGCACTGGTGATTTACATCGCGCATCAGCCGGTGATCTATGCTTTTGCGTGGCTGCTGGAGCGGATGGGGCTGATTGGCTGAAAGAGCCTTGCGCGTATCGTGGAAAAAGAATATAATAAGAGTTAAATGTTTTATGCGAGAGAAAGAGGTTGATGAGTGAAATGAAGCTGGGAATCGTCGGGCTGCCTAACGTTGGAAAGAGCACGCTGTTCAATGCCATTACCAACGCCGGGGCGCAGTCCGCCAACTATCCTTTTTGCACTATAGAGCCGAACGTCGGTGTGGTGGCCGTGCCGGACAAGCGTCTGGACAAGCTGGCCGAGATGTACCACCCCGAAAAATACACCCCCGCCACGATCGAGTTTGTGGACATTGCGGGTCTGGTGCGCGGCGCCTCCAAGGGGGAGGGCCTGGGCAACCAGTTTTTGGCGAATATCCGCGAGGTGGACGCGATCGTCCACGTTGTCCGCTGCTTTGAGGACGACGATATCATCCATGTCGACGGCAACGTAGACCCCGCTCGCGACATAGAAACGATCAATCTGGAGCTGATCCTCTCCGACATGGAGGTGCTTGACCGCCGGTTGGACAAAACCCGCAAGATGCTCAAGGCGGACAAGAAATACCAGACCGAATGCGAGTTCTTTGAGCGCGTGCGCGCCGAGCTGGACGCGGGCCATACCGCACGCAGCGTGGAATGCACCGAGGAAGAGGCAGAGCTTTTGGCTACGGTGTCTTTGCTGACGAACAAGCTGGTCATTTACGCGGCCAACATGAGCGACGCCGATTTTAAGGGCGGCGTGGAGAATAATCCGTATTTTGCTGTGATCGAGAAGCTGGCCAGGCAGGAGAATGCAGGCGTTCTGCCGATCTGTGCGGAGGTGGAAGCCGAAATTTCCGGCATGGAGCCGGAGGAAAAGCAGATGTTCCTGGAGGACATGGGCCTTTCGGAATCCGGTCTTGACCGTCTGATCCGCGAGTGCTACACTCTGCTCGGCCTAATTTCGTACCTGACCGCGGGCCCGCAGGAGGTGCGCGCCTGGACGATCAAAGAGGGGACGAAGGCTCCCCAGGCTGCCGGTAAAATCCACACCGATTTTGAGCGCGGCTTTATCCGCGCGGAGGTTGTTGCCTACGACGATCTGATGGCCTGCGGCACGATGGCGGCCGCGAAAGAAAAGGGCCTTGTCCGTTCCGAAGGCAAGGAGTATGTGATGAAGGACGGCGACGTGGTGCTGTTCCGCTTTAATGTATAAGTGATTTTTTCAGCCCTGCTCTTGGATTGGAGCGGGGCTTTTCTTTTTTTATCGGTGTTGGCCTGAAAGAGTGAGTTTTTCTTTGCGGCTATATCGCAGGGTGTCTGGTGGCGCAGGCTTGTCCCTCGGGGCGTTCTCATTTGACAGAAGTTTTTCGTTCACGAGAGAGCAAATTGTTTTTCTCTGCGGGCTTTCCTGCGATGTGCGTACAGACGCAGCCTGTCTGCTGGCGCAGGGCTTGCCCCTCGTGCCGGGCAGGCCTTCTTCTAATTGACAGAGTTTTTTCGTTCGCGCGCGAGATGTTTTTCTCTGCGGGATTTCTCGCGATGTGCGTACAGACGCAGCCTGTCTGCTGGCGCAGGCTTGCCCCTCAGGCCGGGGCAGGCCCTTCCTTTCTTGACGAAAAGAAAGGAAGCAAAGATTCGCCAAAGGGGAGAGTTTCGATTCTCTCCCCCTTGGAACTCCCTCTCAACGACCAAAGGCGCTGCCTTTGGAAACCGGGAGAAGCTCCCGCTCTGGTTCTTACTCACGCACAGGCACGGCCTGCGCGTGAAGCGGGTGTGTAAGGGAAGCTTTGGTGCGCGCAAAAGATACGGGAAATCACTGGGTGATGGACATCATCTGCAAACCGACAAATCAAAACTACTGTCAGACTGTCCCTCTGCGAGCCGACGAGAGCGCTCTGAAAATGCCCGCCGACAGACGGGATTGCAAGACTGATTTCTAGAGCAAACTCGGAGAGTGGGCATTTTCATTGGAGCGCCTTACGGAGGGCTTTTGTTGGCACTGTCAGGAGTCGTTCCCCAAACGGATTCCAAAGGTGTCCTTTGGAAGGCCTTTGCTTACTTTCGTCCTTTCACGAAAGTAAGTGCC
>OBZU01000287.1_pt1 | contig 18798 bp, 21 predicted proteins | sample 1495561 | NCBI WGS metagenome assembly OBZU01 (sample SAMEA2580250, study PRJEB22360) | human gut metagenome | biome: human gut; feature: human-associated habitat; material: faeces | place: Denmark | collected 2008/2010 | reverse complement strand
ATTCCCGCCATACCGACCAGCCCTTCGGCGGGTGGAAAATGAGCGGGATCGGCCGGGAAGGAATCAGCGTTACGCTGGATGAAATGACACAGGAAAAATCCTATATTCTGAAAAACATTTTACGCGCATAAGCCTCCTGAGTGATAGCATAGATTGGACAAATGCCAAATAAGGCTCATTACAAATAGTAATGGGTCTTGTTTGGCATTCCTGCTTTAAAATATTCGGATAACCTGCCTTATTTTTATTTACTTTTTCATAAAATTGCCTTATACTGGTAATACGGATTTTGAAAAAGGATGAAGACCAAAGATCTTCAGAAAAAGGGAGGCCATTGTTTTGGTACTGACGCTAAGGCAGAGTCTTCAAAAGCGGCTTTTAAACGGAGAGTATAACTGCGAAAAAGAGCTTACGCTCTCACTGATGAGCGGTAAGTGGAAAATTGTGATTTTGTGGCACCTTGGGCACGAGGGTCCGCTTCGGTACGGCGAGCTGTTCCGGCTGTTTAAGAACATCAGCAACCGGATTTTGACCAAGCAGCTGCGCGAGCTGGAGCAGGACGGAATTATTTACCGGAATGTATTTGATGAGGTTCCCCCCAGAGTCGAGTACCACCTGACGGAGCTTGGAAGAACGCTGGTTCCGATTGTGGATGAGATGTTTGAATGGGGAAAGACGAACATGCAGTATTATGCTGAGCTGGCCAGGAAGAATGTTCAGAGCGATCCCGGCTGTGAGGAAGCGGAGGACGAAGAAGAAGAGGACTGACAGACGTTTTTTGTTCTTTCGGTCGAATCCGGCAATCAGAGATTGCTGTATTATAAAATCAACAACAGAAAAAGTGCCGGAAAGAAACTCTTTCCGGCACTTTTTCTGTGACAAGGCAGGGGAACGGTAGATGCGATGTGAGGGCCAGAGGCTGCTCATCATCCCTGATTTCAAGTTTTTCCGCGAAAAAGCTGAAATCGTACAATTTTAATTGCCTTGCACACGCTTGGCTTTGACCAGTTCGATCGCCTCTTTGCCGCTGATGTGCTCAATCGTAAGCTCGATCATGCACAGGATGTGAAATTCCTTTTCAATTGCCTGCAGGCGGCGGCTTTCTTCATGACTGGGAGCATATCTTTCGGCCAGCATATCGATGGCGTTTCTTTTTTCTGCTTCCTCTTCTAAGATATGGGCTTTGCCAAAAACAATAACGCTTCGAAAATAGCTGGTGTATTCGTCCGGTACCACCTGATCCTGATCAATCACGCAAAACGATACTTTTGCATTTTTAGCAATCGCATCCAGCTTGTGCCCCGCTTTGGCACAGTGAAAGAAGATCTTGTTGTCGCGATATACATAACTGAGCGGAACAGCGTAAGGATAATCATCGTCCCCGGATACCGCTAACACACCTGACGTTCCCCGATTCAACACCTGAATGCATTCTTCTAAAGATAAAGCCTGTTTTTTACGACGCATTTCTCTAAACATATCGGCACCTCTTTCTGGTATAAAAAATAAAACGCCTGACACTCATTCCTTCAATGGCCTAATGGAATGAATGAAAGACGTTTACCCGGCGGCAAATTCAATATGAAATATACCATAATCCCATGTCTTTTTCAACTGTAAATCGATAACAGCGCAGATGGGATCGATCGCTTTGCATTTTATGAGGACCAGAAATAGTGAAAAAAACTTTTCTGTATTCGGGTTTTCCAGTCTTTCTGTTTTTGAATATTAAATTTTTCTCTCTTGACAAACATATCATAATGATATATCATTTCGATAGGTTGAGAAAAGCAGGTGTATATTGTGAAAGAGAATACAGGAATATCGAAATATGTCATGCTGGGGATGCTTGCGCGCATGCCACAGACTGGTTATACGATTAAAAAATGGATAGAGAACGAATACAGTCATTTCTGGCAGGAGAGCTTCGGTCAGATCTATCCCACGCTTAAGAAGCTGGTTGCAGAGGGGCTTGCCGTCAGCTCTGATCGTACACAGCCCGAAAACGGACGCGGGCAGATCGTATACAGCATTACCGACGCAGGCAGAAAAGAGCTTTCTGATTGGCTGCAAAAGGAGCCTGAAATCGAGAAGCTGCGGTACGAAATCTTACTCAAGATTTCCTTTGGGCAAAACACGGAGCCAGAGGTGCTGCTTGGGCATTTGGACAGTTTCATCGGACGGAATGAAAAGCTGGTCAAGGATATGAACGGATATATCGAGCTGTTCAAAGAGTTAAAGGAGAAAGAGGTTGACTGCTTCTACAGTCAGCTGACCGCACTCTGCGGCGTGTATATCTATTCCGCAATGAGGGACTGGGCAGTTGAAGCGAAGAAAATCATTTCTGAGAGGGGAGCTGATTCCTAACATGAGACAAAGGGCCCGCAAAGGCATCCTTGCTTTTTCCGCACTCATGTTTCCGCTGACCTTTTTCTTTTTATCGCCGTTTGTGATTGTTCTGTCCGCTGCAAGTGGCATAGTGAACGGAAGCGCAATGGTTTTCGGACTGCTCCTGCTGTTTTCCATTTTTGGCAGCCGTATTTTCTGCGGCTGGCTCTGCCCCGGCGGAGCATGGCAGGACTATATTTCTGGTGCAAATAACCGCAAATGGAACAGCAAAGGGAGGAACCTCTCCAAATACATCATCTGGGCGGTGTGGATTTCATTCATCGTGTTCCTCTGGTTCCAAAATCGCCCGCTCAAGGGGAGTTTTCTGTATCTTGTGGATATCGATAAGCATTATATCATGATATACGCAATCGTTATGTCCATCATATACCTGTTCACGCTCCTAACCGGCCGGCGCGGCTGTGCCACAGCCTTTGCTGGATGGCCCCGTTTATGGTAACGGGCGAGAAGCTTTCGGACCTTCTCCACATCCCGAGATTCAGACTGATGCTTGCCCCCGACACTTGTGTTTCCTGCGGGAAATGCAGCAGCGTGTGTCCGATGGGTCTGAATGCGGCTGAGATGGTGAAATCCGGCCATATGGATTCCCCCGAATGTATCAACTGCCTTGAATGCGTCGACAGCTGCCCTAAAAAAGCCATCCGCTTCGGAATGTATCCGAAACAGAGATAACATACGGAAAAGGAGAATGACTATGAGCACTCTGGTGGTATATTTTTCGTTTAACGGCAACACAAAAATGATTGCGGAAAAGATTGCTGAGACAATAAACGCCGATGTCGTCGAGCTAAAAACAAGCAAGGAGTACCCGACAGAGGGATTTCGCAAATATTTTTGGGGAGGGAAGAGCGTTATTTTCGGTGAGGAGCCGGAGCTGACAAACGAACGCATCGACTTGAATCGGTATGATACCATAATCATCGGAACGCCTGTTTGGGCCGGATCGTTTGCGCCGCCAATCAAAAGCTTTATCAGCCAATCGAAAATCTCTGGAAAGCGGATCGCTCTGTTTGCCAGCCATGGAGGGGGCGGAGCCGAAAAGTGCTTTACCAAGCTGAAGAAAGCGCTTCCCGGGAACGAGTTTCTAGGTGAAATTGATTTTGTTGAGCCAAAGAGAAAGCCAGAGGAAAACTCTTTAGGAGCTGCCGAGTGGGCCGAGGGACTGGCGATTTAACCCGCCGCGCCCAATTGTCTGCTGCTGGCTGTTTTTGGCTTATACACTGACGGAATGATTCTGTGATTCATGAAAAAAGCCGGCCCTGAAAGAGGGTCGGCTTTTTATAGTTAGGATTACAAGTATAGATATCAATACCGATGTGCGCGGATCTAATATCCGCGGGTGTTTCTGTACCCGGATATCTGCCAAATGCTTTCGGATAAATCCCAAATTCAATTATTGATGTCTTTATCATGATACAGGACAATTTGGTTTTCAGTCAGCACGGTCTGCAAAGAATCGAGCATCTCGATCGATTGCGGAGCGGTTCTGCGCCCAAGCTCCTGCACTAACGCTTCGATTACCAGCATGGACGGAAGCCGCCCTGCGCGCGAGCTGACCACATTCGTTGAAATCGTGGCGTCGGCGTATTTTGCCATGGGGCTAAGCAACGTATTGGTAACCAGTACGATCGGAATCCCGTTTTTATGACATAAATACGCAAAGTCCACCATTTTTTGTGTGCACGGCCATTCCGAAATCACAAACAAAACGTCCGTCGGCTTCATGTGCAAAATATAGTCGTATAAGTATTCCTGTGTATCAGAAAGCTGCATGACTTTTCTGGAGAAGATGTGCACGGAGTCTTCAAAATATTTGGCGACCGCATAACTGCTGCGAAAGCCCAACAGAAAAATATGCTCTGCATCGAGCAGCATTTGAACGGACTTTTCAAACTGCTGCGTGTTTACGCTGCCCATCAAGTCGGATGCAATGCGGTTGAGCATCTGCATGATGGTAGTCAGCGTGTTTTTTTCATTTTTAGGGTGTGCAAGCAGGGACTGCTTCATATTGGAATAAATTTCGGTGGTGCGGATAATGGTATCTTCCACAAGCGCTTTTTTGAATTCCTGATAGGATTCGTAATTCAGCTCTTTGATCAGGCGCATAACCGTTGTGGTTCCTACGCCTGCATTTTTCGCTAGCTCCGCTACGGACATCGTAATGACCTGATTGTAGTTTAATACGATATATTCACAAAGCACACGCTGCTTTTTGGAAAGACGGTCTTTTACTCGAATAATCTGATTAAGGGCAGATTCTTCCATATATTTACACCTTATCCATAATCTGTATGATATCCTTTATTTTATAATTGATGTTCTATTTTGTCAATCGAATAACATGAAATCAGCTTGTGGAATAGCAAGATTCAATTGTGTGGAAACGATAGATTTGCATGAACGGCAAAAGAGATAACAATCATATTCGAATGATTTGAAAACTTATGATTTTTAGAAACAGGAATTCCTGAGAGAGCGGGGCAGCTGGGGAATATATCCCGTAACAAAAAGGTCCGCGAAGCAAAGGGTGCTTTGCTGGTCTTTTGGAGCAATAGTGAAAAAGATTTTTTGAAGAATGCCTTCGTCAAAGGGAGGTTGCAATTTTCAACCGGTGACTTGCCGGTTGTTTATTTTATCTATCTGCACTCTCAGGTACTGATTGAATTCCTTCATGAATTGGAGTACTCTGTTCAGCTCTTCTGCCGAATGGTGTTGAAAGAATTCCGTATCTCTCTGCTCCCAGAGCCTGTGCCTGTTTTCATGCTCTTGATATAATTTCCATCCTGCCCCTGTTAGTCTGAAATACACCTCTTTTTTGTTCGTATCGAGGGAATACTTTTCAACCAGCTTTGCTTTGATCTGCCTTTTCGTCATCTTACTGATTGCGCTTCTGGTCATCTTCATCCGTTCTGCAATCTTAGAAGCAGTTGGATTCTCCATCTCTCCGATCATACCGATGCAGTGGATTTCCGCATAACTGTATCCGTGCAGAAAATCCGCCTCAGTCAGTCTTGAAAGCATTTCCTGTTTCTCTAAGTATTCGGCGAACTGATCCAGTAATTCACGATACCCTTCCGGCAACATTTACACCTCCAAAATAACCCTGCATGGAAGGCCTGTCATTTCCGCATAATTTACCGGGAAGGTATATGCAGTCATTTTAACCCGTGCTTCACTATGCAAAGCTTCCCCGAGATTGCACAGGTTCTCGATGATAAAAACTCCTCTGTCCGCACAATACTGATCCTTGGGCGTATGCTCTTTTCCTCTGCGGACCCCTGCAAAGTCAATGCCGATCATAGATACCTTTTTTTCCAAAAGAACATCAATTAATTCATCTGAAAGCTGCGGATGCGCTTTAAAATATTTTTCTGTACCATACCCTTCGTCTTCTATGAATCCGGTATGGAAAATGACGAACATCTGCTCTTGAATCTGATCCAGATCGATATCTTTTATGCTGATATCTCTTTCTCTTACATTTTTCACATCAAAAATAACCGCTGTTTTCTTCAGGTATTCCAGCGGAAATTCTTTATTCATGACGTCAAAATGCGTCCCAAGATGACCGGTCAGGGCCTTCATTTCGTTCCCCTGCGCATCTTTGATTATTTTCGGTGTTATTTTTGTTGTAATATCGATATACATATTGTCACACTCCTTTTGTGTCCTGGGACACGATTATAATAACGTTGCTTTGTGTCCATGTCAACAAAAAGAGACAAGCTATAATGCATGAATAGAACAAATCGCGCTCCTCACCTTGGTGAGGAGCGCGATTTGGGTGCAGCATCATGCTGCTGGCGTCCCCGGCGCGATTTGAACGCACGGCCTTTCGCTTAGGAGGCGAACGCTCTATCCAGCTGAGCTACGGGGACAAATATGAAATTGTCCGCTCTGTCCTGCGGGGCAATTAGCTGCTTTATTTTACAGCAGGACAGAGCGTTTGTCAACATTATTCCAGCCGATTGAACGAGTAGAGGAGTACACGCCCCAGCCGCTGCCGCGCCTTTTTCAGGTGCCGGCTGACAGTCGATTCGTGAATGCAAAGCTCCTGTGCCGCCTGCCGCGCGGTAAGGCCCTCAAAAAAACAGAGCTGTACGCACTGGCGCTGGCGGTCGGTGAGCTCGCCCTCCATGGCGCGGCGCAGCGTATGCAGCATGCGGCGGTATTCCGCATCTGTCGATTCCCCCTGGCGAAGGTACTCCTGAACCCCGGCAAGGCCCTCTGTGAACTGGTCAAGAGATAAGCGTTTCCTTTTCATGGCGCGCCCCCCTTTCTTTTGCGAAGCTTTTCAGCAGCCGCCCGGTTTCACGGCAGTCTAAATACATCGAATACATCAGCGTGATGCGTTCATTCAGTTCTTTGGCCTCATTGGGAGTAGCGTTTTTCAGCTGCTTGCGCAAATAGTCGACTCTGGCTTTGAGCGCTCGCGCCTCCTCCAGGTATTCTTCTCCCCAACTCATATAATCCATGTCATTTCTCCTTTTTATACACGAATCGTGTAGTTTGAATGACAAAGCGCGGCAGAGTGGAATGGAATTACCGGGGCTTGTCAGGCTTCATCATATCATAGCAATACCCGAACTTCAATAGAAATATAAAACAAATGTTCGATAAAATGATCACAGGGAGATAAATGGGACAGTGACAGCAGGCAGGGCGAAAATTTGAAAACTTGTTCTTGAAAAAACACGGAGTGTGTGGTAGAATGGCCGCATCAAAGCTTCCGGCCGCAAACGGCTTTGCCGTTTGCGCGGTCGGCGTGCCGCCTGCCTGGTGCAGGTGCGTCCCGCTGGGACGGGGTGAAATTGGGGGATGGGTGAGCGTTATGTTTTCGGTGGAACTGAAAAAACTACGGACAGAATACGGTCTGACCCAGGCAGAGCTGGCAAAGCGTCTGGGTATTTCCGCCTCGGCAGTGGGAATGTATGAGCAGGGCCGGCGCGAGCCGGACAGCGAGCTTTTGGCCCGTTTGGCCCGCATGTTCCATGTCAGCACGGATGTGCTGCTCGGCATCCGGGAGGAACCACAGGCTCAGCAGGAGGTCAATACCGTCATTGACCGCTTTACGAATATCCTGAAAAATCAGCAGGGGCTGATGTTTAACGGCGCGCCTCTTTCCGAGGCGGACCGTGAAAAAATCGTGAATGCAATCCGGGTGGCGGCGGCGATCGCCATTCCGGAGGAGGGAGAAAATGACGAATCAAAGGATTGACCGGCTGGTTCGCTCACTTAGGCTGCGGTTTGGCGGCGGCGACGTTTTTGAGCTGTGCGATCATTTGGGCATCCCCGTGTTGTGGCAGGATCTGCCCCTGTCGGTGAACGGCTTCTGCCTTTGCTTTCAGCAGCGTTTTACCATTGTGCTGAATCTCAATGTCTCGCCGGAGCTGCGCGCGTATGTGTGTGCACATGAGCTGGGGCACGTGCTGCTGCACGGGAAAACGAATGCGGTTGAGCTCGCGGAAACGACAAACCTGTGCATGCCGCGGCTGGAGAATCAGGCGGATTATTTTGCGGCCTGCCTTTTGCTGCAGGATAGGCTGCCGGATTGGCGCGAGTGGTACAGCCCGCTGACCGTGGAGTGTGTGGCACAGCTTTCCGGCCTGCCTGCGCGGGTGGTAAACCTTTGCGTGGGCGACGGCCATGCCCTGGTTTCCTGAAAAGAGGTTTCTAAAAATAAATTCACAAAAATTTTCTGTTATTCCGAGGCCTTTTGCGATATAATAAGGGCAGCAATTGAAAAAAATTGCCGTTCTGGCCGGGCCACCGGTAAATCAAACGGAACGGTGCAGCGGATAAAGGAGAAGCTATGAAAATTTTATCTTCCGTCGCATCCAATGTGACAAAAGCGATTGATTTTGTAGTGGAAGCCAACCGAAAGAACGCGCTGATTAACCGGATCAAGGCTGTGGTACGTTGTGAGGAAAAGAACATCGACCGCGCGTATATTGCTCTGGGAAAATACTATTTTAATAATCTGCGTGACAAAAACCTTGAGGAGACTGAGCGCCACTGTTTGGCCCTGGAAAATTCCCGCCGCCGTCTGGATCGTGCTTTGACCCGTCTGGAGGAGCTGACCGACGAGGAAGAGGATGAGTACGACGAGTACGAGGACTATGAGGACTGCTACGCCTGCCAGGCACACGACGCAGAGTTCGACAGCTACGATGACGATATGTACGAGGATGAGCGTGATTTGCACCGGGTTGACGGAGTTGGGGGAACCCATTCTCACAGCGCCTCGGAGTATGATGAGGAGTTCAGCACTTCCGAAACAAAAACCTCCGGTGAAGCGGCCGACGAGACAGACGGCAGTGTGATTCCTCCCACAGAAGAATAAGGGAGCGCCGGCATGAAACCATTGATCGTCTGCTTTTCCCAGACAGGGAAAACAAAAAAGCTGTGCGGCTGCATGGCAAAATCGCTGGACGCCGATTTTGTGGAGCTGAGGGAAATTGCCCACCGGGGTCTGGTCAGCGCGTATACACTGGGCGTGTATGACGCAATCCGCCGTAAAAGCGGCGATATTCTTCCCGTGGATTCCGATATTGCCGAATATGAAACGCTGATCGTGGCGTCGCCGGTCTGGGCCGGGAACATCACGCCCGCGATGAACGATTTTATCCGGGAATACGATTTGCGAGGAAAGACGGTATACGGATTCGTTACTCACGCCGGCGGCGCCGGCGAGGCTTTGAATCTGATGCGCCAGGAGCTGGAGCAGGCCGGAGCAGTTTGCCCCCATATACTGGACTTGCAGGCAACGCGGGAACTGATTTATGATGTTAAGGCGGAGCGAAAAGCGTTCCGCCTGACAGACGACGGAAAGCTGGAGCTGCGCGAACAGGACGGAGACAAGAAAGCATGAGCAAAAAAATACTGCTGGGAATGAGCGGCGGGGTGGATAGCTCTGTCGCTGCTCTTTTGCTGCAGAGGCAGGGGTATGAGGTAACAGGGGTGACGATGCGTCTGCGCCCGGACGAGTACATGTGCAGCAGCCAGAGCGGTGGCTGCTGTTCTTTGGATGACATAGATGACGCGCGCCGCGTTTGCTACCGGCTGGGGATCGAGCATTTGGTGATGAATTTCACCGAGGAGTTCGAGCGCGATGTGATCGAGCCCTTTGCCAAAGACTATCAGGCCGGGCGCACGCCGAACCCCTGCATCAACTGCAACCGGTATTTAAAGTTTGAAGAAATGCTGCGCCGCGCGCAGCAGCTGGGCTTTGACGCTGTCGCTACCGGGCATTATGCGATTGTGCGGCAGAATCAAAACGGCCGCTGGCTGCTGTACCGTTCCCCTGCAGGGAAGGATCAGAGTTACGTGCTGTACTCTATGACGCAGCATCAGCTCGCGCATACGCTGTTCCCGCTGGGCGAGATGGAAAAGCCTGAGGTGCGCTGCATCGCGCAGGAGGCTGGGCTCCCCGTGGCAAAAAAGCCCGACAGTCAGGAAATCTGCTTTGTGGAAAACAAGGATTACGCGGGCTTCATCCACCGATATACGGGCAAAGAGCTGCCCGAGGGCGAGTTTGTGGATGCCGAGGGCCGTGTGCTCGGCCGCCACAAGGGGATTACCCATTATACCGTAGGCCAGCGCAAGGGTCTTGGCATCAGTTTTCCGCAGCCGATGTATGTGAATGCGATCGACGCTAAGCACAACCGGATCGTTCTGGGGCCGGAGGGCAGCCAGTACGCTTCGGAGCTGATCGCCGGCGATCTGAACTGGATCGCCTTTGACGAGCCGCCGGCCGAGCTGCATGTGCAGGCCAAGGTTCGCTACCAGGCAAGGCCTGCGGCCGCGCGGGTGCTGCCCGATGAAAAAGGAAAGGTGCGCGTGCTGTTCGATGAGCCGCAGCGCGCCGTTACACCGGGACAAGCTGTTGTGTTCTACCAGGATGATCTGGTAGTCGGCGGCGGAACGATTTTATAAGAAGCGACGGGGGTGTTATTGTGGCAGCCTGCATCACCAAAGAGCTCAGCTGCCCCGGCTGCGGGGCGGTGAACAAAAGCCGCATGTGGGTCGAGATCGACGCGTCGGCCGATCCGGAGCAGCGGGAGCAGATTTTAAACGAGACCCTGTTTTACTGGGAATGCCCGGACTGCGATTATCATGCGCAGATGGTGTACCCCTGCCTGTATCACGACAAGGAGCGCGGCTTTTTGATCTGCCTTTCACCGGCGGGGCGCACTCAGCAGGTGATTGAGGCGGAGCAGCGGCATCCGGCCCTTGCCGGGCTGAAAAAGCGGCTGGTGCTCACGCCCGCCGAACTGAAAGAAAAAGTGATGATCTTTGAAAGCGGCCTGAATGACGTGGCGCTGGAGATGGTCAAGCTGGCGCTGCAGGAGCTGACCGAGCGCAAGCAGCAGACAAGGGTGGAAAAAGCATTCTTTTTAACAGAGAGCGAAGAGCTGGACTATCTGGGCTTTTCCATGTTCCTGCGGGGAGAGGAAAAGCCGGTGTATCAGGGAGTGCGGCTGGAGGTATATGAAAAATCGCTTCGCGCCGCGGAGCGTGTGGATTTTCAGGAATCAGGCTTTCAGCTGGTGGATTTGGCGCTGGCCAGAACGCTGCTGGAGCAATAGGCGGAGAAGGATGTTACTGAAAGAATGATATCTGTGTCTTTTCCCCGTCGAAGGCGTGGAAAAGACACATCAGTATCCCTCGCGAGGAAACACTTTCAACCGGAGAAGGGGAACAAATCAGATTATGTGTGGAATATGCGGATTTACAGGCGAAATCATTGACAGGGAGGCCGTGCTGAAAAGCATGACCGATAAAATCACGCACCGTGGGCCGGACAGCAGCGGCGCTTTTCAGACGGACGACATCTCAATGGGATTTCGCCGCCTGAGCATCATCGACGTGTCGTCTACGGGCGATCAGCCGATTTTCAACGAGGATAAAACGCTGGTGCTCACCTTCAACGGCGAGATTTATAACTACCAGAAGCTGCGCGCGGAGCTGATCGAAAAAGGGCATGTATTTACGACGCAAACGGATTCGGAGGTGCTGATCCACGGGTTTGAGGAATGGCATGAAGACTTGCTGAACCGCCTGCGCGGCATGTTCACGTTTGCGATCTGGAATACGCAGGACAATTCCCTGTTTATCGCGCGGGATTTCTTCGGCATTAAGCCGCTGCATTACACCATGGTCAATGACCACTTTGTGTACGGCTCAGAGATCAAGAGCATTCTGGAGTTCCCGGGCTTTGAGAAGCGCCTGGATTACGATACGCTGAACAACTACCTGTCGTTTCAGTACGCTGTTCCGCCCAAGACGTTCTTTGAGGGCGTTTCCTGCCTGCTGCCTGCCCATTACCTGTGGTTCCGCGACGGCAAGGTGACCACCACCCGTTACTGGGAGCCTCGCTTTGACCCGGACGAGTCCCTTTCGGAAGAGGAAGCGATCGACCGGATTGAAAAAGTGTTCGAGGAATCGGTCGAGTGCCACAAGATCAGCGACGTAGAGGTGGGCTGCTTCCTGTCGAGCGGCGTGGATTCGAGCTATGTGGCGACGTATTTCCCGGGACAGAAAACTTTTACCGTCGGCTTTGATTTCGGCGAAAAATACAATGAAATCGACTGGGCTGAAAGTCTTTCAAAAGAGATCGGTGTGGAACACCATAAAAAGCTGATCACCTCGGAGGAATTCTGGGGCAACATCAAAAAGGTGCAGTACCATATGGATCAGCCGCTGGCCGACCCGTCCTGTATTGCGCTGTTCTTTGTTTCGAAGCTTGCGAGCGAGTATGTCAAGGTCGTTTTGTCCGGCGAGGGTGCTGACGAGTTGTTCGGCGGCTACACCGTTTACAACGAGCCGGACGTATTCCGAAATTATCATAAGCTGCCTCAGTGGCTGCGCACGTTCCTGCGCCGCGTGGTGCAGAAGGTGCCGTGGCACTTTGTCGGGCAGGGCTTTATCACGCGCGGCGAGCTCCCCACGAACGAGAGCTTTATCGGCAACGCTAAAATGTTCGGCTATGAGGATAAGCTGCGCCTGCTCAGGGATCCGTCCATCGCGACGCGCCCGCAGACGCTGACAAAGCCGTATTACGACCGCGTGAAGGACTTGGACGACGTAACCCGCATGCAGTATCTCGACATCAACCTGTGGATGGTGGGCGATATCCTGCTGAAAGCCGACCGGATGAGCATGGCGAACTCTTTGGAGCTGCGCGTGCCGTTCCTGGATAAAGAGGTGTTCCGTGTGGCGTCGGCGATCCCGAAGAGCCTGCGCCTGAAAAACGACACTACCAAATACGCCATGCGTCAGGCGGCGCTGCGGCATCTGCCCGCACGCACCGCAGAGAAGAAGAAGCTGGGTTTCCCGGTGCCTACCCGTGTGTGGCTGCGCGACGAGCGGTACTATAAAATCGTAAAGGATGCGTTTTCGTCTGATCTGGCGAAGCAGTTCTTCCACACGGAGGAGCTTCTGCGGTATCTGGAGGATCACTTCAAGGGCCGCCGCGATTACAGCCGCCGTATATGGACGGTGTTTGTGTTCCTGCTGTGGTACCAGGTCTATTTTGAGGGAGCTGGCCACGAAGAAGGCGATATGCCCAACTTTGCAGACTGATACAGGCAGCACGTCAGAAAGAAAGTGCCGGATGACGGAAGCATCCGCTGGCAGAGAATCAATCAAAAAAAGAGTGCGATGTTGCTTAACGGGTTTACTTTAGAGGTGCAAAAACAAAAAATACAATAAATTTCGAGTGCAAAATTACATTAATTTTTGCACTCTTTTGTTTTGGCTTAAGTCAATGGATTGAAGATAATTTGTTATAAAAATATGCTCATTTTTTCATAGGTTTTTGCAACAGAAAAAACTAATGTAATAAATTTATTACACCTGCAAAAATGCGTGTAAAAATGTATGCAAAAGTGATTGAAAAACTGGTTGTTTTTCTTCAAATAGGGTATAATATAAATAGGAACATATATTCCATTTGGAGGTATCTTATGGATTTTATTAAGCCTAAAAACACTAATAAAGAGAATGTTTCTTACAAGATTTCTCGTAAGACTAAACTTATTGTTGAATATTATGCTAAATATACTGAATATGAGGAAGATGAAGTAGTAGATATGTTCCTACAAAACATATTAAAAGATAGTGATTTTGTAGAATGGCTCAATAGTCGTAGGAGCAAGAAGAAAATAAATGAAATTATATTTGGTATTAATAGTGATGAAGCCTCAAAGGACACTACTGATGTGGAGGAGGATGATTTTTAATTGCCTAAACTAAAGGAATTAGCAAATGAAGCCTCTTTAGATGTAAGTACGATATGCCCTTATCCCGATAAGGAATTAGAACAGATGGATAAAGACTATAAGGCTCTATCTCCTATAGACTTTGGAAAGAAGTATAGATATTTAATCTTTTCACCTTCCCATCTTGTAGAGCAGTCAAAATCCTTCCCTATTCAAATGAACTACTGCAACAATCCTTTCTGTAAATGGTTTGGTATGCCACAGCAGAAATTTGAAAATGTTAAGAGTAAACCATCAAGATATAAGATAGTTGGTGTCCGTAGTGGAGTAAGTAGAGGTCTTGCCTGTAATGAAGATGTTGTGAAAGATACAGAAGGTATAAGCATGAACTGCATAACTGAAAGCGTATCAAACTGGTCTATCGCAGAAGAAATTAAAAGGCTCATTACTATAAATGCTGTAGTTGATAAAGAAGAAGAATACATCTTTCATAAAGATGGTTGTTCAGACTTTGATAAAAACCCTTTTGATAATAAAAAAGCCTTTTATAGCAGAGGAAAAAGCACAGGTAACTCACAAAAGTATCAATGTAAGACTTGTAAGAAGATAACTAATGTCTTGCCTACTGCAAGAGAAAATTTTAGTTATAATCAAAATAAGAATGATGTACTACCCTTATTTACAGAACTGCTCGTAAGCAGAACTCCTGTTAAGCGTACTTGTGAGATACTTGATATAAGCCCAAAGACTTATTACCACAAATTAGAGTGGCTGTATAGGAAGTGCCTTGAATTTCTTGAAAAATACGAAACTAAAGCCTTTAAGAATAAAGAATTTGATAAGATATGGCTCAATACTGACAAGATGATATATTACCTTAATAATGTTAGAAGAAAAGGCAAAGGTGGACTTCACTATGACATTGAGGACACTAAATTTCAGACCTTTCTTGTAGCAAGTAGCGAACTGTATTCAAGGTATGTATTTAGAGCAGACATAGCCTATGATTTTAACATTACACAGGAGCAGATTGAGGCTGATACAATTAAGTACCATGATGACCACCTATACGGTTTTGCAAGGAAGAATGAGAGATTGAGATTTCCTTATGCCCCACAGCCTCCTACCCCTAATGATGATGAAACTAAATCAGAGTATGAATTAAGGCTCTCCGAGTTTAATAGAAGAAAAGACTACATAGAGGGTATGCACACTAATTCAAAATACACCTCTGTAGCACACTATTGGCTTATTAAAGAGATGATAAACTGCAACAAGTGGAACTTCATCTCTGATGAAGATAGTTCACTCATAGACGCTATTATGAGGGTTTTTACGCAGTCCATAAAAGATAAGCAATCTCACTATTTCCTTTGTAAGTTAGACCGTAGTTTAACCAAAAGGGAGGCTTATAACTTATTTACGGAGGCTATGAGGGAACTTAAAAAATGGGTTAAGGATAACGGAAAGAAAGGACTATCTTCCTTTGAAATACAAAAACAAATGATAGCAGAAGTATTAGACTATCATAGCCTTTATGACTATGTAGTTAAAGACGGAAAGAGGTATCCTAAATGGGGTAAAAATCCCATAGAACACCCCTTACCTTCCATTGATGAAGGAGTTAGATATGTGGACTGTATAACTGATTTGGCAGATAAATCTTCAAATGAAGTAGCCGACTACTTGGCAAGAGTAAACAGCCACTCAATTAATGCTTTCTTCAATCAGATAAGAAGGAGCATATCCATACTTGAAAGACCACTTGTTACAGCAAGAGGTGAAGGAAAGAGTTACATATATTCTAACTACAATCCAAAATACGCCCAGTATGCCATAACTATTTTAAGAACATTTTATAACTTCTGTTGGGCTTTCAAGAGTGGTAACGGTGATGTACTAACTCCTGCACAGAGAATAGGTATTACGGATAAGCAGTTTAACTACAATGATATAATATATTTTTCTTAACTCTTATTTGTTTCATTATATTGGAAAAGACTACAGATTTAGTTTATAATATATATACAATAGTAATCTATTACGAAGCAAACAGGGACACCTGCACAGAATGCCCCTGTTTAATTAATAAATACTTACACTTATGATATAGACGATAGTGATTCTATAAAGATTTCATAAAAGGTATTATAGCATCTTTTACAGTCTCTTTGTCTTGCATATGCAGAGCGTGTCCAACAGTATTTATTTTCATGTGTTGGACATTTGGTAATAAGTTTAATGAGCGTTTTATATCTATATCTCTTATTAACCCACCAAGGTCAGGATTCCCTTGTAGTATTAAAACAGGACATTCTATTTGGGGTAATAATTCATCTATCTGGTATTGGGCATAGGTATCGTCAAAATTGTCTATGATTGCAGTTAACATGTCGGGGTCATTTTGAGATAGATTTTCTGCCATAAATGTGAACCATGGATTATCTTCTCCAAAAACTTTGTAAGCAGGTGCTAACTCCTCCTTATTAGGAATTGGTATAAGCATCTGTTTTAATTTAGTAATAACATGTTCTGTGGATTTTGTTTTTGCTAACTCTCTCCAGAGAATGGTCATTTCCTTCTGCTTCTCTGAATGTTCTTTAAGAACTTCAATTGAAATTGGTGAATCGCCAATTATTACTGCTTTAGTAACCTCTGGATTACTTGATGCAACCATTATGGCTATCATACCCCCAAGAGAATGCCCAAAGATAATAGCGGGTTGCTTGATACAATCTTTAATAAATACTTCTATATCAGGAACATAGTCTTGAATTCTATAACCATTATGAATCCTACCAGATTTACCATGTCCCCTTAAGTCTAATGCGTATATATGCCATGAATCTTGTAAATCAGGTATTAAAGGTTCAAAGGACTGCCAACGTGAAGAACCACCATGAAGCAATAATAATGCTGGCCCGTTTTGGGGCCCTTCTGCATAATTAAGATTGACTTTACCAGTATTAAAAAACTTTTCCTTCAATTTTCTTCTCACCTCATTATCAATATTTGTATTGACTTATAGTCAATAGTATGTTATAATTAAATTTAATATGTTATAGTTATACAGAAATATTATAGCAATATAATAGTAAAAGTCAATAGAATATTGAAAGAATACGCAGGAGTACAGCCTGCTTTTTTTATTTATTAAAAACGTTAATGTATATGAAGATAAGACGCAACATTCTTATATTGTCCATCAGTAACTAAATAAATGTAAAAACCTATGCTAAAACTGTTGTTAAAGCATAGGTTTTTTGTTGTAAAAATCATTGCAAAAATGTCTGTAATTTTTAAGTTTGCACCTCTAAAGTAAACCCGTTAGATGTTGCTGCACTCTTTTTTGTGTTTTAAGCGGGAAATCAGTGTGAAGCAAACACGCTGACCCGCGTATCACGGGCGGCGAGAATCGGCGCGGGCTGCTCCTTTGCCTTGACGCAGAGTTAGATTTTATATATAATGAGAGGGAAAAACAGGAAATTTGTGATAAAATTTAATCGGTTACATAAAAACGCCTGCGGGGAGTGGGCATGAATGCAGGGAGGAGCAAAGCCATGAAAAAAGCGTCGAAGAAGTGGATCGCGGCAGTGTTGTCGCTGGGGCTGATGTGGACTGCAGTACCTTTTCAGACAGCCCAGGCCGCGACAGACGAGGAGACCGTAGATATTGATATAACGAGCACTTCCAGTTTTAAATTTGATGCCGCGAAGCTTTCGGAGATTGAATATATCCTGACAAATGATCGGGACAATGTGAGGGTTCAACTGAATTTTGAATCCGCTACCTCGAAGGCCGTGCAGGATATGAGTTCGATCACCCTGCCGAAATCTACGCTGCAGGCGATTGAGAAAAGCGGTAGAAAGGCCACATTCGAGATTTACTCGAAAGAGGGCGACATGGAATACGCTTGGGAATTTACCAGCGGCAAAATGGACACCCTTACGGACATCAATCTGGCGCTCAAGATGGCTTCCATTTCTACTGTAACGATTTCAGACCCCATCACGATCAACAGCGCGGTGCTGCAGATGAAATACACGTCGGCCCTGCCGAAAAATACGTCGCTGATCCTCCCTGTGGATAAGGGCGACGATGCCAAAATCACATACCCCGTCTTTTACGATCTGGAGAACGCGGAGAAGAATTCCTTTTACCTGTATAAGCTCTCCGGTTCCAAGCTTTCTTATGTGACGGGCTCAAAGTATAAACTGAATGACGATGATCAGTTTAAGATCGGCTTTTCCAACGGCGGCTCTTATGTACTGACCCCCACCAATCTGGGGCTTTCCGGCTCCGGCAGCAACAGTGGCTCCGGCACCACGGATTCCGTGCAGCTGAGCAGCTATTCCGGCACGGTAGCGGTGGGCGGAACGGCTTCTATTTTCATTCAGAGGCCTACCTCCGGCACGTTTACGGTAACGTCCGGCAATCCCAATGTCGCGCAGGTGCTGGGATCGGGCACCGCGGTAAATGGCGGCACCCAATACCAGGTGCAGGGCCTTTCCGCGGGAACGTCTGTGTTTACGGTGAAATCTTCGAATGGAACCACCACCAGCTATACGCTGACGGTCACATCAAGCTCTACACCGACAAACAAGAGCGGATGGGTGATGATCGATACCGTGAGCTATGAGTTCGCGCCGGGCAACATTTATGATTATAAGGTGACGCTTTCCGGCGCCTCTGCCAACGAGATACAGACGGCTTCCAGCCGTTCGCATATCGCGTCTGTAAAGGAGCTGCGCCGTGTGACCAGAAGCGACGGGCTGGTGGATGTGTATTACCGCATTACTGCCCTGAGGGCCAGCGCAGACCCGACCACCGTGAGTTCCTCGGTGCGCGGCACGCATTCCTCCATCCGGGTGCTGGTAACGGCCGGGGTGAAGCAGCATGGCGTAGCCGCCCGCAACCTGAGCTATTTTACGAGCTGAGCCGATAACGTGCGCAGGCTCAATCTGCAAAAAACAGCGCCGTTCCTTTTGAGGAACGGCGCTTTCGGCCTGAATGGCCGGGTACCCGCACATGGGCGATGTGTGCGGGAAGGATTCTCTTACAGACAAGGGCGGCAGGGCCGAAATTTCGGCGATGAACTGCGAACATCGCGTTTCAGCATGAGATTCGGGGGAGAATGTTCATGAAAAAATTCTCCGGCCCGTGCCGG
>OBZU01000276.1_pt1 | contig 19393 bp, 16 predicted proteins | sample 1495561 | NCBI WGS metagenome assembly OBZU01 (sample SAMEA2580250, study PRJEB22360) | human gut metagenome | biome: human gut; feature: human-associated habitat; material: faeces | place: Denmark | collected 2008/2010 | reverse complement strand
CAAAAACATTTTATGTGTTTTAAGCAGATACTCCATACTTCAAAAACAGCAAACCGCCAAGCATCAGAAAGGCATTCATCTTCTTCGCCCAGCAGACCTTTCATCTGGGCTTTCTCATGGGTAAAGCATTTTTTAATAATCGGAATTCTTGTGGATGATGCCATACAGCATACAAGCCGCCTGAATATTGAACCAATCCTGTGTACTGTCAAAATCCTGCTGCAAAAGTCGTTCGGCTTTTCTGACCCGCCAATACGCAGTGTTATAATGGACATTCAGGTACTCAGCCACATATTTAATATTTTTATTAAAGTTAATATAGGCCTGCAAAGTATTCATCAGACCCGCATTCTTTTGCGCATCGTACTCCAACAGTGGTTGCAGCACTTTGTCAATATAGCTGTTCAGCTCATCTCCGCTGAGCTTCAAAATCAAATACAGGATTCCCAGCTGTTCATAATTAACAATCTTGGAAGAAGTGGGATACTTCTCGACTATTTCAAAGCACTCCCACGCTTCCCGATATGATTTGGATAAATTCAAAAGATTCTCATACAACTGTCCGACGGTGATCTGAATATTTTTATCGAGCCTGAGAATCTCCCGGCCAACTTCCACTGTTTGCTGCTGTTTGGTAAGGGCGCTTTTTGAAAAAGAAACCATGACGTAAATCAAATTTCTTTCCGGCACTACAATTCCATTAATCCCCCGTTTCCCCAAAAGAGAAACGATGTCTTTGACCAGCTTATTCGAACGGGCGGCCTGTTCAAACAAATTTGCGCAGGAAGAAAAATCCTCCTTTACAATAATCACGCCGAAATAATCCCGATAGTCGAGTCCCAGCTTTTCCGCGTGAAGAATCAGGCTTTTATCAATCACACCAGACAAAGCACCGTGGAACACGTCGCCCTTGATTTTCTGGGATACCTCAAACAGCTCGTCCTGTTTGAGCCATTCCTGTGCCACTACCAAGGATGCGTAGCTGAGCGCCAGCTTTTCCAATTCGTCCAGTTCATCCGTATTGGTAAACACAGTAAGAAAGCCCAATAGTTTGTTTTTTCCGATGACAGGCGAAATAAAATAGGTGCCATCCTCATCTTTGTAATCCATAATGCTTTGAAGTTTATTTTTTACAAACTCATTGTATCGGCTGAAATGAAAAAAGCTGGAAGGCAGCGGACAGTCCACCCCCTTAGGGGAATAGGCCACCGGCTCCAGCAGAATATTATACAGGACCACCGGGAACGAAATCACCTTTTCGAGATAATCCAGTATTTCTGAAAAACCGATTCCCCTTACAATAATATCGGTAAAATTATTCTGTATCAGCAGCATTTTCTCCAAATCCCGTTTCCGGTTTTGCAGCTCCAGAATATAATGCTTTTCCTTTTTGATCATATTGGATTGAAAGATCGCGATCGCCGCATAGTCTGCGGCGGCTTCCAGCAGTTCCAGATCCTCCGGCGAAAACTTCTGGTCCAGACTGTAATTATCGACAGTAATCACACCGATGATCTGATTATGAATAATCAGGCAGGCAGACATTACCGCTTTGGGGGATTCGGTAGAATCCCTGCTTCGTCCAAACCGAGACAGTGGAATGTCTGTTGGGCCCACATATGCCTCCAGCTCATCCACACTGTTAATGATAACCGACTGGCGGCGTTCAAAGGTTTTTCCGCTGATTGCTATCCCTGGAGGAATCTGATGCAGCAGTATTTCATTTTGAAATCCCGCACAGGACTGCAGACACAGAACCTTCTTCTCCTCATCGTACAAATACAGCACCCCGGCATTTGCGGAAGGAAACACTTTGATTACCTCCCGTAAAATATAATCCAAAATGGCGTCGCTGTTGAGAGAAGACGTAATGTTCCGGCCCATTTTCACCAACAGGTTGTAAGACTTTAATTTCTGCTCGTTGTCCATAGCTCACCCAGCCCCGGCACGCCCTCGCGTGCTTGTCTTTTTCTGATGGCGGAAGTTCGATCGGCTCATATTCGTTCAGTCGTTATCAGCCTGCCTTTCCTCACAACTTTTTATAGAAAATGACCGCGTATCCGATCCATCAAAGGGTCCCTTTTCGAAGGCCGATAAAGGGAAATTGGATCAAAAAAGGATTGCTTGTTAAGAACAGAATACAACGCCTTTTTTCCACTGTCAACATCGGAAAAGTTCCCAGCCGCAGCATTGATAAAGGCAACCAAACAGAGCCGAGTTTTTATTCAAAAGTTTTTTGATTTTTCATGATCTCCTGTGTAAATTGCAATCCGTCCTCCCACGTGTAAGCGAGCTTGCCATTTACGATCACATAGCGAATCCCCTCGGGAGGAAGCGCACAAATATCCATCCCATATCCGCCCTTTTCCATCAGCTCCTCCGGCTTAAATATGACAATATCCGCATCCTTATCTTCTTGCAGCCGCCCTTTTGATGCAAGTTTCAGCCGATTGGCCGGGTCAATGGTCAGCTTTGCCAAGGCTGTTTTCAAATCCAGAATAGTTTCCTCGATCGCGAACTTTCGCAGAAAGCGCGCGGTGCTGCCGGAGCTGCGAGGATGCCCTTTGATCGCCCCCAAGGCGTTGTCTCTGGTAATGATCGCGTCACTTCCCATAAATACCAAAGGATGCCGGAGCGCCTGCACAATATCTGCCCAAGGGGTGGCCCCGTGGCAGGCGACCGTGGTATCTTCCCCCGCTTTACGCAAAAGGGAAAACAGCTCGGGTGTACAGCGCTTTCCTTCCCATGGCCCAGTCAGAATCTCGATATCCTCATATGTAAATTCATAAATATGAAAAGGGTCGCCGTCGAAAACCGCAGACTGGATTCCAGTAGCCCATGTGTCGTATGGATACATATCCGCCCGCACATCAAAGCCCCGTTCATTCATTTTTTGCATGATATCCAGTGTCCTTTTCATATGGTCTTTCCCATAAATATTGGCCGCCAGGTGGGACAGCTGCATCCGCACCCCGGTTTCCTCCAGAATTTCCATCATCTCCGCAACTGCTGCTTCTGCCATCGCGGGATAATCGTAGCGCATATGAACAGCCAGAAAACCGTCGTACTCACGAATGATCTCTGCGGCGTCCATCATCTCCTCTTTGGTAGTGCCCGGTGCATACTGCAGCCCGAAGGATACCCCCGGGAACCCCATCTTCAGGCCCTCGCGCACCATTTCCCGCAGAAGCTCTCTCTCCTGAAGAGAAGGCTTGTGATATCTGCCGATCCCCAACCATTCCCGCAGAGCGCTGTGCCCGATCAGGGCCAGATAATGAATCGGAAGGGTGCTTGTGGATATTTTTTGATAATACGGCTCAAAAGGATACACTCCTATCCCACAGTTGCCCCCCAGCATTGTGGTCACTCCCGCCCGCAGCATAACGTCGGCGGTAAGCTTGGGCAGGCTTTTGTTTTCTTCTTCATTCGCAGAGGGCACCACAGCATAGTCCTCGTGGGTATGAATGTCGATAAAACCCGGGCTTACCACACAACCCGACGCATCAATCACCTGCCGGCCGGCAAGCTTTTCCAAAGTCATTACCTGGATCCGACCATCTGTAATTCCCATGGAAAGCACTTCATCGCGATTGCTTTCCGGATCAATAACTCTCCCATTTTCTATCACCAAATCGTACAGCACGTACTCACGCCTTTCATTACGTATGATATTTGAAATCTGTCTGCGATATAACCGCAGACAGATTTCACGATTTTATATCTCAATGATTGGTCAGTCGTCTGTACCGTTTTACAGCAAACCGGTACAGGCTGAAAAACTGCAGCTCCAACAGAATCATATTTCTCCCTGTACCTGGTCAATCATTGTGTTCTCCTCCTTGCTGCTGGGTTTCAAATAGGCAGCCAGAATATATGCCGCCAGAGAGAATCCCGCCCCCAAGGTGATACCGTCTGCGGGGATGATTCCGGTATAGGCAAGACCCCATCCGACCAGCCCGGCAATGATAGAAGCAAGACCGGACAAAGCCGAGGGTCTCTTCCATGCAAAGCCCAGAAGAATCGGTACAGCCAGAGTCGCACCCATCAGATCCGCGCTCATGACCCAAAGGTCAAACATGGAGGGAGCGACAATCGCAAGGAACATTACGATCACTCCGCAAACCAGAGAACTTATTTTACTGGCCCGCAGATTTTCCTTTTCACTGGCCTGCGGCCGGATCCGATTATAAATATCCTTATGAAGAATCATAGAGCTGACCAGCAGCAGCGTATCGGCTCCGCCCATAATAACCGCCAGCAGCACCGAAAGGAACAGTGCTCCCACGATCGTATTGAACTGATCCATTACCATAAAGGGAAGAATGCTTTCCGGAGTCTCATATCCCGGATACAGAGAAAGGGCCGAGAACCCGATAATCATCATGATTCCCCCGCAAAGGACAAACAGCGCGATCAAAAACAGGATCATGGACTTCCGCAGGGTTTTCTGATCCTTTGCGGCATAACACTGCTGCCACATATCCGGCCAGGAGATAATTCCCAGCAGGAATACCAGCGCGGAAGAAATCGCAACGCCAGGAGTAAAATAACCGAAAAGCTGAAAATGCTCGGCAGGCGCCGAAGCAAAAACAGCGCTCAACCCACCCGCGTTGTTTACCAAGCAGAACGCCAGAATCACCAACCCGACCAATGTAATAGAGCCCTGCAGCACATTGTTGCTGGCAACTGCCCATAATCCGCCGTAAGCAGTATGTAAAATGACAATGACCGCTGTAATCAGCAGGCTGGTTGCATAAGACAGATTCGTCAGCTTGACAAAAATGGAAGCCATCGCCATATATTGAAATGCAGTAATTGCCAGATAGCCGATCATGATAATCATCGAACAGAGGAACTGAGACCCTTTTCCGTAGCGATAACAGAACCAGTCCCCTACTGTTTCGCCGCCATGCCGAAACCCGAACTCGCTGATTTTGGGCGCCAGATACAGAATGTAGATCAAGTAGCTCAGGGCAACACCGATCACAAACCAAAGCTGTGATAGTCCCCTCTGGTAATACCAGCCCGTATATCCCACTACAGACGCCGCCCCTACCGCAGTGGATAACAAGGTGAAGAATACAAATAAAGTCCCGAATTGACGGCCGCCAACGGTATAATCCGTGTTGGTGACCGTATTTTTCTTTGCAGTATACAGCGGCAGCAGCAAAGTTACCAGCAAATATACTACGACAATTGCGATTGCACCCCAATTCATTGTGATACCTCCTTAATCATTTACAGCGCTAAATCGGCTTATGACTCAATTATAATCACGCCTTTATTGTTTAGCGATATAAATGAAAACAATAAAAACCCCATTTCCCTGTAATCTGTCCACAATGGAATAACCCCCGCATCCGTATGAAAGTACCGACAAAGCGGAAAGTGAAACCGCGCTTGACACGAAACACAACAACACCGGCCATGCCGCAGTGGATTCCCTTGCCTGCCCTGTTTATTTCAGGAAAATTTGGAAAAAATAACAACCGGTGATTGGAAATGAATTTATGGAAAAAACGAAAAGGGCAGGAAGAGGATTGCCCACCCAACGAGCAAAAACAACCGGGCGGCACAGAGCTGACTTTCTCTTTGGAAGAAAACCTGGCGACCCTCCGCTCCATTTTCGAATCGGACGATATGATACAGTTCCGAATTCTGGAAAACAAATCGCAGAAAGCCATCCAGGGCTGCGTGATTTATGTGGAGGGAATGACCGACCATCAGATTCTGGATGAATATGTCATCGAACAGGTGATCAGCAGCGATGTTCCCCGTTACACACGCACCGACTATTTGGAAGAACTGCAAAAAAAGGCGCTCCTCGCCAGCAATCTGTGTCTTACCCAGGATCTTCAGAAAATCACAGACGCAGTGCTGGTGGGAAACGCTGTTTTGCTGTTGGACGGCTCCCCAAAGGCAATTATTATTTACTGCAAAAACCTGGAGAGCCGCGCCGTAGAAGAGGCCAGCTCCGAACAGGCGGTGCGGGGGCCGCGGGACGGCTTTACCGAGCAGCTTTTGGTCAACCTGTCCCTGATCCGCAGAAGAGTTACCTCCGCCGATTTAAAATGCCAATACAAATATATTGGCAGGGTAACGAAAACAAAGGTCTGCATCTGCTACCTGAAAAACATTGCCTCCGATCAAATCGTAAAAGAACTGGAGCACCGTCTGAACGAACTGGATATCGACGGAATTGTAGATTCCGGATATATTCAGGAGATCATCAAGGATTCCCCCTTCTCTCCCTTTGACACAATCGGACATTCCGAACGCCCGGACTCCATTGTAGGCAAGCTGCTGGAGGGCCGGGTCGCGCTGGTTGTGGATGGGAGCCCCTTTGTCCTGACGGTTCCCTTTATTTTTCCAGAACTATTCCAGACGCCCGAGGACTACTATAACAATTTTATTTTTGCTTCCTTCAATCGGATGCTGCGTATTTTCGGCGCGGTTCTGGCACTGTTTGTCCCGGCTATTTATGTGAGTCTGACGAATTTTCATCAGGAGCTGCTCCCGACGCCTTTGCTGCTCAGTATTGCGGCGGGACGCTACGACGTCCCCTTCCCCACTGTGATCGAGGCCTTTCTGATGCTGATCGTTTTCGAAATCCTGCGTGAGGCGGGCGCCAGAATGCCCACTGCAATCGGGCAGACCGTCAGCATCGTCGGAGCTCTTGTGCTGGGAGAGGCCGCAGTGGACGCGAAGTTTATCGCCCCTTCTATGATCATCATTGTCGCCCTGACAGGGATCTCTGCTTTGATGAACACAAAGGTGCAGGGCGCTATTTTGGTACTGCGCTTTGTCTTTTTGATCCTGGCGGCCTTTATGGGGATCTATGGTGTTATTTTCGGTGCGCTGTGTCTTATCACACACCTGATGAGCATCCGTTCCTTTGGCATTCCTTATATGTTGAAGGAAGGCTCCATCCGATACACCGACATCCAAGATACCCTCATCCGTGCGCCGTGGTGGTATATGCGCCTGCGGCCCCAGTTGATCGCTTCCAAAAACAGAGTGCGTATGAGTCGGCACGCAAAGAAAGGAACGTAAGATGACCTCCATACGAAAAATCATTGCTTTGCTGCTCATTGTTCCGCTGCTCTCCAGCCTGTGCGGATGTTGGAACTACCGGCTGCTGGAGGATCTGGGGATTGTGGCAGGGGTAGCGATCGACAAGGGCACCGATGATAAATTTGAACTCACGATGGAGATCGCAGACGCCAAAAGCGGCAAGGAACGAATGGTGGATTCCCACATTATCCACTCCTCCGGAAACACGATTTTCGACGCTGTTCGGGACGGCATCTCCATTATCGGGAAAAAATTATACTGGAGCCATACGCAAGTTATTGTCGTCAGCGAAGAGATTGCCCGGGACGAAATGATCAACGTAATGGATTGGCTGAACCGGGATTCAGAAACCCGCACCGATATTGAACTGTTTGTGGCAAAAGGAATGCCTGCAAAGGATATTTTCACAATAGATAACCCCAGCGGCAATATTATCTCTTTTACGTTGGAGTCAATGATCGAAAACGAGACGAGCTTGTCAAAGGCCAGAAAAACACAGACCTGGAAATTTGCCAATGACCTGATCTCTCCCGGCATTTCCCCGCAAACCCCCGCTGTGATGCTCTGGGACGACAGCAAAGAACAGACCCCTATGGTAGAAGGGGCCGCGCTGTTTCATGATTCTGTTTTTGTCGGCTTTCTGGATGGAGCCGACACCAAGAATCTTCTTTTTGTACAGGACCGAATCGAAGGAGGGCTTTTGACTTTTCCGCTCAACTATCAGGGGAAAAAGCTGTCCGTTTCCCTGGAAATCTTTGAGAACCAGACAAGATTTGAAACCAGCTGGACGAATTCGGTTCCAGAAATAAAGATCACGATGAAAACAATCGTAGCCCTTGATGAGCTGCAGGGCACGCCCGGTGAGATTGACGAGAAGCTGATTGCCGCCCTGGAAGAGGCCGCACAGGTGTATCTGAAAAATAATATCGAGGCTACGATTCGTCTGGTTCAGAACCAATACGACTGCGATACTTTCGGATTTGGAAATTATATTTATCGTACCGAATCTCAGAAATGGAAAAAAATAGAGGCTGACTGGGATACGATTTTCCCGAAGCTGAAAGTGACCGTAGTTCCAAAGGTCATGATTAAAAACAGCGCGACCCAGGAAAAAACGATTTTCGGGGGTGTCGGTTAGTGTTTGCTCTGGTTTTACTCGGGTATGCGTTCATTGTCCTGATCGACACCATTCCTGTTTATAAAGACGGGACGCGCAGAGAATTCTGGGTCTCCACCAGTCTTTTAACTGTCTCTTTGATTGTGGCGGTTTTGTTCTCTCTGGGGGTCGATCTGCCCAGCCCGGCAGATCCCCTGAGACAGCTCATTACAAAAATCTATGGCTTGTAGCGCGAGGATGATATATGGATCAAGAACGCATCACAAACCATCAGCTGTTCAGTATGGTTGTACTGTTTGTTATCGGCAGCTCATTGATCGTCGGAGTGGCGGCGCAGGTTGAAATCGATAAATGGATTGCCATCCTGATTGCTTTGGCTGCGGCCGTGCCTACGCTAATGGTATATATCAAGCTGCTTTCTCTGTTCCCCGGAAAGAATCTGTTCGATATTTTATTCCTTATTTTCGGAAAATGGGTAGGCCGGCTTTTCGTTTTGCTGTACACGTGGTACGCCTTCCACCTGGGCGCTATGGTGCTGCGCAATTTCGGTGAATTTGTCAATATGATGGCCATGCCGGAAACCCCTATGATCATGCCGATTCTGCTGATGGGGGTTTCCTGTATTTGGATCGTCAAGGAAGGAATCGAGGTTTTGGGGCGCAGCGCCTTCTTCCTGCTTCCCATTATCGTCGCCATCATTTTCATTGTGCAGCTGCTGTGCATTCCCCAGTTGAACCTGCAGTTTTTAACGCCGATTCTGGCGGACGGCTGGGAACCTGTATTGGAAGGCGCTTTCTCCACCTTTTCGTTTCCTTTTGCTGAAACTGTTCTATTTGCCGCCGTCTTATGCTGTCCGGCAAATAAAAAAGCTCCCTACAAACCCTTTTTAGGCGGACTGATTGCAGGCGCATTCATTATTCTGACCGTCACCTTCCGAAATCTTATGGTTATGGGGGCCACCTTAAAGCAGAGCCCTTATTTCCCTTCCTATATTGCGGTGGGAAGAATCCGCATCGGCGATTTTTTACAGCGTATGGAAATCACGGTATCGATCGTCTTCGTGGTCGGGGCGTTTATCAAAATCAGCATTTGTCTGCTTGCCGCCAGTACCGGAGTCAAAAAGCTGGCCGGCCTGAATCATTTTCGCTCTGTCGTTATGCCGATCGGCATACTGATGATTCTGCTGGCGAACGGAATTTATAAAAACACCATAGAAATGGTAAAATGGGCCTTTGATATTTATTCTTACTATGCGCTGCCGTTTCAGCTGTTTATCCCTCTTGTATTGTTAGGAATCGCCCTGATTAGTAAGCATAAGAAAAAGAAGGCCAATGAGCAGCCTTCTTCTTAATGATAGAAAACAGCAGAAAGGCCACACAATCTGAATTTTTCCGCAGACGAACCAGCGCCTTAAAAGATTGATGCTTTTGCGGGGTGTCCGTCTTCTATATAATAAAAAGGATAGAAAGGGAGAAGGCTCTGCTCTTCTCCCTTAGCAGGCAATTATTCGTTTTCTGTCGCCCTTTCCCATGCAATGATTGTTCATAATTTTATTTTATAATGACCTTGTCCCTATTTGAATCGGAGATAGCACACTTTCATAAAATATAAAAGTAAATTATTCCGTAAATTATATAATTTGTTTGAGTTTTTTTGAGTTTATTTGTAGCTCTTATTTTATCATAAGAATTATATAGCGGCTAGCGGCACAACTTTTACACCGGCAGTATGATTCGGCCCAATTTTTGTCAAGCTATATAAAATTCAATAACATGCCATAGAAAAAGCCATATGCAAAGATCAAGTTTTTTGTATTAGACAAACATATCTCTTCCTGCTACAATAAGTAAGATTGTTTAAATTGTAATTTTGTTTCTTTGCCAGCTTTTGATCTGAACGTTTGAAAGTATGGGATTCCAGCTTCCAGGAACTCTTCCCAAGTCATGGGACCGCGTTTTTCCCAAAGCTGAATCCAATGATAAAGCAGCAGAGTCAGTTATTCCTCATCGTGCCAGTTCTTTTGGCACTGTTCTTATGCCGATTGATTGAATTACTCATAAAAAGCGGCGTTGTTTCGTGAATAAACAACGGAACGCGCTGTGAAAATTGTGATACAAATGAAAGGAAGATTCTCATGAAATGTCTCATTATTGACGCTGTCCATAGCTCTATTTCGGAAGAGCTCGGCAAGTACATGCAGGTTGATACCCACATGCTCCCCTCCCAGCAGGAGCTGGCCAAACTGATTCCCGATTACGATGTGCTGGTCATGCGTGTTGACCCCGCCATCAACAAGGAAATTCTGGACGCAGCCAAGAACCTGAAGGTGATCGGCGTTTGCTCCGTCGGTCTGAACCACGTTGACCTGGAGACCGCCAAGGCAAAGGGCATTCAGGTGTTCAACGCACCCGGCCTGAACGCCAACGCCGTAGCAGAGCTGACCCTCTCTAAGATGCTGGATATCGCCCGCCACACCATTCCCGCCGACGCCGACGTTAAGGTAAACAAAAACTGGGACAAATATAAGTTTGTCGGCAGCGAGCTGAGAGGCAAAACACTGGGTATTCTGGGCTTTGGCCGCATCGGCCGCCGCGTAGGCGAGCTGGGTCGCGCTTTCCTGATGAACGTAGTGGCTTACGATCCCTTCCTGAAGCCCGAGGACTTTGAGAAAGAGAACGCCAAGGGCATGGATATTGATGAACTGCTGAAGGTTTCCGACTATATTTCCATTCACATCCCGCTGACCCCCGACACCAAGAATCTGTTCAACGCTGAGTCGATTGCCAAGATGAAGTCTGACGCTGTCGTGCTGAACATGAGTCGTGGCGGCATTGTCAACGAGCAGGATATGTATGAGGCTCTGAAGGCCAACAAAATCGGCGGCTATGCCACCGACGTAATGGAAAATGAGCTGGCAGCCGGCGGCCTGGGCGAGGGTGCTTCCTTTGATTCCCCCCTGTTCGAGTGCGATAACTTTATCGTTACTCCTCATCTGGGCGCTCAGAGCTTGGATGCTTCCCGCGACATCGGTGTATTCATTACCGCGAAGCTGAAAGAAGCTTTGAACCTGAACTAATCAGTGTAATCACTGAATTTATAGTATTTCAAAAAAGGCCGCCCATAAAAGGGCGGCCTTTTTTCCCGATTATGATTCGCTTTAGCCGTCAGTCCACAGAAACACTGGATTTCTGCGGACTGACGGCTATCGCTTTTCTTACTGAAAACAGAAAAGGACAGCAAACGATCTACCTGAGCAGCAGGCCTGCTTCTACCAAGCCGATTCCCGCGGCACCGGGGCCGGAATGCGCCCCTACGACAACCCCCAGATTGCTCCGGTAGATTTGTCCGGAAAAGGACGCCGCTTTTCTCAGATAATCGATGGCGTAATCGGCATCCTCGGAAAATTCCGCGTTCTGAACGGTGACAATCAATTGGCTCCAATCGGAAATACGCGAAATCGCAATATCCATCATCGTTTTAAGGGAATTTTTTCTGCCGATCACGGCCTTCACCGGGCGGACGGCGCCATTGATAAATTCACACACCGGCTTGATCTGGGCCAGCTTCCCCAAAAAGGCGGTCGCTCCCCCGATTCTTCCTCCGGCTTCCATATATTTCAGATTGTTCACGACAAACAGCGTGGTAATGCTGCCCACCGCCTGATTCACCCTGCTGACAATCTCCCGAAAATCTTTACCGCTTTCTATCATTTTGGCAATTGCGATTTCAAGGGAGGCCTGTCCACAGGCACAGGTGTTCGAATCGATCACCTCAACCTGTACGTCTTCATGCTGTTCGATGAAAACATTCTTCGCCAGAGAAGCCGTTTGAAAGCTGGAGGAAAGCTTGGAGGATATGGTTGTCACAATAAAATCTTTGGCACCCCGGATATACCGTTCCTCCAGCGCGGCCAGCCAATCATTCACATTGGGCGCAGCGGTTTGGGGAACATCCTCAGGGTTCTTTTCCATATGCTCATAAAACTCGCGTGCACTGTAATCGACATTCTCGCAGTAGTAATCTGTATTTTGAAATTTAAAGTAAAACGGCACCTCTTTCATCTGATGCTGCTCTACAACCTCCCTCGGCAGCCCGCCAGAGGAGTCCGCAATAAAACATATTTCTTTACTCATGTTATCCTTCCCATCCATTCATCCGGTTTTGATTTGCCGGGCCGCACCCGCTCAGCATAATACCACATCTCTTTCAGCTGATTGGCTGAAAAAGCATCAGGTAATATGTACCGGAACACCGTTGACCTCAACGCCGTCTTCCGCACGAATCATAATATATTTTACACCGTTGATGACACGCGTTTCCACCAGATGATCCGTGCTTCCGTTCACCTGAATCTTTATGTTCGGCGCAGTTACCACCAGCTGGTTTGTTTCTACCAGATTCTTTGGGCTCAGATTGGTTTCGGGGCCAAACTGCTCGTCAAACTGCTTTTCAAAGCTTTCAATATGCTCTTTAGAGACTCCATGAGTCTCAAGAATCCGCGCGACGTGGCCTTTGGAGACAGTCAGAGGGATTTCTTCCTTATTGGCCTTGTGCTCCTCAATCAGATTTTTCAGCTGTTCCTGCACGGCGCATACAGTGTCAAAGTCGCATTCGCGCTCAAGCGATTCGCATAAAATGCTCTGAAATGTCTCTTTCTGTTCCGCGGCAGGCATGGGAACATTGCAGTGAAACATGGTGTCGACAAATTGAGCATAGGTTTCGGAGCTGTCCTGAACATAATAAAGCGTACTGTAAATATTGGCGCTCCGGTCGTCGAATGCCGGAAATAAAAATCCGAGCTTTGGCGGGGAAACAGCCCAATCCGTTTTGCAGTTGCGGAACGTGTTTTCATTTACATAATATCCAAGCACCGGTTTGGTCAGCTTCACGGGACAAATACTGCACAAAATATAAGAATATACCTCGGTGGAATTGTCGTCCTGTGTTTGTCCATCTTTGGAGCGAAACGGAACGTCATAAGTATCATGGGTCAAAAGAATGAGATAATTCTCATCCAGTGCAATAGAAGCAATCACATTTTGAAAAAAGCGGTGTATGACGTCCTCATCTTTCAGAGAAGAGTCTTTCAGCGCCATCAACAGGCGGTGTTCTTCGCTATCGACCACCTGCTGCGTGGAAAACTCCATATTGATCAGGTTCTTATTCAGAGTACCTGAAAGTGTTTTTTTCAGGATCGAGATAAAATTTTCCGCCTCCTCCTGAGGCATCAGTGCGACGGACTGATTAAATTCAGAGATGATTTCTCCCTTGGTATTTACGTAGCATCCGCGTATGCTCCGAATATTATTTTTTTCTGTCCGAAAGCGGCGGCGGATTTCTGAAACTTCTTTTTCATTCATGATAAACCCTCACAAATTCTTTTGCTGTGATTCATTTTGCAATCGAATCCTGCGAAACCTTCGCGGCTTTCCGTTAACAGAAAGTCTCTTGGTTATAACAGTTTTTACTTTTTCTCGTAATCAATACCATACCATATTTTTTTCCAGTTTTGCAACCTTTTTACCAGATTAACAAGCCGTTTTTTGCCAGGGTCTATTTCAGAAGAAAAAAATTCGTATTTCTACGGGCAATTACTACTGTTCTGTCGTGTATTTTACTTCGCCTAACCACCAGTGATGAATGACTCTCTCTGACGCAGAACGCGAGCGCGAGCAGTGACAGAGACATTAAAACAGCGCTTCCGATTCGCCGGCAAAGCGGCAGATCGGAAGCGCCTGATTTGTTATGGATCGATCGTATTTGCTGTGCTCGCTGGCGTTTATCCCCAGAAAGCGCGGAGATCGTGATCGTCCGGATAATGCCCGTGCGGGCCTTTTCGGGACATGAAATGCTCATGCAGCTTGCGCATGCGGTTAAAACCATCATGGTCGCACATGCCCCGGAGCCTTGCGACCCATTCTTCGTTTCTATCGAAGTCGGAATCCTCTTCTGATCCGGCCTTTTTCTGAAGCTCGTCGATCATACGGGCCAGAAATCCGCTCAAAACAGTTTTTTCATCGTCGCTCAGAACGCCCCATACATCGCTTAAGCTCTGGCATTCAGCCACTTCTTTCAAACCGAGTTCCGTCAGTTCCACGGCCTTGTCATCGGAGCCATCGATGGACTTTAGAGCAATATACCCCTTTTGCTCGAGTCCCAGCAGTAGTTCTTCCCCCGCGGGCATACGGCGGCTCAGCATTTCGATCAGCTCTTTCATTGTCATTTCCGGGTGCGCCTTGATCAGCGCCAGCAGTCTTTTGCGCCAGCCATCCGGTCCGCTCGCCTGAAAGCTGCGGAGCCGCTCTTTGAGAAGCAGGCGGGTAACGCGGGAAAATTGTTCATTCAAAGCAAAATCCTTGTCATTCATGGTATCAATCCTCCTGATATATTTTTGGCTTGGTTTGATTGGGATCCTGATGATGGATTGGGTCAGCTCTGCTCACTTGTTCTTTTCGCTTCTGGCGAAGAAAAGGGTACCGATCATCAGGCATACCACCGTGATCGCAATAATGGCGACGAGCGTGACAGCGGGGTTGAACAGCACCACGCTGTCATATTCCGGCGTTCCGGCATAAACCACGGCGCGCACAAGATCCAGACAGTAGGTCATCGGCATCAGACGGCTGATGACAAACAGCACACCGCTGGAATTGTTGATGGGGATAATCGCGCCGGACAGGAACATCTGCGGCATGGTGATCAGCATGACCGCCAGATTGGCCATCTTGTTGCTCTTGATCAGCCCGATCACAATCATGGCGAGCGCGCCCGCCGACAGACACATGAGCGGCGACAGCGCGAGAACGGCCAGAATCTGTGAGACGGGCAGCGTGATGCCCATGACGAGCCCAACCACCAGAGTGCCGATCAGGCTGACAATCGCCCCGAAGGACGAACCGATGATTTTCCCGATCACGATGGAATATCGGGAAACGGGCGAGATCATCATCTCCTGGGTAAAGTCGGTGAAGTGGTCCTCCACCAGCGAAGAAATGCCGGACGTTGTCGACATGAACAGCATGTTGACGAGCATGCCCACCAGCATGAATTTGCCATAATTAAAGCCAAGCCCGGCCGCCATGTTCTGCGCAAGGCTACCGCCCAGCATCCCCATCATCAGAAGCGGCATGGCCAAACTCATAATGATCATGCCCGGCGACTTAAAGAACAACGTGATGTCCCTTGCCGCGATGGTAGCCACGGCGTTGAGTTCCTTCATGGCCCTCGATTTGATTTTCGGCTGCTGCAATACCAGCTCGCTCATGCCGCCCCGCCTCCCGTTCTCATCAGATATTCTACATAGGCGTCCTCGAGCGACGGCTCCTGAATCTTCAGCACCGTAAGCTTTGTCTCAAGCCGCGCAATGATATCCTGCGCAGTTCTGTCCTGGTAAGGAACAATGATGTGGCCATCAACGTGGTAGCTCAGGCCCATATTCGTAATTTCACGGATCAACCCGTCCTTGTCCTGCGCGTCCACAACAAGTTCCTGTTTGAGAAGGCTCGACTTCATTTCGTCCGGCGAACCGGTGATCGCGATTTCCCCGTGGTTAATGATGCAGACCTTATCGACATTCTCCGCCTCGTCGATGTAATGGGTCGTCAGAAAAACCGTCGTGCCGTTCTGCTTGCGCACGTTGTCGATGTACTCCCAGAGGCTGCGCCGGCTCACTGCGTCAAGCCCCTGCGTCGGCTCGTCAAGAAACAGGATTTTCGGCGTGTGGATCAGGCTGCGGATAATTTCCAGCTTGCGCTGCATTCCGCCTGAAAGCTTCTTGATCGGCTGAAACAGCGCATGCTCGATGCCGACGATCTCGGCAAGCTCCATGACGCGGTTCCGGTATTCGGCGGGCATCATTTTGAAAGTGGGCCGATAGCCGTACATGCCGTAAAGACAGGCGTGAAAGCGGATGTTTTCCTCCGCAGAGAGCTGAGGATCAAGGCTGGGCTGCTGAAAGATAATTCCCACTTTATCCCTTACATGCTGCGCATCCTTTTCCACATCGTACCCCGCGATCATCACGCTGCCGGATGTCTTAGACAGCGTGGTCGTCAGGATGGAGATCGTCGTCGTTTTGCCCGCGCCGTTGGGGCCGAGAAAAGCGAAAAATTCCCCCTCGTTCACATGAAAGCTCACGCCTTTTACCGAAGGCTCTTTTGCTTTTTCATATTGTTTCACAAGCTCGTTTACCGTGATGATAGAACTCATACAATTCCCTCCATTGAACATGCGAGAGATGATATGTTGGATCTATCGGCTTCTTTTGCCGAGAACTCCCGAATCATGCGGCCGATCGCGCGGCACACCAATACGATGATCGAGAACATAAAAAACACCTCCGTTTGATTTATGACCTCATTCTACAGTCATAAATTAAACGGAGGATAAATCGAACTTAAACGCAATGTAAACGAGATGGTTTTATTTTTTCAAAGGCAGCGTTACAGTAAAGGTGCTCCCCTCGCCTGCCTGACTTTCCACTGTCACTGTGCCGCCGTGAAGCTCCACGATTTTTTTCACGAGCGATAATCCAAGCCCGCTGCCGCCCTGGGCGCGGTCACGAGCTTTATCGGCTTTGTAGAAGCGCTCGAAAATGTGCATCTTGTCTTCCTCTGAAATGCCGGAGCCGGTGTCGGAGATTTGACAAACCACGCTCGCCCCGCCGTCTGTCAGCACGATATTGATTTCGCCCTGGTCGGGTGTAAATTTGATCGCGTTATGGATCAGGTTGATCCACACCTGTGTGAGCAGGCCCTCATCGCCGCTGTAAGTGATTTTTCCGAGGGACAGAGAAAGATCGATGTTCTTTTCCGCCCACTGAGGTTCGAGCATCAGGACAGCGTTTTGAATCTGCTTATCGAGCGAAAACGATGTGATGGTAAGAGGCTGATCGTTGCTCTCGAGCGACGACAGCTTGAGGAGGTTGTCGCTGAGTTTGGAAAGACGCCCGGCTTCGGTTTCGATCACATCAATATAGTGTGCGCGCTGATCGGCAGTCAGTCTGTCGTTTTTCAGAAGCGCCGCAAACCCGCGGATTGAAGTCAGCGGAGACTGTATTTCGTGAGATACGTTCGAAATAAAATCCTGCCGCAGCTTTTCCATTGAACCGAGTTCCCGCGCCATTTTATTGACGCTTTCGGCAATCTCAGCGAGAGGATTGTGCTCATCCACCGGGATCAGCACGTTAAAATCCCCGTGCGCGATGCGGTTCAGGGCTTCAATGGTACTGTCCAAATATCTGTTCCGTTTATCCCAATGGCCGTCTTTGTGGTGCCGCCTTGTATGCACTGCCGCCAAAATTCTTGCTCCAAGCGAGAAAACGCACAGACCGAGCAGCCCCGTGATGATGTGCGTCCAAACTGCAGCGGGGCGGCCGGTAAAGCGAAAAATCAATTCCGACAGCCCAAATCCCGCGGCAAAACAGACCGCCAATAGAAGGAACCCCAGCAGCGTGCCCCGAATCCATCTTGATCTGTATCTTCGATTGTCTTCCCGTCTCATTTTTGCACCTCTAACCGATAGCCAAGTCCGCGGACAGTTGTGATTTTAAACTGGTACCTCTCTGCGGGAAAACGCTCGCGCAGACGGTTGATATGCACGTCCAGGGTCCGCTCGTTTCCCTCGAAATCGTAGCCCCACACATCCTCGATGAGCTGCTCGCGCGTAAAGGTTTTTCCGGGGGAAGAACCCAGCTTGAAAAGCAGCTCAAATTCCTTCATGGGGATGTCGCTTTGCTCTCCGCTGCAGAACACGGAGTAACTGTTTTTATCCAGCGTCAGCGCGCCGATCTGGACAGTCTGCGAAGCGTCGATTTTATAGCGTCTGAGCAGCGCCTTGACGCGCAGGACAAGCTCTGCACCTTCAAACGGTTTTGTCAGGTAATCGTCTGTTCCAAGCTCGAACCCTTTCACCTTCTGGCTGATCTCGCCCTTCGCCGTCAACATCAGGATCGGCAAATCCTCATAGTACCGGCGCGCATAACCGCAAAACTCGAAACCGTCCATTTCGGGCATCATCAAATCCAGCACACAGAGGTCGATTTTTGTTTCACTCAGCTTTTGCAGCGCTTCCCGCCCATTCCGGGCTTCCTGTACCGAGAAGCCCTCATTATGCAGTAAGGTGCTCACGAGCTCCCGTATATATGGATCATCATCAATGACTAAAATGGCGGCCATGAATGCGCCTCCTCTCCGGCTTTCTATTGCTTATAGTATACCAACAATGTAAACGCAGAGTAAACCGGGGCATTCCATCGACTTTAAAAATATTTACTTGAATCGGCCAGAGGAAGCACAGTGTAAAAACTTAATATGCGGGCGGGAAAACATCAAAAGTATCATTTGTCAGACTGGTCAGATTTTAATCTACGCCCCTCATACGAGGGGCGACCAACAATACCCGCAACGTCAACTCCGATGGCACGCTATTTCAATTCACGTCCCTCGTGTGAGGGACGACCTGGCAGCAACCGAGAAATATTACTATAAGCCTGAAATTTCAATCCACGTCCCTCGCATGAGGGACGACCGGGCCGGATTGTCAAAGGTTTTTCGGATGCATTTATTTCAATCCACGTCCCTCGCATGAGGGACGACGGCACACGGGGCGCTTGAAGTGGTTGAGATACCACATTTCAATCCACGTCCCTCGCATGAGGGACGACACTATCACACCTGCTGCCGCGCTTGGTGCAACTACCATTTCAATCCACGTCCCTCGCATGAGGGACGACTGCAAAGTCTCTCAATGTTTATACCGCAGCAATATTTCAATCCACGTCCCTCGCATGAGGGACGACATCAACAGGGGGGCTATAATTATGCCTAAAAAAATTTCAATCCACGTCCCTCGCATGAGGGACGACCGGGCCGGATTGTCAAAGGTTTTTCGGATGCATTTATTTCAATCCACGTCCCTCGCATGAGGGACGACGGCACACGGGGCGCTTGAAGTGGTTGAGATACCACATTTCAATCCACGTCCCTCGCATGAGGGACGACACTATCACACCTGCTGCCGCGCTTGGTGCAACTACCATTTCAATCCACGTCCCTCGCATGAGGGACGACTGCAAAGTCTCTCAATGTTTATACCGCAGCAATATTTCAATCCACGTCCCTCGCATGAGGGACGACATCAACAGGGGGGCTATAATTATGCCTAAAAAAATTTCAATCCACGTCCCTCGCATGAGGGACGACC
>OBZU01000272.1_pt1 | contig 19792 bp, 26 predicted proteins | sample 1495561 | NCBI WGS metagenome assembly OBZU01 (sample SAMEA2580250, study PRJEB22360) | human gut metagenome | biome: human gut; feature: human-associated habitat; material: faeces | place: Denmark | collected 2008/2010 | reverse complement strand
TGATGTCTTTTTCCGTCACCCAGCCACCGTTACGCTGTATCTGAACCAGCAGGCGGACTTCCGACGGATTCCTGTCTCCCTTTGAGGTGGTTTCCACCAGTGCCTGTACACCGAAGGTAAAGCGCAGACGGTCGATGTTTGCCGACGTGATGGTCCGGGTGATCGGCGTTTCATATTTCACTTCCGTACCGAGCACCGTCTCGGAACCGGAGGATTCAAATCCCTCCGGCGGTGACTGCTCCTGCTCACCTGCCCGGAACACCACCGTGACGCCGGAGATATTGGTATTCCCCTCACTGTCCAGCACCGGCGTACTGTTCAGCAGCACGCTTTTTAATCCATCCACCGGACCTTCAACCGGCCCTTCGCTGATGGCATCAATCGCACTCAACAGCTGCGTGGATTTCAGGTTATCTTTCGCTTCGCGCGGGGTATGCCCCTTACTGCTGCCTTTACCCATTCGTCATGCTCCATAAACGACAAAACCGCCCGGAGGCGGTTTCACATAAAACATTTTGCATCAGCGACCAATCACCACAACCTGACCACCGTCCCCTTCGTCTGCCGTGCTGATCTCCTGAGAAACCACCCGCGACCCCACACGCATTTCACCGTACAGAACAGGCAGAACATTGCCCTGAGCAACCATGTTATCCAGTGAGGAAAAATAGGTGTTCTGTTTGCCGTTATCCGTTGTCTGTGTACGGGGAGTTCTGGCTTTCGGTGCCAGCATCTGCGCCACACCACCGAGCACCATACTGGCACCGAGAGAAAACAGGATGCCGGTCATACCACCGGCCCCAATGGCTGCCCCCCATGCTGCAAGGGTGGCTCCGGCAGTAAAGAATGATCCGGCAATGGCGGCAGCTCCCAGGACAATCTGGAATACACCACCTGACTTGGCCCCGGCGACTCTGGGAACAATATGAATCACAGCGCCATCAGGCAGAGTCTCATGTAACTGCGCCGTTAATCCGGACGTGCTGACATCCCGCCCGGCAATCCGTACCTGATACCAGCCGTCGCTCAGTTTCTGACGAAACGCCGGGAGCTGTGTGGCCAGCGCCCGGATAGCTTCAGCCCCCGTTTTCACACGAAGATCGATGCGGCGGCCAAATCGTTGCAAATCCCCGTAAAGGCAGATGCGTGCCATGCCCGGTGACGCCAGAGGGAGTGTGTGCGTCGCTGCCATTTGTCGGTATACCTCTCTCGTTTGCTCAGTTGTTCAGGAATATGGTGCAGCAGCTCGCCATCACCACAGTAAATGGCGGCATGATTCGGCACCGATGAACCAAAACAGCACAGCAGCACATCGCCCGGTTGTGCTGATGACAACGGCACCTGATACAGCCCTGTGGCCTCCAGATTATCCAGATAGAGATTCTGACCGTGACGCCACCAGTCATCCTCGCGATGAAAATCCGGCATCTCAATCCCCGCCAGATGATAAGCATCCCGGAACAGCGTGTAACAGTCCGTCACCCCGTGCTCAAAGCGCCGCCCGGTGAGATGCGGCACACAGAGGAACTTATGAATCGTCCCCCGGCAGACCAGCCACCACGGCAAATCACTCTGCACCTGCAGCCGCCGGTCGGCTTCACTCAGCCAGGGCAGACCACCGGGATGGCTGTGGACCAGCGCGACAATCTCACCCTGCATTTCTGCCCGCAGCCAGTCCTCCGGCGACATCCGGAAATACGCCTCCGGCTCACCGGAGATATTTACGCAGGGAAGATATCTGTCTCCCTCCGGCGTTCTCACCACGAAGCCGCACGACTCCGCTGGCGCACATCGCCGGGCGTGCGCCAGAATCGCTGATTCTGTCTCTGTCATGGGATTTACTGCGAAAGTTTGTTAATGGAAAGGAAGCCGCCAAAGTTGCCGACGTTATTGCGAAACTTACAGCCACTCAGGCATTTGCTGCATTTATCCTTCGTGATATCGGACGTCGGCTGGTCATATTCATCAGCGACAGCCGGACCGTTATAACCGCACTCATCACCGCGATAGGTCCAGGTGCAGGTGTTGGCCAGCATGATGCGCCCCGGAAAAACGGCACCATCCGTTTCCGTCGGCGTGGACAGTACAAAAGAGGCACTGACCGCGCTCAGTTCGCTGCACTGCTCGATGCGCCAGCGGCTGATCACCTCCTGCTCCGGATCGGCGTCGCTGTTTCCGTTGACGAAGTTCACCGCATCCAGAAAACGGGCATAAACCTTACGCCTGACCACCGTTCCGCCGACCAGACTCTGCAGGTCTTCCGCCATCCCGGTGACCATACCGTACAGGTTAGAAACCGTCAGCGTGGGGCGCGTACTGGTGCCTTTGCCATTCAGTTCAAAACCACTCCCCTGAATGGGATACGGCTGATACTGTCGCCCCTGCCAGGTGACCGGCTCACCTTTTTCGTTCTGCTCATTACAGAAAAAATAACGTTCTCCACCGACCTCTGTCAGGTCGATTTCCCAGAGCACCACGCTGGCCGACTGCTCCGCACGGGTGCATTCATTCAGTGTTTCCTGCCGGATATCCTGCATCAGTTCACCACCTGTTCAAACTCTGCGCTGAACTCAACACGCAGCATACTGACCCGCGACGACCATTTTGCGCAGGTCACCTTTATCTGCCGCCACTCATAAGGCGGCGTCCACAGAAAGGCTTTCCAGCCCCCGTGCTCTTCCAGAAACGACTCCAGCGCCGCGGCCTCCCAACGGGGAACAGAAAGCGTCACGCTGTACGTTTTCAGGTTGGCATTCAGCCCGGCAGGCGCTCGCTGGGAATAGCCATCACCAAAGCGCACCTTTCTTACGGAAGGGGCCGAAGCCACATCCATACCGGGTTTCACTTTCCAGCGGAAGGTTTTCATCGTCCACCTCCGGAGAACAGACCACCATCACGCATCTGTGCCTGAATTTCATCACGGGCACCCTTGCGGGCCATGTCATACACCGCCTTCAGCATCTGTGGACCTGGCAGACCATTCGTACCGTCGTTCTGAATCACCACGTTGTTGTTCTGCTCAAATCTGATACCCTCTGAACGCCGCATTTGTGCCGGACTTCCGGTGCCACCGACATAACCACCAGTGGCATAGCCGCGCATCAGCCGGTAAAGATTCCCCACGCCAATCCGGCTGGTTGCCTCCTTCGTGAAGACAAACTCACCACGGTGAACAATCCCCGCTGGCTCATATTTGCCGCCGGTTCCCGTAAATCCTCCGGTTGCAAAATGGAATTTCGCCGCAGCGGCCTGAATGGCTGTACCGCCTGACGCGGATGCGCCGCCACCAACAGCCCCGCCAATGGCGCTGCCGATACTCCCGACAATCCCCACCATTGCCTGCTTAAGCAGAATTTCTGTCATCATGGACAGCACGGAACGGGTGAAGCTGCGCCAGTTCTGCTCACTGCCGGTCAGCATCGCCGCCATATTCTGTGCAATACCATCAAAGGTCTGCGTGGCTGCACTTTTTACCTGCGACATACTGTCCGTGGCGCTCTCTTCCCACTCACTCCAGCCGGACTTCAGGCCTGCCATCCAGTTCCCGCGAAGCTGGTCTTCAGCCGCCCAGGTCTTTTTCTGCTCTGACATGACGTTATTCAGCGCCAGCGGATTATCGCCATACTGTTCCTTCAGGCGCTGTTCCGTGGCTTCCCGTTCTGCCTGCCGGTCAGTCAGCCCCCGGCTTTTCGCATCAATGGCGGCCCGTTTTGCCCGTTGCTGCTGTGCGAATTTATCCGCCTGCTGCGCCAGCGCGTTCAGGCGCTCCTGATACGTAACCTTGTCGCCAAGTGCAGCCAGCTGGCGTTTGTACTCCAGCGTCTCATCTTTATGCGCCAGCAGGGATTTCTCCTGTGCAGACAGCTGGCGACGTTGCGCCGCCTCCTCCAGTACCGCGAACTGACTCTCCGCCTTCCACAAATCCCGGCGCTGCTGGCTGATTTTCTCATTTGCTCCGGCATGCTTCTCCAGCGTCCGGAGTTCTGCCTGAAGCGTCAGCAGGGCAGCATGAGCACTGTCTTCCTGACGATCGCCCGCAGACACCTTCACGCCGGACTGTTTCGGCTTTTTCAGCGTCGCTTCATAATCCTTTTTCGCCGCCGCCATCAGCGTGTTGTAATCCGCCTGCAGGATTTTCCCGTCTTTCAGTGCCTTGTTCAGTTCTTCCTGACGGGCGGTATATTTCTCCAGCGGCGTCTGCAGCCGTTCGTAAGCCTTCTGCGCCTCTTCGGTATATTTCAGCCGTGACGCTTCGGTATCGCTCTGCTGCTGCGCATTTTTGTCCTGTTGAGTCTGCTGCTCAGCCTTCTTTCGGGCGGCTTCAAGCGCAAGACGGGCCTTTTCACGATCATCCCAGTAACGCGCCCGCGCTTCATCGTTAACAAAATAATCATCCTTGCGCAGATTCCAGATGTCGTCTGCTTTCTTAAACGCAGCCTCTGCCTTAATCAGCATCTCCTGCGCGGTATCAGGACGACCAATATCCAGCACCGCATCCCACATGGATTTGAATGCCCGCGCAGTCCTGTCTGCCCAGGTCTCCAGCGTGCCCATGTTCTCTTTCAGGCGGCGGGTCTGGTCATCAAACCCTTTCGTTGCGGCCTCGTTCGCCGCCTGCAATGCCCCGGCCCCATCGCCGGAACGCTGCAACTGAGCAACATACGCAATCTGTTCCGCCGTCACGTTATGGAACTGGCGCGCCATCGCCGTCAACCCAGACGTCGGGTCAGTGGTCAGCTTCCCGAAGGCTTCAGCGACCTTGTCCACCTCCACGCCGGATGCAGAGGAGAAACGCGCCACACTCTGGCTGATTGCCTCAAACTGCTCACCACCACGCACACCGGCATTCACCAGCGCCGTCAGTGACTCGCTGGTCTGGTTAAACGTCAGCCCTGCCGCCTGCCCGGATCTGGACAGGGCCAGCATACGATCTGCCGTCAGTCCCGCCTGATTACCGGAAAGGACCAGCGTTTTATTGAAATTGGACAGGGTTGAGTCACCCTGATACCAGGCATACGCCAGCGCACCGGTCGCCACCGCCAGCGAGGTGGCCCCGACCATCGGCAGGGTGATCGCACCGGCAAGCCCCCTGAACATGGGGATCATCCCGCCGAAGGAGTCCTTCACCTGACCACCCTGTTGCAGCAGGATCAGCCACGGACTTTGCCCGCCTGCAAGCTGCGTGGCCACGTCAGTGAACTGCGCAGGCAGCATACGCATGGCAGCTTTATACTGCCCGACGGAAATCCCCGCTTTCTGTGCAGCCAGCGCCTGTCGGCTCAGCGACTGTTCAACGACTGCCGCTGTTTTTTTCGCATCACTTTCCGTACCGGAAAAATGACGCCTGACTCTGGCCATCTGCTCGTCAAATCTGGCCGCATCCAGACTTAAATCAACGACCAGATCGCCTACCGGTTCAGCCATACCGGACTCCTCCTGCGATCCCTTCTGATACTGTCATCAGCATTACGTCATCCTCCGTCATGCCCGCCATATCCGGGGAAGCGGGGATAACTTCATTTCCGTCCGGGGCAAAGCGGACGCCTCCGGCAAGCCCTGCCGCTTTCTGCATCAGCACATCATCTTCAGGCTCTTCGTCAGCCTCACGCCGGTTCAGCAGACTGAAATCCAGCGGATGCATATCCGGATCGCTGAAAAACAGGCTGAGCACGGTGTACGTCAGCCCGGAAAAGTGCATATCCAGCAGAACATCATGAAAATAATGGGTACTGTAAAAGCGGTGCCAGTCGGCATACTCTGTGGATGACATCCCGGCAAGCATGGCGCGCCAGTCAGGTCGCCCCATCTCACGCGCCAGTTTCAGGGCAAAACTCAGCTCACCGTCGAACACTTTCCCGCAGAAACAGGCTCTGCAGACCCGGCGTCCTCTGCCTGTTCAGGGGCATCATTCACCACAAACTCATACATACCGGACAGCCGGTACACCACGTTTTCAGCATGAGAAATTGCCTCTGTAGGCCAGGTGGTAAGCACTTCCTGCTCAATCTGTTTAACGGCTTCATTCATGGAAGGCAGCTTTGTCTTCTGCGGATGGTTATGCCACAGGGACATCGCCACCACAAAAGCACCGGTTCTGATGGCGTCTTCCACAGTAAACTTCCGGTTGCTGTCTGACTCCGCCTGTTCTGCCTGCCGTTTCATCAGGGCGAGATGCTCAATACGCTGCAGGGCTGACAGTTCAGAAAGCGTGACGGTCACGCCGTTATGTTCAAATGATTCGGTTTTCAGGAACATCGCTGACTCTCCGGATTAACTGGCGGTGACGGTAATTTCTGCAACCACAGCAAGTTCACCATTACCGGATACAACCGGAATGTTGACCTTGCCTGCAGCAACACCTTTCACGGTGATGGTCATACCACTGACCGACACGGTGGCTTTTGTTTTATCCGCAGACACCGCACGGAAGCTCTTGTCGGTTGCGCCTTCCGGCTGGAATGCCACGGTCAGCGTGGTGCTCTGCCCTTTCCCCACCGAAGTGCTGGCAGGCGTCACGGTCATGCCGGTTGCCGCTGTTACCGTGCTGCGATCTTCTGCCATCGACGGACGTCCCACGTTGGTGACTTTCACCGTGCGGGTGATCACTTCCTTCGCCGTCACCGCCTTACCGATACTGCTGACCCAGCCGCGGAACACATCGACCGTGCCGTTCGGGAAGCGGATTTTATAGGCACGGGTATCCCCTTCATTAAACCACGCCAGCAGCGCCTGCTGCCCCTGCTCTCCGGGCATCCACGCCAGCGTGAAGCTGGTATCTCCGGCAGATTTCTGCCCCTGCCCGGTCGCAGTCCAGTCCGCATCTTCATCATCGAGATAGCTGTCGTCATAGGACTCAGCGGTCAGTTCGCCGGGCGTCAGGTCTTTAACTTTAGCCAGACGCGACCAGTCAACGTCTGAAAGCGGGTTCGCATAAGGGTCACCGTTCCCCTTATAAACCCACAGTGTGGTCCCGGCCCCTTTCACCGGTGCCAGAGGATTTGGTGTTGGCATATCGTCCTCACATTTCATAGGTAATGACATAAGTCAGATCGGCTGAACTCCACAGGCCCGCATCATCGTCGCGCCGGTAGTCATAGCCACTGGCCACCATACTGGTGATCAAATCTGACAGTGCCGGGATATCGCTCATCACCGGATAAATCCGGGACTCCATCCACGAATCCAGCTCTGAATCCGGCACCTGAGCAGGCAGGAAAACTTCAATATGCAGCTCCGCCTGCCAGGTATCGCTGTCCAGCTCTTCGCCCGTGTATTCAGCGCCGGTGAGATAAACGGCAATTGCCGGAAAATCTTCCTCATCAAAAACAGCGGGGCGACCATCAAAAAGCGTCGCCCCGGTGTCATGCTTCTCCAGTGCATCCAGTACGGCTGCACGGAGTTCAGTATGTTTCATCGCTTTATTACCATTCTCAGTTGATGCTGCAGCGCATAGCCCAGCTCTTTCGGAAGACGCTCACGCCGTATCCGCTCAATATTCTGTTTAAACGCCGTGGTCAGCGGCACCGCCATCGGGATTTTCACCACATCAATGGGGTAACGGTTTTTCCCGGCCACACGCTGCATGACATGCCACCGGCCATTTTTCAGTTGCTGAATAAACGCGCCGGGAATACGACGGTTTCCCACCACAAGCACGCTGCCGCCACCTTTCAGGGATGAACGCTGCCCCTTTTTACGACGCCTGCGGCGGGACAGGACAACCCGCGCATTACCCAGCCTGATTACGGGCAAATCCCCCCGGTTAACCCTGATTCTGGCCTGCGGATTTTTGACCGTGGCCCTTTTCAGCCTGGCCCTTTCCTTTACCAGTTTCCGGCGTACCTTTGTCTCACGGGCAACCTGTGACGCAGACTGCGATATCGCGGATGAAGCAACGCGGTTAATGGCCATTGCGGCGGCACCAGGCACCGCCGTTTTGCTGATACGGCTGAGGTTTTCAACGGCCTGCTCAAGACCTTTTATGGCCATACATCCCCCTTTCAGCGGCGACGGTTAACGGCAGGCGGCACGCCACGCCCAAGCCAGAGATGACAGCTTCCGCCATCATCCGGCGAAACCCGGTCTATCCAGAAGTTTTCCTCACCGATGGTCAGCGTGTCTCCACGCCGCAGCTGCCGCACCTCATCAGTCCGGACAAACAGGGACGGGCTGGAGCCTTCAACGCGCACGCCCTGTCCGGCATAGCTGATATTTTCAGGGTCATCAAAAACACCACGTATCACAGCACCGGACTGCTCACCGGATGTCAGGGTGGCTGACGTTCCCATGTACCCGCGTATCGTTTCATCAGCGCGGGCAATGGCAGCATCGAACAGGTTATCGAAATCAGCCACAGCGCCTCCCGTTATTGCATTCTGGCCAGGCCACGTTCTGTCATTTCGGCTGCCACACCGGCAGAGACACGAAACGCCGTTCCCGGCAGCACAAATGCCACAGGTTTATCCCGCGTGGCGTTAAGTGCATCAGTATGCAGCGTCACCAGTGCCACGACCGTGACCAGTTCAGCCGTATCCTGAATCACGGTATCCGGCTGCGCTGATACCACCTCATTTTCATGCCCGGTCAGCACATTTTCCCGGCTGAGAGGGGTGTCCTGACCGGCAGTTTCATCCGTGTCATCAAGCTCTTCTTCCAGCTCTGCCACACGAAGCGCCAGTTCTTCTTTCGTCCCCGTCAGACTGACATCGCGGTTCAGTTGCTCACCCAGCTCCTGAAGACGGGCAATCAGTTCATCTTTCGTCATGAACTCCTCCACAGAGAGAAAATGGCCCCGAAGGGCCATGATTACGCCAGTTGTACAGACACGAACTCATCAGGATCAGCCAGCAGCATCAGCGGTGCTGACTGAATCATGGTGAACTCACGCGCCGGATCGCCGGTGGTCACCCAGTTTTTCGGGTAACGGGCAGAGGCGTTAATGCCTTCGCGCTGTGCGTCCGCATCCTGAATGCAGCCATAGGTGCGCAGACCGCGTGCCTGAGTGTTCCCCAGCACCATCGTGTTGTCCGGCAGGAAGTTCTTTTTGACGCCGTTTTCCACGTACTGTCCGGAATACACGACGATGGCCACATCGCCATACATCCCCTTGTAGGACACCGCTTTGCCCAGGTCTTTCACCGCTGTCTCCAGCTCGGAATGAGAGCCGCGACGAGTATCCAGCTTCTCCTTGACGGCTTTGAAGGAACGGAACAGCGCCCAGCCTTTCGGATCAAACACGATGATATTCACCACTCCGCTGGCGTTCAGCGCGTAGGCTTCGATATCGTCGGTCGGGTCATACGTGGACTTGTCACGCTTGCTCCACTCCGTGCCGCCGGACTGCGTGATGTTGTTGGCCGCACTGCGGCCCATATCCACCTCAACCGGATCGAAAGCTTCACCGGTCATGGTGTATTTGCCCTTAAGCACGGCAGAAACTGCCTGCATCTCTTCGACCTGGGCAATGGCCAGCTCTTCGTCACGCATGTTCTGCATAATGATGCGACGGCGGCGGTAAGCCGGGTCCGCCAGATTCTGCGGATCTTCATCCGGCAGGCGACGCAGGGTCATCTGCGGATTCACCTCATGCTTCGGCTTGACATATCCCGGCGTAAATTCAGAGGTGGAGCCGCCACGGGAGCGGATAACCTCACCGGAAACAATCGGCGAAACGTACAGCGCCATGTTTACCAGCCCCGGAATTTGTGAGAGATAGACTTTCTCCGTGGTGAAGGGATAGCTCTCACGGAAAAAGAGACGCAGAAACAGCGGATCAAACTTAAATTTCTGCTCATTTGCCGCCAGCAGCTGGGCGGTTGTGTACATCGACATAAAAAAATCCCGTAAAAAAAGCCGCACAGGCGGCCTTTAGTGATTAAGGGTAAGGTTAAACGATGCTGATTGCCGTTCCGGCAAACGCGGTCCGTTTTTTCGTCTCGTCGCTGGCAGCCTCCGGCCAGAGCACATCCTCATAACGGAACGTGCCGGACTTGTAGAACGTCAGCGTGGTGCTGGTCTGGTCAGCAGCAACAGCAAGAATGCCGACAGCAGCACCGTCGGTGGTGCCATCCCACGCAACCAGCTTACGGGTGGAGGTGTCCAGCATCAGCGGGGTCATTGCAGGCGCTTTCGCACTCAATCCGCCTGGCGCGGTTGCGGTATGAGCCGGGTCACTGTTGCCCAGCGGCTGGTAATGGGTAAAGGTTTCTTTGCTCGTCATAAACATCCCTTACACTGGTGTGTTCAGCAAATCGTTAACGGCATCAGATGCCGGGTTACCTGCAGCCAGCGGTGCCGGTGCACCCTGCATCAGACGATCCAGCGCAGTGTCACTGCGCGCCTGTGCACTCTGTGGTGCTGCGGCCAGAATGCGGCGGGCCGTTTCCACGGTCATACCGGGGGTTTCTGCCAGAACGCGCGCCTGTTCTTCGCGTCCGTGAGCCTCCTCACAGTTGAGGATCCCCATAATGCGGCTGTTTTCTGCCGCAACCGCTGCAGTGATCTGCGCGTTCACGTCCGGCTGCGCCGCGCTGGCGTTTTCGCCCTCCGTCGCTGGCACCACCTCAGTAACGTCAGCCTGCGAAGCGGTGGCTGAAACAGTTGTTGATTGAGTCTCTTTGGTCATTCGCCCTCCTGAGAGACGGGATTTATGTGCATCCAGTGCATCACGCATGACGGTGATCGCATCGGTGCTGTTAACAAGTTCATCAGCCAGTCCGGCATCAATGGCCTCCTGACCGCTGTACACTGCAGCCTCGGTATCCAGCACAGCCTGCACAGACAGGCCGGTATATGCCGACACCTTCTGCGCAAACATCCGGCGGGTTGCGTCCATCCGGGACTGCAGTGTCTCCCGGACGTCATCCGGAAGATGGCTGTAAGGATTGCCATCCACCTTATGGCTGCCGCTGTAAATCAGCGTGATTTCCACGCCCTGTTTCTCCAGGGCAGCACCGTAATTACTGTGAGCCATCATGACGCCGATGGAGCCTGTCCGGGCGGTCTGCGTGACCAGACGCCGGGAGGCGGCACTGGCAAGCAGCTGACCTGCACTGCAGTTCATGTCGTTGGCCAGCGCCCATACCGGTTTTATGTCACGCACACGGGCGATGATGTCAGCGCAGTCAAATGCCCCCGCCACCATTCCGCCTGGCGTGTCCATATCGAGCAGAATGCCGTCCACCATCGGGTCGCTGGCAGCCTGTTGCAGACGGGCGATAATGCCGTTGTAACCGGTCATCCCCGAGTACGGCTGCAGCGCCCGCGTCCGGCTGACCAGCGTGCCGGACACCGGCAGCACGGCGATGCCGTTCATGACCTGATAACTGCGGGCCTGTCGTGGTCCGTCATCATCACCGGATAATGCCAGCGTCGCGAGTGCCTCCTGGGCAGTCAGGCTGTCGCCGGACACCGCATCCGTCAGGCGGCTGATCCCAAGCTGGCCTGCAAGCGCACAAAAGAAAACCCGCGCATAGGCGGGTTCAAGCATCAGCGGCTCATTAAAGGCCATGCTGGAAATATGCGGGAGATTACGCAGCTCTGCTGTCACTCTCCTCCTCCTCTGTTGATTGTCGCAGCCCGGATTCAAATGCCGCAGCCGCCCAGGCGGGCGGTTTAAGACCGGCCGCGCGGCGCTCCATCGTTTCACGGACCTGCTGGGCAAAAATTTCCTGATAGTCGTCGCCGCGTTTTGCGCACTCTTTCTCGTAGGTGCTCAGTCCGGCTTCTATCAGCATCACCGCTTCCTGAACTTCTTTCAGACCATCGATGGCCATACGACCGGAGCCTATCCAGTCGCAGTTCCCCCAGGCACTGCGGGCTTCCTGAAAACTGAAGCGCGCTTTTGAAGGTAACGTCACCACGCGGCGAACGATGGCCTCTTCCAGCCAGCACAGAAACATCTGGCTCGCCTGACGGGATGCGACGAATTTTCGCCGCCCCATAAAGTGCGCCCACGACTCGTTCGCGCTGGCCCGTGCCGTGGAGTAGCTCATCTGGGCGTAATTCCGGGAAAGCTGCTCATACGAGACACCCAGTCCGGCAGCGATATACCGCAGCAGTGACTGCTCAAACACGGAGTAGCCGTTATCCGTGTCCTGAGCCGTCTGCAGGTTCAGTGAGTCACCCGGCATCAGGTGCGGCACTTTTGCGCCTCCCAGACGGACCGGTGCTGCGGCGTAATACGCGGCAATTTCACCAATCCAGCCCGTCAGCCTTTCCCGCTGCTCCTGACTGTTCGCACCCAGAATAAAATCCATCGCTGACTGCGTATCCAGCTCACTCTCAATGGTGGCGGCATACATCGCCTTCACAATGGCGCTCTGCAGCTGCGTGTTCTGCAGCGTGTCGAGCATCTTCATCTGCTCCATCACGCTGTAAAACACATTTGCACCGCGGGTCTGTCCGTCCTCCACGGGTTCAAAAACGTGAATGAACGAGGCGCGCCCGCCGGGTAACTCACGGGGTATCCATGTCCATTTCTGCGGCATCCAGCCAGGATAGCCGTCCTCGCTGACGTAATATCCCAGCGCCGCGCCGCTGTCATTAATCTGCACACCGGCACGGCAGTTCCGGCTGTCGCCGGTATTGTTCGGGTTGCTGATACGCTTCGGACTGACCATCCGGAACTGTGTCCGGAACAGTCGCGACGGGCTGGTATCCCAGGTGGCCTGAACGAACAGTTCACCGTTAAAGGCATGCATGGCCACACCTTCCCGAATCATCATGGTGAACGTGCGTTTTCGCTCAACGTCAATGCAGCAACAGTCGTCCTCGGCAAACTCTTTCCATGCCGCTTCAACCTCGCGGGAAAAGGCACGGGCTTCTTCCTCCCCGATGCCCAGATAGCGCCAGCTTGGGCGATGACTGAGCCGGAAAAAAGACCCGACGATATGATCCTGATGCAGCTGGATGGCGTTGGCGGCATAGCCGTTATTGCGTACCAGATCGTCTGCGCGGGCATTGCCACGGGTAAAGTTGGGCAGCAGGGCTGCATCCACACTTTCACCCGGTGGGTTCCACGCCCGCAACTGCCCTCCAAATCCGCTGCCACCGCCGTGATAACCGGCATATTCGCGCAGCGATGTCATGCCGTCCGGTCCCAGAAGGGTGGGAATGGTGGGCGTTTTCATACATAAAATCCTGCAGGTCCCCTGCGTCGCTGTGTCATGCCGGTCTGCACTTCCAGCTCTGCAATATATTTTTTCAGGTCAGACACGGAAGTGGCCGTAAACTCCACCCTTCGTCCGTCTTTCTGTACTGTTGCCACCCGTTTACCTGTCATCAGGTCATGCAGTGCCGCACGGGCAGCGGCAAGTTCTTCCTGTCGCGTCATTCATCCTCTCCGGATAAGGCACGGGCGTAATCTGCCAGTGTTTTCTTGTTGGTTGCTGCACCATCCTCTTCCTGCAGGCTCGCCAGCAGCGCACTGAGATCCAGCTGCCAGCGGGAAATACTGATGCGCAGCGCCGCCAGCGCATAAACGAAGCAGTCGAGCGCCTCATTGCGTCGCTTTTTGCTGTCCCACAGTATTTTTTTCCTGCCATCCACCCATTTTTCGACCTGCTCTTCAGCCGTCAGCTGCTGCGCTTCGGTCAGATCAAAAATATCCGGGTTATTCGGGAAGTGAACGGCACCGGGAAGCGGTTCATCCCCTTCCGGCGTCAGTGTGAAGCGGTTATAAATCTGCTCTTTCGCGGTATCCGTACCGATTTCGGTAAGGTAAACCCCGTTTTTGTTTCGCTTACGTGGCATGCTGGCCACCGGCTTTCCGTAGACGGATGCCCCTTTAATGGGGATCACCCGGAACAGCCCATGTTTTTTCGAGCGTTCATACACAATGGTCGGGTCAATCCCGCCAGTATCCCAGCAGATACGGGATATCGACATTTCTGCACCATTCCGGCGGGTATAGGTTTTATTGATGGCCTCATCCACACGCAGCAGCGTCTGTTCATCGTCGTGGCGGCCCATAATAATCTGCCGGTCAATCAGCCAGCTTTCCTCACCCGGCCCCCATCCCCATACGCGCATTTCGTAGCGGTCCAGCTGGGAGTCGATACCGGCGGTCAGGTAAGCCACACGGTCAGGAACGGGCGCTGAATAATGCTCTTTCCGCTCTGCCATCACTTCAGCATCCGGACGTTCGCCAATTTTCGCCTCCCACGTCTCACCGAGCGTGGTGTTTACGAAGGTTTTACGTTTTCCCGTATCCCCTTTCGTCTTCATCCAGTCTTTGACAATCTGAACCCAGGTGGTGAACGGGCTGTACGCCGTCCAGATGTGAAAGGTCACACTGTCCGGTGGCTCAATCTCTTCACCGGATGACGAAAACCAGAGAATGCCATCACGGGTCCAGATCCCGGTCTTTTCGCAGATATAACGGGCATCAGTAAAGTCCAGCTCCTGCTGGCGGATGACGCAGGCATTATGCTCGCAGAGATAAAACACGCTGGAGGGGTCATCCGGCGTCCATTTGAGGCCAAACGGCGTCTCTTTGTCGCCAAATTTAAGATACTGCTCCTCCCCGCAATGCGGGCAGGCAACATGAAAACGCATAAAATGCGGGGATTCACTGGCTGCACGCTCAATCTGACAGGTGCCTCTCACTTTTGGCGTGGAGCCACGGATGGACTTTGGCCAGACCGAGCCTTCAATACGCTTGTCACCCAGGAACGTCGGAGAGCCTTCCTGTTCAATATCATCATCAAAAGCAGCAAGTTCATCATAACCCGCCACATCCACCGACTTTTCACGGTAGTTTTTTGCCGCTTTACCGCCCAGGCACCAGAAGCCACGCCCATTAGTGAAACGCTTCATGGTGAGCGTGTTATCCCGGTGCTTTTTGCCATACCACGGGGCCAGCGCCAGCAGCGACGGAATATCACGAATAGTCGGCTCAACGTGGGTTTTCATAAAGTTCTCGGCATCACCATCCGTCGGCAACCAGATAAGGGTGTTGCGCTGCTTATGCTCTATAAAGTAGGCATAAACACCCAGCAGCATTTTGGAATAACCGACACGGGCAGACTTCACCACATTCACCTCACGGATGTAGTCGCTGCCCATCGCATTCATGATGGCCCGCTGAAAGGGCAGTGTTTCCCAGCGCCCTTCCTGGTATGCGGATTCTTTCGGGAGATAGTAATTGGCATCCGCCCATTCAACGGCGGTCTGTGGCTCCGGCCTGAACAGTGAGCGAAGCCCGGCGCGGACAAAATGCCGCAGCCTGTTAACCTGACTGTTCGATATATTCACTCAGCAACCCCGGTATCAGTTCATCCAGCGCGGCTGCTTTGTTCATGGCTTTGATGATATCCCGTTTCAGGAAATCAACATGTCGGTTTTCCAGTTCCGGAAAACGCCGCTGCACCGACAGGGGGATCCCGTCGAGAATACTGGCAATTTCACCTGCGATCCGCGACAGCACGAAAGTACAGAATGCGGTTTCCACCACTTCAGCGGAGTCTCTGGCATTTTTCAGCTCCTGTGCGTCGGCCTGCGCACGCGTAAGTCGATGGCGTTCGTACTCAATAGTCCCTGGCTGGAGATCTGTCTCGCTGGCCTGCCGCAGTTCTTCAACTTCCCGGCGCAGCTTTTCGTTCTCAATTTCAGCATCCCTTTCGGCATACCATTTTATGACGGCGGCAGAGTCATAAAGCACCTCATTACCCTTGCCACCGCCTCGCAGAACGGGCATTCCCTGTTCCTGCCAGTTCTGAATGGTACGGATACTCGCACCGAAAATGTCAGCCAGCTGCTTTTTGTTGACTTCCATTGTTCATTCCACGGACAAAAACAGAGAAAGGAAACGACAGAGGCCAAAAAGCTCGCTTTCAGCACCTGTCGTTTCCTTTCTTTTCAGAGGGTATTTTAAATAAAAACATTAAGTTATGACGAAGAAGAACGGAAACGCCTTAAACCGGAAAATTTTCATAAATAGCGAAAACCCGCGAGGTCGCCGCCCCGTAACCTGTCGGATCGCCGGAAAGGACCCGCAAAATGATAATAATTATCATCTACATGTCACAACGTGCATCTACGCCATCAAACCACGTCAAATAATCAATTATGACGCAGGTATCGTATTAATTGATCCGCATCAACTTAACGTAAAAACAACTTCAGACAATACAAATCAGCGACACTGAATACGGGGCAACCTCATGTCAACGAAGAACAGAACCCGCAGAACAACAACCCGCAACATCCGCTTTCCTAACCAAATGATTGAACAAATTAACATCGCTCTTGATCAAAAAGGGTCCGGGAATTTCTCAGCCTGGGTCATTGAAGCCTGCCGTCGGAGGCTAACGTCAGAAAAGAGAGCATATACATCAATTAAAAGTGATGAAGAATGAACATCCCGCGTTCTTCCCTCCGAACAGGACGATATTGTAAATTCACTTAATTACGAGGGCATTGCAGTAATTGAGTTGCAGTTTTACCACTTTCCTGACAGTGACAGACTGCGTGTTGGCTCTGTCACAGGTTAAGTAGTTTGAATGATTAGCAGTTATGGTGATCAGTCAACCACCAGGGAATAATCCTTCATATTATTATCGTGCTTCACCAACGCTGCCTCAATTGCCCTGAATGCTTCCAGAGACACCTTATGTTCTATACATGCAATTACAACATCAGGGTAACTCATAGAAATGGTGCTATTAAGCATATTTTTTACACGAATCAGATCCACGGAGGGATCATCAGCAGATTGTTCTTTATTCATTTTGTCGCTCCATGCGCTTGCTCTTCATCTAGCGGTTAAAATATTACTTCAAATCTTTCTGTATGAAGACTTGAGCACGTTGGCCTTACATACATCTGTCGGTTGTATTTCCCTCCAGAATGCCAGCAGGACCGCACTTTGTTACGCAACCAATACTATTAATTGAAAACATTCCTAATATTTGACATAAATCATCAACAAAACACAAAGAGGTCAGACCAGATTGAAGCGATAAAAACGATAATGCAAACTACGCGCCCTCGTATCACATGGAAGGTTTTACCAATGGCTCAGGTTGCCATTTTTAAAGAAATATTCGATCAAGTGCGAAAAGATTTAAACTGTGAATTGTTTTATTCTGAACTAAAACGTCACAATGTCTCACATTATATTTACTATCTAGCCACAGATAATATTCACATTGTGTTAGAAAACGATAACACCGTGTTAATAAAAGGACTAAAAAAGGTTGTAAATGTTAAATTTTCAAGAAATACGCATCTTATAGAAACGTCCTTTGATAGGTTGAAATCAAGAGAAATCACATTTCAGCAATACAGGGAAAATCTTGCTAAAGCAGGAGTTTTCCGATGGGTTACAAATATCCACGAACATAAAAGATATTACTATACCTTTGATAATTCATTACTATTTACTGAGAGCATTCAGAACACTACACAAATCTTTCCACGCTAAATCATAACGTCCGGTTTCTTCCGTGTCAGCACCGGGGCGTTGGCATAATGCAATACGTGTACGCGCTAAACCCTGTGTGCATCGTTTTTAATTATTCCCGGACACTCCCGCAGAGAAGTTCCCCGTCAGGGCTGTGGACATAGTTAATCCGGGAATACAATGACGATTCATCGCACCTGACATACATTAATAAATATTAACAATATGAAATTTCAACTCATTGTTTAGGGTTTGTTTAATTTTCTACACATACGATTCTGCGAACTTCAAAAAGCATCGGGAATAACACCATGAAAAAAATGCTACTCGCTACTGCGCTGGCCCTGCTTATTACAGGATGTGCTCAACAGACGTTTACTGTTCAAAACAAACAGACAGCAGTAGCACCAAAGGAAACCATCACCCATCATTTCTTCGTTTCTGGAATTGGGCAGAAGAAAACTGTCGATGCAGCCAAAATTTGTGGCGGCGCAGAAAATGTTGTTAAAACAGAAACCCAGCAAACATTCGTAAATGGATTGCTCGGTTTTATTACTTTAGGCATTTATACTCCGCTGGAAGCGCGTGTGTATTGCTCACAATAATTGCATGAGTTGCCCATCGATATGGGCAACTCTATCTGCACTGCTCATTAATATACTTCTGGGTTCCTTCCAGTTGTTTTTGCATAGTGATCAGCCTCTCTCTGAGGGTGAAATAATCCCGTTCAGCGGTGTCTGCCAGTCGGGGGGAGGCTGCATTATCCACGCCGGAGGCGGTGGTGGCTTCACGCACTGACTGACAGACTGCTTTGATGTGCAACCGACGACGACCAGCGGCAACATCATCACGCAGAGCATCATTTTCAGCTTTAGCATCAGCTAACTCCTTCGTGTATTTTGCATCGAGCGCAGCAACATCACGCTGACGCATCTGCATGTCAGTAATTGCCGCGTTCGCCAGCTTCAGTTCTCTGGCATTTTTGTCGCGCTGGGCCTTGTAGGTAATGGCGTTATCACGGTAATGATTAACAGCCCAAGACAGGCAGACGATGATGCAGATCACCAGAGCGGAGATAATCGCGGCTACTCTTCTCACTGATCTATCCCCCAACAGGCTAATGCGCTTTCCTGGTCACGACGAATAACCTGTCCGTAGCAGTTATTTGAACGTGTGCGGCAATCACGCCCACCGTCCTTAATCCACCAGCGAATCGACTCACAGGCACCTTTACGATCACCGGCATTAAGCCGCTTATAAAACGTCGACGGGAAACACTTACCGGGGCCAATGTTATAGGGGCAAAACGACGCGATACCCGCTTTTTGTGGTTCGGTCAGTGGTACTTTAATATTACGTTCCACCCATGCCAGCGCCTTATCACGTTCAATGGCGTTAACCTGGTCGCATTTTTCCTTCGACAGTTTCATACCGGGAAAAACGGGTTTTCCATCCACCATCGTGGCACCCCGACAGATGGTCCAGATGCCGGAACCATCACGGTATGCCGTTGTGTGGTTACCTTCTTTTTCGTCCAGAAACTGGTCAAGTATTTGAGGAGCAGACGCGCCTGCACCAATCAGCACTAGCACAGTAGCCGACAGGCCGTATCTGATTTTTGCGTTCATGGATATTTATCAGGATTTATCGGTTTCTGAACCCTGGATATGTTTATCTGTCCCGGCCTGTTGAATCAGGCAAGGAATAGTTAAATACAATAGAGAGGATTGTTTATGGACAATAGCACCATTTCTCTACAGGAGTTGCTCGACTGCATTTCCAAGCTTCGGGATGATGTAAATGCCCTTACTGTCGCATTTTCATATCTGGCATTCTCAATTCCCAAGGAACAAATGCAACCAACACTGGCATCGCTCCAGCTTGAATCACTCAATCCCAAATGGTCCCAGCAACAACAAAATTCTTTCAAGTGGCTGGCGGTATTAATGGAGGAAAAATATGCTGGTGAAATTACCATTTCGGCGGAGTCTTCAGTGAACCAGTAATTCTTCCCGGCAGTTTTCCTTTGTAGGTTATCCACACACTCTGCGCCTCTAAAATTATGGGGCGCTTTTCCGGCGACTGCTCATCCCCTCCACATAACCCGGCAGCCACATCCAGGAAGACCTGTCTGATGCTCCTTCTGGCTGCCGCCTCATAAAACTCCAGCGCGGCACCTTCAACACGGTCCAGCGAGATGTCCAGGTCAAAAATTTCACCGTCAAAGCGTTTTTTGTCCCGTAACGCTAAAGTTACCGTAACTTTATTCTCAAAATTGCGGATCCCTTTCACAATCAGTTCATAGTTTTGAGTCATTGAATTACTCTCCCCGTGCCGCCTTACGACGGTCCTCTCTGATTTTGAAATACAGGTTAGTCAGATATGTCA
>OBZU01000266.1_pt1 | contig 20054 bp, 18 predicted proteins | sample 1495561 | NCBI WGS metagenome assembly OBZU01 (sample SAMEA2580250, study PRJEB22360) | human gut metagenome | biome: human gut; feature: human-associated habitat; material: faeces | place: Denmark | collected 2008/2010 | reverse complement strand
GCCAGCGGCAGGCGGGGGGGGGGGGCGGCCCCCGCCCCCGCCACAGGCGCACCGTATTTCACAGTCGCCTTTTCCGGCAGCGCGCTCGCGCCTGCGGGCGCCGTGCCCACATAAGCATAGGTCACTTCATAGCTGTTGCGGTCGTATTTGATCTCAACCACCGTGCTGCCGTCCGCGGCGATGGCCTGCTGAACGACCGCCTGCGCCGTAAAGCCTTCATAGCTCTTCGCCGCAGCGTTCGTGTCCGCCCCGGTCGTGCCGTGCAGGGTCTGCCGGGCCGCCGCATCTTCAGTATAACCGTCACCTGTCACATCCTGCAGCATGTGCTTGACGGTATACGCCGTGTCCGTAGCGGCGCGGTAAACGACCTCCACGGTCACACCGTTCTCCGCCATTGTGCCTGCTACCGCTGCAACGCTGGCCGTATAACCCGGAATCAACGGGCTGGCAACGCTGTAAGGCGCACCGAACGCGATATCCCTGGATACAGGCTCCGCCGCCTTCTGGCCCCGCAGTGCTGCGTCGGGCACGTCATCGGCATATTTGTAGGTGATATTCAGCGGATAGCTGTTCACCGTGTAGTAGAAAACGATTTTGTTGGCTGCATTGTCCGCACCGACCGTGATGGACCTGGTGCTGTCTCCCGCCACAGTATAACCCGTGACTGCGAGCGCCGTTTCCGTCACCGTCTCGTCAAACTTCGCGGACACGTTTTCTTTCGCCGTCGTGCCGGGTACAGGCGTCTCTGTGCCTTCCAGATAATAGTAAACGCTGTACGTCTGGTCGTTGGCCGCGTAATACACGTTGATCACCGTGGAGCCGTCTTTCGCAACATACGCGGAAAGCGCAGCCCCGGATGTAACGCAGGTGTACCCGGCTTTGTTTATGACGTCCGCCGTCACCAGGCTTCCGGCCTTGGCCGTGCCCGTAACAGTTTCCGTAAGCGAAGCATTGCTGCCGTAATAGTGGTTGACCGTATACGCCGAATCCGCGATTTTCTTATAATAGAACGTAATCTCGCTGTTTTCGCGGGTGGCCGTCTGAACATAGCTGGTACCCTCGGCCAACTCATAACCGCTGACCGTCGCGGAATATACCAGCAGGCTGTTGACCGTCAGGTCGCTGCGGATAACATCCTCGGCAACCTTTTCCGTGGTGCCCTCAATATAATGATGCACCGTGGCCGTCCAGTTCTGCAGCTTGTCATAGACGAACACTACTTCCTGCCCGTCATCCAGAATTTTGACGTTCTGGCTGCTCTGCTGCGCCTGATAACCGTCAATGACAGGCGCATTTACAGTGACGGACGCGCCCACTTCCACTTCGGAGCCATCGACGCGTTTGAGCTCATTGCCCTCCGTGTCCTTCGCCACGATGACATAGGTGCAGCTGTCCGTGCGCGTCCATTTCGCATGGAGCGTCAGGTTGCGGACGATCTGCTGCGTGGCCACGAACGGAACGGTGTACGCCTCGTCCGTATACCAGCCCGCGAACACGTAGCCCTCACGGGTGGGGTCTGCGGGCATCTGGTCCTCAATCGTGTCGTATTTCGCCACGCCGATGGGCGCCGGAGTCTCCGTATCCGCACCATGCGTGTTGAAGGAAACCGTATAATCCGGCTTCGCCCACTTGGCATAGACCTGCAGGTTCCGTGCGGGCATCGTGCTGCTCCAGTCCACCGGAGTCTGGAACGCCTCGTCCAGATACCAGCCCATGAACACATAGTCGCTGTCCATACCGGCCGGCCGGCCCACGCTGCTATCAGCAGGCTTTGCGCTGGAAAGTCTTGCTTCAAATTTCAGCGAAGCATTCGAAACGCCAGTACAATTCTCAAATACGAGATTATAGCTGTTGCGGGTATAATACAGCCACAATGGAGAGTCGCCGCTTTTTTTCCAGCTGTCGTATGTAAAGCCTGTGATCGGCATCTGGTCTTCCACCGTCAGAGAAACGCCGCGGCTCGCATTAAAAGTTGCGTAGACGTCGTAACCCGTCCCCGACACCTTTTGAACCCGATATTCGATCTTCTTTCCCGTGCCGGAACTTTTTTCATACATCGTCAGGTTCTCGGCCGGCATATTCGCAATCAGCGTATACTGTATATTATCATTTTTATTGGGACCCCAGCCGTCATCCTCACATGCAGCTTCCCAGCGGGCAGAAACATCCTCGCCGTACTTCGCCGTGATGCGCAGGCTGGTATCCTCGACCCATTTGTACTCAAAATCAGGCCATCCAACCCAACTTTGCCGATAGAACGAAATCGTAAACGTCTTGCGGCTGAAATAAACATTCTTGACCGCGCTGCCGTCTGCGGTGATTTCCACATTTCCCGCAGATTTGGCGCTGTCGAGCTCAAACCCGGCCGCTTCCAGGCCCTGAGGCATATGGCTGGCGGTCAGGGACGTGCTGTATGGGATATTGCCGCCCACAGCGCCGGTCGCTTTGTCCGCATAGAGGTAGTCGTAACCGCCCGTCAGGTTCTCGCCCCAGTATACGACCTGGTAGGACGCCTGCGTGGCGTTCGCCCACTGCGCCGTCACCGTCGTGGCGGCGGCAGGCATCGTTTCGGGAACAAGATCCCACCCGGCGAACGTATAGCCCACCTTCGTGGGGTCAGCCGGAGCCGACACCGCAGCGCCGTATTTCAGCATCTGCGGCTCAATATAGCTGCCGCCGTCGGTGTTCCACGTGAGCAGGTAGCTGTTGCGGTCGTATTTTACTTCCACGACCGTTTCGCCGCTGGACGCCACCTTCACCTGGGTGATGGGCAGAGCCGTAAAGCCCTCCACCGTTTTCGCTTGTGCGGCGGTGTCCAGGCCCGTGGTGCCCTCCAGCGTTTCACGCAGCGCTTCGTCTTCCGCATAAGCGGTGCCTTCCACGTTCTGGAACAGGTGCTTTACCGTGTAATTCCGGGCGGCGCCGCTGTAAGTAACAACGACCGTTAGGTCTTCGGTGACCGACTCGACCGCAAATACGACCTCCGCCTTGTCCGGCGTAAAGCCGTCGAGCGCCGGAGACGGAACCGTCTTATGGAACGGTTCGCCCACAACGGCCTGCTCCACATGGGAGGGGGCCGCCTGCGTGCCGTCGCTGTACCGGTACTCCACCGTCATGTTTTTGGCGGTAATGGCCTCGTAAACGGCCGTCACCGTCAAATCGCTCTGCACGTTGGTAAAATCCGTATCCCAGCGTACAAAGCGCTGGCCGGATACCAGCGGCGCGTCCGGCGCCACGGCACTGCCACCCTGTTGAATGGTCTGGGTGACAAGCGTCTCGCCGTTGGCCACGAACGTGACGGTGAACGTCACAGGCGCCGGGTCCCCGTCATTTGCCGGGAGCACGGCGCTGTTCGCGGCAGGCGCCGCCTCCGAGCTTGCAGGCTCCGGTGTGGTTGGCTCTGTCGTTTCAGACGCAGCCGGCTCGGCCGCCGTCGTAGACGGGGCCGGGTCGACAACATCCTCAGCGAGCGCGCCTGTGGGCATGCTGGTGAACATCATCGCGAACACCAGAACCACACTCATGACGCGACGCAGAGCGTTGGATGTGTTTTTCATGCGTTTTTCCTCCTTTTGGAATGCGTGTTGATCGTCCACTTGGGGCGGGAAATGTATCTTACATACTCAGTATAACGGTCGCCGGTCACAACTTGGTCACAAAACGATTTTTTGCTGACTTTTTTTGAAAATATTTTAAGCAGCAGCCCTTCACCGCGTAAAACCATGGCTTTTTCACCCCTTCGGCTGCAGGGGAAGCTCCCCCATGGGGTAAACGTCATACCGCAGCAGCAGCCCCGCATCGGGCGCAACGCGCGACATAAACCGCGTGTGGATGCGCCCGGCGATGACGGCCGCGTTCTCGCTGGACGCGCCCAGCACCATCAGCAGATATTGGCAGCCGCTGTACGGCGCGAACAGGTCGCCGCTGCGCAGGCTGGCCTGCAGGTCGTCGCTGAGGCGGCTCATATACTCCTCGCGCGCGGCCAGCGGCACAAACTGCCCCTGTGCGTCCGTAAGGGTCATCAGGATAATATATGCGCTCTGCCCGCTGCGCTTGAGGCCGCGCTCCACAAAACGGTAGATCTGTTTGAAGGTCTCGTAATCCTGACAGAACGCGCCTTTGGGCGGGTCTTTTTCCCGCAGCTCACGCCGGATGAGCGCCATGTCTGTGCAGATGCTGCGTTCTCCTCCGGCATCCGCACTGTCTGCACGGCGGGCGCGGCGGGCTTTTTTGCGGGCCAGGAACATCTGGTCGGCACGGTCAAACAGGGAAATATAATCGTCCCCCGCCTGCTTTTCCGCAAGGCCCAGCGTAAAGGAAAGGTTCCACTGCATGCCGTAACGCCGGCCCGCCTTTCGCAGGCGCTCGGCCAATTGCGCCGCACGGCCGTCCACCGCCTCCTGAGAGCATCCGCCCAGAATGTAGATGATGAACTCATCGCCGCCCACGCGGCCGATGATATCCCGCGGAAAAAAGATATCCCGCAGCGTGCGCGCCGCCTCGCACAAAAGAGCGTCGCCGATGAGATGGCCGTAGCGGTCGTTCACTTGTTTGAAATGGTCGATATCCAAAACCAAAAGCATCCCGCCGCCGTTTTTCAGCAGCGCTTCATCCACATGCGCTTCCGCAGCACGGCGGTTGTACAGGCCGGTGAGCCAGTCGTGCTCCGCCAGCACGCGCAGACGGGTGTTTTCATCCTTCAGCATGTCAAGCTCCTGGTCCACCAGCATCCCCCCATTTCACATGCGCCCTGCGGCCGCCGGGCATTTCTCCGGGAATGTTCCCGGATTTTCCGCGTGTCCCGGACGGTCGGAGGCGCACCTTCCCCTCTTATTCTTTTATTATAGATTCATAAATTTTGACCGTCAAGAGTATTTCATAAAACAGTCTATTTTTTACGTGATTTTATCTTTTAAAAGACTTTTCCTGTGTTATCCTATGATTTTACTGTGTTTAAAACCACCTCATTTCCAGCGGCACTTGTATTGGAGGGCGCAAAAGGATTACAATAAAGAAAAACGCCCGGTGTGCTGCGACACGCGGGCCGGGAGGGAATTGAAATGACTTTGACGGAGACCGTGCGCGCCCAAACGCGACAGGCCGTGGCGGAGCTTCTGGCGGCAGCCCGGATGCGCGCGGGAGATATTTTTATCATCGGCTGTTCGTCCAGCGAGGTCGTGGGCCAGCGCATTGGGTGCGGCTCCAGCATGGAGGCCGCGCAAGCTGTGTGGGAAGGCGCCGCGCCCCTGCTTGCGGAAAGCGGATTGTATCTGGCCGCGCAGTGCTGTGAGCACCTGAACCGCGCCATCGTTGTGGAACGGGCGGCGCTTCCGCCGTGGGCGGAAACGGTAAACGCCGTGCCTCAGCCCCACGCGGGCGGTTCCTTTGCCACCGCCGCATATGCGCACATGGCGGACCCCGTACTGGTGGAGAACATCCGCGCGGGCGCGGGCATTGACATCGGCGGTACACTCATCGGCATGCATCTGCGGCCTGTGGCCGTCCCCGTGCGGCTCAGTCTGGCCCGCATCGGCGAGGCCGGCATTCTTTGCGCGCGCACGCGGCCGAAATACATCGGCGGCAGCCGCGCCGTATATCAAACAGACGAATTGGAGGTGCCGCGTTAAATGACGGCAGAAGAGATCAGGCGGATGGAGGAACGCGTCGCACAGGTGCGCGCGGAAATGGAGCGGGCGTGCCGCGCAGCCGGGCGCGCCCCCGGGGAGGTTCTTCTGTGCGCCGCCAGCAAAACGCAGAATTCCGAGACCGTGCGCGCGGCGGCTGCGCTGGATATCGACCTGTTTGGAGAAAACCGCGTGCAGGAGCTTTGTGAAAAATACGCCGCCGGCGCATACAGCGGCAAGCCGCTGCATTTTATCGGCCATCTGCAGACCAACAAGGTGCGCCAGGTAGTGGGGCGTGCGTGCATGATAGAATCCGTCGGCTCGCACAGGCTGCTGGAATGTGTGGCTGCCGAAGCTCAGAAGCAGGGCATCCGGCAGGATATCCTGGTCGAGATCAACATTGGGGCCGAGGCAAGCAAAAGCGGCATCGCGCCCGAAGAGCTGCCCGGGCTTCTGGAATGCGCCCATGCTTTGCCCTCCCTGCGGGTGCGCGGCCTGATGTCCATCCCGCCTGCTGCGGATGCGCCGGGCGCGAGCCGCCCCTACTTTGCACAGATGCGCGGCCTGTTCGAGCGGGCGCAGGCCGCGCAGGGCGGCAACGTGAGCATGGAGTACCTTTCCATGGGCATGAGCGCCGATTTTGCAGACGCTATTTTGGAAGGGGCAAATCTGGTCCGCGTCGGGACCGCACTGTTCGGCGCGCGGAGCTATCCTGCACAGTAGCTTTATATAATATGTATTATAAAGGGAAAACGGCACCGGGATATTCAAATCCCGGCGCCGTTTTCCAAATTCCCAGAAACAGATCCTCCCTCTGCGTCAGCGCCCCGGCGGGCGGCGGCGCGGCGGACGCGGACGGGCAACGTCATGTTCGGCCCGCTCCCCCACATACACACAGGCATATACTGCCAGCGTGATGGGCACCGCTACCACGAACACCGCTTTGAAGATCGTATCCCAGATAGTCATCCCGCACTCCCCCTCCGTCCCGCTCATGCTCCTGCGGCCGGATACGCTGCCTGAGCCCTTTATAACTTATATGGACATCTTTGCCGCGGATATTCATTGAAAAAGGCGTACGAGGTGGAAAGTTCTTCCTTGTGCGGAACGGTGGCCGCCAGACAGGATTTTGTCACACCGCTCCTCTTTACATCCGCCGCAGGGCAAAGTATGATAGATGCGGAGACCGCATTCGTGCGTTAAGAAAGGAGCCGGCAATGAAACACGAGCCGTCGTCTGATTTGCTGCAGTTTCTGCGCAGCAAAAACATCCTGCCAAACGGGTACTTTTCCCTTGAGGAGCCGGACGGAACGTATACCTTTTACAGCGTATCCCGTTCCGGCGTGCTGTACACACTGGATCTGGAGCCGGCGGCTTTAAGTGCGGATGACGTTTGGGAAAAGCTGGACCGTATTCAAAAAATCTCCCGGGAGGTTTTCGAACAGGCACAGGAGTCGCTTTGGGACGCACGGAGGCTGGCGCGCGGCCTGCCCACCAGCCGGGAGCTGAAGCCGGTTGCGGAACAGTTTTACAAGGACTACACACAGCATTATGCGGAAGGCCGCTGGAAAACCGCCGCCCGGTATGACGAGGAAACGATCCGGCACATTCTGAATATCGTCTGTTCGAATCTGCAAGGAGGCGGCAAAAATCAGCAGGCCGCTTGGGACAGAATGTTCCGGGACCTTGTCCAGGCAAAGGTGTTTCGAACCCAACGCGATATTTAAAAAATAAAAAGCGCAAAAGTATTGACAACGGCGTTATTATTGGATATACTAGATAAGCACCTTAAAGAGGCGCAGACAATTTATATCGCGGGGTGGAGCAGTCCGGTAGCTCGTCGGGCTCATAACTCTACGAGCCTCTTTCATAATGGTGTATACAATTTCATATCGCGGGGTGGAGCAGCCTGGTAGCTCGTTGGGCTCATAACCCAAAGGTCGTCAGTTCAAATCTGGCCCCCGCAACCAAAAGCCGCGTCAGAAAGCCTTTTTCTGACGCGGCACTTTTTCGTCAGAAAAAATCTCCGCTCTGAAGAGCTCCCTATTTTCATGTCATTGCTCATTCATAATTATTCGCTCCTTTGTATGGAAAAATTATCTGTGTGCAGTTTGTGTGCAACCGCGGTTTTGGAGGCTCTTTTTTGGGGAAAACCGCCCCTTCCAAAGTCTCCACCGCTTTTTGCCTTTCGCGGTCCAGTGCATGCGAGTATCTGGAAGTTGTTATGATGGAAGCGTGCCCCAAAAGAGACTGTATCACAGTCAGCGGCACTTTGTTTTCATCCAATCGGGTCGCAAAGGTATGGCGGAGAGAATGAACGTGCACACCTTTTGCCTCACACCGTTTTGATACTTCGTCTACGCGTTTCTGTAATGTCCGCGGATCAGTATATGTCCCATTTTTCGACGGAAACGCCAGGTTTAACGGATTCAAATTGTGTTCGCTTGCCAGCGTGACGAACTGCGCTTGTGCCAGCGCTTCCACTTCTTCATTCATTGGGATCCACCTGTTGCTCGTATTCGATTTCGGGGTGTCCTGCTTAATCAATTTCGTTTTTGGCCCCGTGGCAGCGTAGGTGTTGATACGGACAATGTCCTTATTGACGTAGATCCGTTTCTTTTTAAAATCAAAGTCACTTATTTCAAGCGCCAGTATCTCTCCTAAACGAAGCCCTGTAAACAGGACGATAAGGATCGCTCGGCCCAGACGCTGCTCTTTAAGAGCTTCCCGGATAAAAACTTCCTGTTCATCCTGCTCCAGTACCCGCGCTTCAGGAACGATTGCTTTGTCGCGTTTGGTTTTTCTGCATGGATTGCTTATGAAATACTTTCCGATGTTATCTTCAAAAAACTCCGATAGAACAACATAAGTATTGTTGATCGTTTTGGCTGACAGGCCCGTATTCTTATGGTCTTTTCTCGCGGCAGGGGTTTTCATCCAATCAAAAAATTCCTGCATGCAATCCCTGTCAATCACGGCCGCATCGGTTTCGCCAAAAAAGCGATAAAGCCGCTCGGCGACCTCCATATAATGGTCGAACGTCTTTGGTTTGACATGAATGCCAGGCTTTTTATTTTTTTTGAGCCACTCGATCAAATAATAACATACGCCATCGGGGTTAGAGGGTGACAGGTAGACCCTGCCATCATGGGGAGATGCAACCGCCGGTATTTCTCGTACAAGTTCTTGTGTGGTTTTTGAACGGGTCTTCGTATAGTATCCCGCTTGTAGAATCGCCACACATTTTGCACGGTAAGCGCTTTTGGCTTTCCCCTCCGTGTCACCAGTTCCGGAGAGCCGCTTCGGGGTACCGTTTCCCCGGTATGTCAGCCTGTCATCTTTGTCAAAGTAGAGCAGATTTTCCTGTTCATCCATCGCGAAAGCTTGATATCTGATTTTCCCGTTTTGAAGCACGGAATAACTGCCGTCACCATTGGCGCGTCTTTTTTTACTTTTGTATTTCGGCATAATTACCTCCGTCTGCTTTGCAAACGGAGAAGCCTTATCAATGAAAGGTGGTGAGATATTCGTCTGGAATCCTGCCATTTTTGCAAGTAAACTCAGTTCATTGCCAAAATAGTTTTCGACTCCTTCCTGCGTTGTGTTCATTTGAAGCATGCGCAAAGCAGCCTGCACTGCCTGTAAGTTGACCGCTTCCGGCACTTTTTTCGAATGTACCATAGCACACACCTTTATCATTGCGCAGTCATATATGATGAAAAATCATCAATTTGTCAAGGTACAGAACGTCCTACTACCATTTTAACAACCATCGGGCTTCTGCACAATAGAGATTGGCCATCGTGCGCAACATTATTTTTTCGGAAAAATGCCCGTATTTTTCAATACGAGCACTTTCCTTGTAACTACTTCTCAGATAAAGCTTAGGCGTTTACTCAATGGATATAATACCGCATTCCTGAGCTTTCGAATAGCACTCTTCCAACGTATGATAAGCCGTTTCCCGCACGCGCATCATAGTGCGCACACTCATGTGACATTTTTTTGCAATAGCTTTCCAAGCGTACCCCTCAAAATGGTGCATCCGTAGTATTGTGGCTTCTTCTCTGTTAAGCAACCCCATATACTTATCAAGCCGTTCCGACTCGATTTCAAGTTTTCTTATCCATGCGTACAATTCCCTCGCTTGATCGGTGATTGCCGAGCGGTAACTCATCGCGATATCAGCCGTGATGTCAGAGATATCACTGGTCTGTACATGTTCACCGTCTCCATGAGAGAACGCCATCGCCTCAATAACTTCTCTTGCTTTTTCGTCCGCCTGGGACATTAGAGTCTCAAGTTCAAACTCCAAGACATCAATTCTTTTACGCCGTATACACTGACCGTTCAGTTGTTCCAGCACATATTTTTTTATTTCTATTTCCATATGTCAAAGCTCCTTTTTAAAAGAAAAAAACGGCTCGACGGAATTCTCTTCCATCAAGTCGTTTCTTTGCATTTTTATGATAGCACAAATCGAAATGTATTCTCAAGTATCTGGAGCTGGACAATTTTTGTACTCGGCGATATGCCAACTGGGTATTTACTCAGTTGCTGCAAATGTCCATTTAGGAAATCCAAAGCCCTCAGAAGTATCAAGCAACATCACCGCTCCCCCAACAAGAACAACGAATGCTGCACAATTCGGCATTACTTCGTGGCTAAATTACAAACGAGGGTCACCCAGGAACGAAAGTTGATACTATTTCTTTTTACTACGGCTTTCATTTTTAAATTCTGAGGCCAGCATCGTTAAAATTTCCACCTGCCGTGTGTTTAGTCCCTCGATAGGCAGCATCCGGCGTTTCTCCAACCCCAGAAGATAGTCGACTGAAACTCCGAAAAATAGTGCCAACTCACAGAGGGAATCTACCGTAGGCATGCGGATACCCATTTCATAATTGCTGATTACAGTTTTGCTGCGGTTGATTTTTCTGCCCAATGCCGCCTGTGTCAGGTTACGTCCCATACGTAATTCTTTTATCCGCATGCCGATATTGATCATTGGTATCACCTCTAACTTAAGTGTACGCAATTACAGTTCTCTTTTGGTTATCAAATATCAATAGAAAACCACAATTATGGACCATTCGAGAGGATGTGGCTCTGTTCTTTTCAAGGTGATGGAATTCCATCACCTTCTTCGTAAGTTTTCAATGTTTGTTTTGCGATTCTCTGGCGGTGCTGTTTATTTTTCCAACTAAAGTTGCGCTACTATAAAAACAAGCGATTTCTGCCCCCCTAAACGCACAAAAACAGGCGACATCCAACCAAAGTTGAATGTCACCTGTTTTGTTGTCTGATCCTTGTTTGGTAGATGCCGATTTCGTAATTTTTTCAAATTACGGTCTTATCGGTACAGGAGTAAGGTTCCCTACCTTTAATACTCAGGCGGCAATACAATCTTCCAGAACGAGTCCATTTGTTCTTGGAATGGGCGTATTCAGACTGACTGTTTCCACACGCCGCATCTGTTTTCTTCGCTCTCCGCTGACGGCAGAGTGCATCGCCTTCACAGCAATGCTCGAAAAGCTGTAAGCTTTCAGATGCGGCTGACTGTGCCAGCGCTTCACTGAAAGCAGATACCGAAAAATCACCACATCAAACCACTCCGATTCATCCAAACCCTGTTCGTGCAAAAACCACCGCACAAGAGACAGGTGCTGTGCCGCAAAGTCGGATTCCTGTGCAGTTAGCGGGCGGCTATAAAGGTTCTGCAGCTCTTTGAGCTGGACGTTCTCGGCACATTTCTCGTTTGTCATTATCTGTTCCTCCGATTTCAATCTGTAAATGTTATGCAACGTATTTGTTCAAGATTTCCTCGTCGATTTCGCAGACGGGGAAAGAGATATATCCCGTTGTGATATGCGTCACAACCTTTTTGACAATCCCCAGTTTTTGCAGGGAAGAAAGAATCCCTTCATTTTCCGCATAATTCTTAATGGCTACATGTCTGGGAGCCTGTGGGCCAAGATTTTCTGTTACCGTCAGCAACGGGTCCGCATATCCGGTTTCTCCGATCCGATAGACTTGAATGCTCATTGTGCCGGTTTTCGCATCTCTGCTTTTCCGAAAAAAACAGTTGTCATAGATATGGTGTTTCAATTCAATGGTACAGGTATTTCTCATATTCTGACTCCTTTATGCGCATTTTTTAAGTAAGCTGCTGTTGACACGAATCTGAAGCTCCTGCGAAAGCCCCTGTAAGGTGCTGAATTCCCCGTTGACCTCATTGAGCTGATCACGGAACAGATTCTCGTACATACGGCGCTTTTCATTCAGCGCCTTGATTTTCGCAATCCAGCGGTTCATGATGGCTGCGCTCTGGCAGCCGGTATCGATCAGATGTCGCACGCTTTCATCGTACATCTCAATCTCTTTGCGGATCGCGGCGTAAAAATCAGACGTCATCTTCTGACGCTGTTTTTCATCGTTGACCACAAACAAGCTGTTGACAACGAGCGAACCTTCGTTCTGTGTATGCTTATCCAGCGTTTCAATAAAATCCTCAAACATACTGACATAGGTCATGCTCGACCGCGGGACAAAATACATATGTCCATGCGTCTGAATTTTTATGGCGTTCATCTCAGCCAGTATGTTTGTGGCGACCGTCTCTACTTGCCGCCGGTTGACACATCTTCGATATTTTTCATACAAATCGCAAACCTGCACATAAAAGTCCTGCGCGTTTACCGGCGATGCCCCGCTCACATTTTCTAGGCTCAGTGCCTCCGTGTTCCGGTTGAAAACGACATTGGCCACTTTCGTATACAAGTTCGTGTGGTCATCTGGCTCTTCCATCACCAGCTCACGGCTGATCCAGCCCTTTCGCTGTTTGTTGTCGCGAAAATAGACTTTTCCGCTGTATCCGCCAATCTCCACACGGCCTTTGACATCCCCGGTCGCTGCACGAAACGCATTGGCAGCGGAAATACGGGTTCCCGCACGGCCGCCAATGTTACAGGCGGCACGAATCTTTTCAAACTCCGCAAGGTCGATCAGAACATCGGACAAACTGTAATAAACCATTTTTCCTAGCAAGTCCTCTTGATTTGCCTGCCCTACAGTCGTGACAATATCTTTCAAGTTGATTGATTCGTTCATATATAACCTCTTTTCTCTTATGCCGCGAGCCGTGCCGCGCGGCAATATGCTTTGTATTCGTCGACCCCATTGTAGTCGGGATTCCATTGCCGTTGTTCCACGGGAATTCCCAATGATTTAAGCATTTTAATCATATGCAGCAGCGCTTTTGAGTACTTTTCATCCTCAATTTGGTCCATATCAAACAAACTTTCGACTCGTTCAATATTGGGCAATGATCGTATCGCCGGCAGTAAATGGTTGATACTGCTCACACCTGGAACACAGATATACAGAGAATTTCCATCCAAAAAGCTTGACACATCACCTTTCACGGCACCTTCCGTTATATGTGCAGTGCTGCTGCAATGATCTCCCGTGATATGCACCCAGGTCCGCGCCGCTGTTCCGTTCGGGTATTTCTGAGTTCCGTCTTTATGCTGATGCTTCGGATTGGAACTCAGCCATCGATATTTCCGCTTACTTTTGTTGTCCAGACGAATCTGCAGGCCTTGAATGTAGCCTGCAGCTGTGCAGAACGGTACCAGGATGCCAGCCTGTCCGGCAAGGCACCATTCTCCGGACACCAAATCAGTATAAAACCCGGGCACCCCGCGCAGGTCATGCTTACTGGCCAGGCGTTGAGCAATTTTATTCTTTTCTGTCTGCCTGACCGGCATAGAACGGTACATATTCTGACCGATGCGAGTAAGGGAAAGTCCTCTCCCGAGCAGATCCAGTAAATGCGCGTCATTCAACTGGAGTTCACACAACAAATCGTAGTAGACATCATGCCGCCGCTCCAGGAGCGCCAGATTGTCACTTACCGGTTCAGACCGCACTTTGGTATCGGGAAACGGATAGGTTTTGGCTTCCCTGTCCAGTTCATCAACAGCTTCACGGTTGGATATGCCGTGCATTTTTGCATAAAGCGTAACGCTGTTTCCACCTTCTCTACACTTCTGGCAAAAGAACTGATTGCTCACAGGATTTAAAAAGAGATGATTTTTTGAGCCATTGCAAAAAGGGCAATACGCCTCGACCTCGCTTCGTCCCAAAGTGCTCCGGTCAATATGGATGCCAAGTCTATGCGCGACTTCTATGATGGGAAAGTCTTTATATGTCACACCGTTCACCCAGCTCTCGGCAACTCAATCTGCTGATTATGAATCGTAATTTTCAACGGTTGCCCCCGAGCCACACGCGCAAGAAAAGATTGCCCGCTTGGGCGGGGAATGTTATCGATGCTTTCCGTGTCATCGGCAAATACCGGATAACAGCGTCCCAGCAGTTTTTTCAGCAATTCGACCATCTCCATGCCGGCCAATACTTTTTCGGAATGAGACAGGCAACGGTAGTCCCTGCCTTCGTAAGTAAATTTCCACGTTTCTTTGATTTCTCCGGTAGACTTAACGATGTCAAACAGCTTACACGCCACATTCTGTGTATGAAGATGCTCAAACAGCATTTTGTTCCGTGTGGCAGCAAAATCCAGCACCGCTGCAATGCGATCTTCGATCTGCGCCAGACTCTGTGTCATCATCTCATAGGTTTTATCCTGAGACGGCTCCTGTTCCGGTTGAATTGACTCAGAGATATTTTTGAGAACGGCCTTTTTTTCGCCAAGTTCTTTCTTTACCGCCTCGTACTGCGCCATTTCATCACTTGACAGATTTCCTGCCCAAATCTGCTCCTGAAGCCTTTCAATCCTTTGAGATGTTTCGCGCATCCGCAGCGTATATTCTTCATGCTCTTTGAAAGTTCTGTCGTTTTCTCGGTCACACTCTGCCGTGACAGCCGCACTTTCGCGTTGCAGAGCAGTCAAATCATCCTTTTTATATTTCTCAAAGGTTTCATGACATTTTTTCTCCAGCACCTCCAGTTCCTTTTGTTGCAGCCGAAGTTCGGTGCCTTTCACTTTGTACTTTTCCAGAGCCGATTTCAGCGCTACCTCACAGGCGATATGCTCTTCGGCTGTGACCGCCCGGTGGCATAAGGGACATACCGTCCCTGGCTCCAGAGACTTCAAAAAGCCGGACGTCTGGTTGAATTTGACGAGCAGGGCTTGTAAAGGCTTTTCAACTTTGACAAACTGTTCTGTCAGCTTGCTTTCGTAAATCTCCTGCCGCCGCGCTTCGATTTTTTCCCGGAGCTTGGCCTGCCGCTCACGATACGGCGCCGGGTCAAAGGGCTTGGGCTTTTCTTTTAAAAGTTCATTATACCAATCGCTCATCTCAATCAGCTCCAGATTCAGAGCTTTCATATCAAGGCCTTCTGTCCGTCGCGCCTCCCATTGATCGGCACGTTTTTGCAAATCAGCGATTTCTGCTGACAGGAGATTTTTCGCATCCGCCTGTCTGACGGCAACTTCCGCAGCCATTTCCTGCCGTCCGCTGTAGGCCAGCAGGGCCCCTTCGAGCTCCTTTTTCTCCGCGCGAAGATTCGCAAGCGCTGTCTCAGGACTTATAAACGTATATCCCTCCAGAGCAGCGCGCATTATTTCGCTCATCTGCGCCAAAATGTTTTCCTGTGGCATGGGAGGCAGGTGCTTTTCAAGAAGTTTACGGCCTCCTTCCTGCAGAACCTCAATAAAGTACAGCGGATTGTACAGCGCCAAGAATTCATCCAGATCTCCAAACATTGAGAACAAATCCCGCTGGAGAATGGAACGTCCGTCAAGCGCGATCTCCATCTTGTCGTCCCTTCGGCACCGATCAATAGTATGTTCCATGCCGGTTTGATCCAGATAGCTGAGAGACAGCCGGATTTTCCGGCCATCCTTATGGTAGAAACGGTCAATAAAGCGGTCGCCCATAGGCAACCTCCTCCGCCACGCTCTGAAACGCCGCCTTATAATCCATGTCGCGGGCCTTGCTTTGGATTGCGGCAACAAGGGCGCCGCGCTGGGCAATTTCCGCGCCCTGCACCTCGGCGGTTTTTTTGGTGCCGACGTCAAAAAACTGCAGGTCCTTCGTGGACTGCGGCAGCGGCTCGGCCGCGCCGTTTTCGGTCACGCCCAAAAGTCCCGCCCTGTATGTAATTTCGCTGATGAGCTTTCGCCGCGCCCACACGGCAAAGCTTTTGACTGCGGTTTTGTTCATGGCAGTTTCTCCGTCTCCTTCGTACTTGGGAACCTCCGAATAAATCCCCGGGCACATCTACCCGTTGATTTAATCAGAGCTTCCCTGGAATATATCAGAACTCGATGTTGACGACCGTATCCTCTTCCAGCACCTTCATAAGCCTGTCCTGAAGCTCGGCCACACAGCGGCGCACGTCCTCCGCGCTTTCCAGCTGCCAGGTGCTCGACGTGTTGATGGCCCGGATGCTCACGGTCTTCTGCTTTTTAGGCCTCGGCAAGGCCGGTTCGGCGGCAGCCTCCTGCTCCGGCGCTGCCGCGCCCGGGTTCCGGCCAGCGGCCTCCTGCGCGCCGCGCGGTGTTTCCTGTGCTGTGCGCGCCATCAGCCTGCTTTCCGCATCGTTTATCTCATTCAAGCAGCGGACTTTCAGCGCGTCGGCTTCCACCTTGATGTTCTGCAGGGCGGCAACATTGTTGCAATGCGTGGCTTTCTCCCGAAGCTCCATAAATTTTTCATGGAGCTTGCCGGAAAGCTGCTCCCGGCAAGCCTTGCCTTCGAGCGCACCGGCCACGCGGGCTTTGGCTTCGTCTATCGCTTCAAGAACGGGCTGCTCCATTTCCTGAAGGACCGCGCCGTATGTGTTGACGTATTGGTCCAGAAGACCGGGCAGCCTGAATATCTCACTGTAGGGCGCGGGTTTCTTCATAATCGCCTTAACCTGTTCGGCAATGCCCTCAATTTCCTCATTGACGATGAAGGTTTTGCTTTCGTCAAAAATCCCCATCAGGCGGATCGCCCGGTCGAAAATTTCAAGCTGGTCGCCCGCAAAGAATTTTTTAACCGGCTCGTAATCCTCGGCAAAGTCCAGAAGATCATCACGCCTGGAATCGACGGTCGAGAAAAATTCATTCGGGTACCGGATGGGCAGAATGAGGCTGACGAGCCGTTTCCCGGCCTGGATGACACTTTTGCCGGGATACTGCGGCTGGCTGCTGCAGCGGATCTCCAGCTTTTCCAGCTCGGTTTTCAAGCTGTCCGCATATTTCATAAAACTGCTCATCAGCGCATCGTCTTCCTCGCTTGCGGAGCTGACGCGGAACAGCTCTTTCATAACCTCACGGACGGCTTTTTTCTGCTTCTCGTTCGCTTTGACCCGTTTTTCGGCCATAAGCTTTTCATTGTATTCCTTGCGGGTCAGGCAACGGAGAAGCTCGTCCTCTGTTTTTGTGTGCAGCGTGATGGCCTCGTTGTTGACATAAAGCGCAATATCGCCGCTTTTGAAAAGCCTGGCAACAAGCCACTGGACATCCGCCTCAATGAAGCCGTAGGGGGCTTTGGTGAAGCGGTCGAGGATGGATTTCATGGAAGTTTTTAAGTGCCGCGCCGTATTGGACGCGATATAGTCGTTCACGTCCCTGAGCGCAAGCTCGTTGGCCGCGGCGGCGCCCGGGTTCAGGGTGAGCTGCTGGTTTTGCTCCCGGAACAGCTTGCGGATGTCGTTTTCACCCATTGCGGTGTCGATATAGGGAAGCTTGTGATAAACGCCTGCAACAAGCTTGCCCAGCGCGTCGTTGATGCGGCTGGAAATCTCTTTTGCCGAAGACTGCGCCCGGTCGCCATTTACATAAATCGCGGCCTCCCGCATTGCCTCTGTAAGGAAAAGCCGCGCGGAAGCGCTTCTCTCGCGCATTTCCACTTTTTTCGCCTCTTTGATCTGCTCAAATTTCGTTACGGCATTGGCAGCGTCAAAGCGGATAAACTTCTCGATCTTGAGCGCGGAGCGTATCTCGTCCAGAAATGTCCTGTCATTCGGCAAAACGACAAGAACGCAGCGGCTCTGCCCGGAAAGCATGCGCATTGTGGGTTCGTCCGCCGCTTCATCGCTGTTCGGCGTCAGAATGTGCAGTGTAATATTGTCAATGATTTTCTGGTCGTCGATGAAGTAGTCGATGGCAGCCTTGCCGTCGACGTTCTTGTTGGCGAGAAGATAAGAAAGAATTTTCAGAAAATGCGATTTACCGCTTCCAAAAAAACCGGAGATCCAAACGCCCATCTTGTCGGTTGTTCCAAGGATACCGCGTTTGTAGCTGGCGAAAAATTCCGCAAAGTGCTTTTGCAGCTCCCGCGTGACGACATACTCTTCCAATTCCTGCCGGACGTTGGAGCTGTCATCCTGCCCAACCTTGATAACGCCTTTTATGTCGCGGTCAATCGGTTTTGCGAACAAGTCTTTGATCATCATAGCTTCTCTCCTCAATCAACAAGCTTGAAAGCACGGTAGTAATTGTCGTCCTTGATTTCACCGAACAGGACTAGCTCCTGTCCATCGTATTCTCCGGGGTAAAACATCACCACCGGAACAGAGTCTATTACCTGGTGCAGATTGTTCAGCACCGTGTGGGAACGCAGAAGCGGATAACATTTTCCGATTCCGGTGATAAACACAACGGAGTTGGCCGGGGTACGCTCTCTGATGTGGTTCACGATCAAACTGTCCGCCGAAGTGAGCCGGAGCGTATTGCCAACCGCTTTTGTGATTCTGTCAAAGCCCCTGGCTTTTTCAAACTCGAAGCACTTTTCAAGATAGCCCTTGGCTTTGAGTAGCCGCGCCCATATATCCTGTTCAAAAGCATGAGCGCGCACAGCTTTTTTACACACTGCACATGGGCGCGGTGGAGTTTCCACAGCGCCCATGTGTGAATATGACCGACGCTTTATTCCGCGCCCGTGTGAACCTATGGATAAACTCCAAAATCACCGCAACGCCACGAAAAAAAAACGTCTGCTTCATCGGCATCCAAAATGTAGATGTGGCAGGCGGTCACAGCGGATTGCTTGGACAGCAACGCAATCTCAAGGCTGTATTGGTCGTCATCATCAACAAGCACCCCTTTGATGGCGTTTGGAATAGCCTTCCATCCCTTGTTATCCGGATCGTAAACGGAACGTGTGGGAATGTCGCTCCATTCTTCTATCGCCAAAAAGGCTTTTTCAAAATGCGGCAGCCGATGCACAGCAGCATATCCACGCAGCAGACGTGCCAACGTATCATGCAGGTATTCCGGGGTGCTGAAGCGACAATGCGGCAGCAGATTATTGAGTTCGATGTGAAGCCATCCGTATTCAGTCATACCAATGCTGCCTGCATAAGCGATCGGAGCTTTCATCAACCTACCTGGAGCAGGATGAGGATGCCAGTTTGCTTCGTAATGATTGCGCAGACCGAGTGTGAGCTTTTCTGCTACAGCAAGCGCTGATTTGATTCTCTGCGGTTCTTCCGGTAAAGCTTCCATCAGCTTCAGTTCCTGCAGCAGCCGCTCTCCCGCCGTGGAAAAATACATCTCATCACCTGTCTTCCGATCGTGCCCCCACAACCAGACACGCATATACAGTGAAAACAACGAACAAGATCACAGAAAAAATAATTTTGTCCATTACAGTTTCCTCATTTCAACAATATGATAATTCCGTCACTAAATTTACAATTTGTATATTCACATCCCTGTTCAGAAAGGACCCGAAATTCGCTTTCCAATGCAGCCCACAACTCTGCGTAATTGGCGTCAACGGTAGCCTTTCCACTATAATCGGAAACATCAAACACCGCCTGCACCATGCTGCAGGCTTCAGACCGTGTGATGCCGAAACTTCCCATAATACTGTCCGCTTGATTGGTGGCAAGCAGATGCGCAAGCTCGTCTGTTATGTATGGTGGCGTATGTGCAGCCACTCTCTAACGGTTCGTATGGGTTGTGTGCAGCTCTTGAATATTTTCCATCAAAAAAGCGCGGCGCTTTAGGAAAAGCACTGCGTTTGCTTATTCAATGGATTTAGTTTTTTTGCTGAAAATGAGAAGCAAATTTCACAAGAGCGTTTTTTCATAAAAATCTGTATTTATATCCATCTCCCCCATCTCATAACCCGAAGGTCGTCAGTTCAAATCTGGCCCCCGCAACCACATTGTGCGACCAAAAAAGATATCGCACCGAAAAAGCCCGAAACCATGCGGTTTCCGGGCTTTTTTCGTGCCCGGTTTTGACTGCACAAAAAAAAGATATCTTCCCGCCCTTCACTCGTGTGGTGAGGACTTGAACTAAATCTGACCGGTTTTGAGCCTCTTTTTTGGCCCAAAACGATAATAAATATTGATCTACTCAAAAAATAAAATGTTAAATTTTTGTGAACAATGTGGTTTGTACCAAAATGTGACATTAAGGTCAAAAGGGAGGTTTTGAAGTTAGCGCAGCTAATGTTAGGCCTG
>OBZU01000265.1_pt1 | contig 20152 bp, 22 predicted proteins | sample 1495561 | NCBI WGS metagenome assembly OBZU01 (sample SAMEA2580250, study PRJEB22360) | human gut metagenome | biome: human gut; feature: human-associated habitat; material: faeces | place: Denmark | collected 2008/2010 | reverse complement strand
ATAAAAGGGCGGATATTCTCATTGAGTCCGGTCATATTCTTTAGCTGAAACGCTTCCATAATGATTCAGAAAAGCGCTGGAATCGCCAAAAAACAGGATGCTTTTCAGGGAACGTTGTCTGTCCATGTCAATTGAAATAATTAGTAAAAAATGATATAGTAAATTACTGGTATGACCATAATACCAATTTATTCTATCCAAAGAGGAGCGCAAATTTCCAATGAAGTATTTAAAACAATTGATGATCATCTTAGTTACCTATTTTGCAGGACAAGTGTTACAGACCCTGCTTCATCTGCCGGTTCCGGGCTCTGTTATCGGTTTGGTCCTGCTTTTTCTGGCGCTCCGCAAAGGAATTATCAAGGTAGAAATGATTGAGGATGTATGCGAATTTCTGCTGTCGAATATGTCTTTTTTCTTTATTCCGGCCGGAGTGGGCCTGATCACCTCATTTGCTGCATTAAAAGGGAATTGGGTCGGTTTTATCACCATTTTGATCACTTCAACAGCAGTGGTTTGGATCATAACAGCATCTGTCATTCAGTTATTCAGAAAAGGAAACTCCCATGAATGAAATTACCCACTCCCCGGTATTCGGCGTGTTACTGTCGTTAATCGCTTATGAAATAGGAATTTATATCAATCGAAAAATAAAGCTTTCCATCTTTAATCCTTTGCTGATTGCCATCGTGATCGTGATCGTTTTGCTGACGAAGCTGGATATCAACTATGAAAACTTTAATGCGGGCGGCCAGTTCATCTCATTCTTTCTATATCCGGCGACGGTCGCTTTGGCCTTACCCATGTATAAAAGATTTGCTTTATTTCAAGAAAATGCCCTGCCGATCCTTACAAGCGTTCTATGCAGCAATATCTGCGGAATGACTTTTGTTATCCTGGGCTCAAAATTTTTGGGGATATCGGATGTACTGATCAGGTCACTGATTCCAAAATCCATTACGACACCGATTGGAATCGCTGTTTCACAGCAGCTGGAAGGAATCCAGTCGGTCACCGTTGCGGCGATTATCCTTACCGGTATCATAGGCTCGATCTTAAGCCCGATTTTATATAAATTTTTCAAAATGGACGATAAAATTGCGTTTGGAATTGCCATAGGGGCGTCTTCCCATGCGATCGGCACGGCAAAGGCAATGGAATTGGGAGAAATTGAAGGGGCAATGAGCAGTCTGACGATGGCGGTTTCGGGAATTACCACTGTATTTTTAGCTCCGGTCATATGGAATGTCTTTGTTGTATTCTTTCATTAAATCATGCGGAGGAATTTTAATATGAGTTACTCTGGAATTATTTTTGATGTAGACGGCACTTTGCTCAACAGCATTCAGGATCTGGCCGATTCTATGAATTTTGTATTGAGCAGACATGGATTCCCTGTACACGCCATAGAAAAATACAAGCAGTTTGTCGGGAACGGAATGAGAGTCCTGGCGATATCCGCTTTACCGGAAGAAGAACGCGATGAAGAAAAAGTAAACCGGTATTTGGATGAGCTTGAAAAGCAATATGAAAAAAGATGGAATCAGGCCACAAAGCCTTATCCGGGAATCGAGGAATTGCTCCGCCGTTTGGAGGAATCGGGAATACGGATGTTTGTGCTTTCCAATAAGCCGCATCACTTTACCGAAGAAGTGATAGATGAGTTTTTCGGATTAAAGCGTTTTGAGCTGGTTTACGGCGCCAGAACAGGCATACCGAAAAAACCGGATCCATACTCTGCGCTTGAAATATCGAAGCTTTCCGGAATCCCTGTTTCCGATTTCCTGTATCTTGGTGATTCGGGGGTCGATATGAAAACGGCTGATGCGGCCGGCATGTATGCGGTCGGTGCAACATGGGGATTCCGAAAAGCGGACGAACTATGGAAGAATGGCGCTAAAGCAGTGATTCAAAATCCTTTGGAGCTGATTGAAATCATGAAATTGTGAGCGAAATCCATAAAACTGATTTTCGGGAGGATTTTAAAATGTTTCGTGAAATTAAGCCGACAAAGGTTTTCGAACAGGTGATAGAGCAGATAAAAGAGATCATTCAAAACGGGGAATTGAGATGCGGCGATCAATTGCCTTCGGAAAGAGATTTGTGTGAACAGCTCAATGTCAGCAGGACATCGATCAGAGAGGCCTTAAGGTCTTTAGAGATGCTAGGCATCATTGAGTGCAGACAAGGGGAAGGGAATTTTATCAAAGAATCCTTTGAGGACAGTCTGCTGGAACCTATTTCAATGACATTTATGCTGCATGGAAGCAAGACAAATGAAATTCTGGAATTGAGAAAAATCATTGAACCGGAAACAGCCGCTTTGGCGGCAAAGAACATCAGCGACGCCGAGCTTCAGGAAATAAAGGAACTGATGAGCTTACTCAATCATGAGGATGATTCCGCAAAGAGCGCTGAGATCGATAAAAAAATACACTATAAAATTGTACAGGCGTCGGGAAATGATCTTATCACCAATGTGATGTATGCGGTTTCCAATCTGATAGACAGATACATTGAAGACGTGGTGAGCAATCTGTTCCAGAGTCCGGAGAACAGAAATATCGTCAAGGAGCAGCATGAAGCGGTTGTCAGGGCAATTGAAGCCCACGATGCTTTGAAGGCCGCTGCAGCAATGCGAAAGCATCTGGACTATACAAATGATTTTATCAGCAGCTCGATCATCAAAAATCAGGGCGATTAAAATGCAAAAAAGAGCCGTAGGATTCAGAATCCTACGGCTCTTTTTTCTTACAGGGAAAGACATTCTGATGGGAAATGACCTATCCGGAAAGTGTTTCGATCAGCCGGCATTTTTCTGCCGCTTGATTACCTTCAGGCGAGAGAATTCCTCTCTGTCCTTTTCTTCCAGCGCGTCGGTAATGAACTTCACGGTTTCCTCAAAACGCGGAATCATGATGTTCTTCAGCGCATTCGCGCGCTTCTGTGTCTTTTTCACGTTGTCGGCCAGGCGGTAAACGCTGTTTTCCACCTCGGCCAGCTCTGCGGTAAGATACTTTACCTCCCGGAATTTCAGGTAGGCGTCATCCATCATGGCGTTTGTGTCCATCAGGCCGTAGCTGAGCGTGGGAGGCGTGCGTTCCAGAGACACCATGGGGATTTCTACGCCCATAACGCTGCGGTACGCCACATTCAGGTTGTCGTCGTAGGGGACGGTCTCCGCGATCTTATCGCAGATACCCAGCGTAACGTTGGCCATCTGCAAAGCCGCGTAGGCTTCCTCATACGTTTTGTCGATCTTATCCTGAATCTCGTTGGCCCGTTCGATCAAAGCCATCATTTCGCGGATCAGAATGTTGCGCTTACGGTCCATCAGCTCAAAGCCGGTGCGGGCCAGACTAAGCGATTTCTTGGTGGCAAGAAGATTGCCCTTGGTTGGTACGATTTGAATCGCCAATGCCGCTCACCTCGCCTTAGTTATTGGTGGTTCCGTCTGCTTCCTCGTCCAGTTCATCCGAATCCTTCGCTGCGGTTTCCGGCTTGTAGAACTGGTTGAGAACCGCATCGTCCACACGATCCAGCTCAGAACGGGGCAGGGTAGACAGCAGTCTCCAGCCCAGATCCAGGCTCTGGTCGATGGTTCTGTTTTCGTTGTGCCGCTGGGTCAGGAACTGCTGCTCAAACAGCTTGCCAAAGTGTAGATACTGTTTGTCCACAGGGGAGAGCTCTTCCTCGCCGATAACAGAGGCCAGTGAACGGGCGTCCATTACCTTCGCATAAGAGGCGAACAGCTGGTTCGAGAGCGCGGAGTGATCCGCGCGGGTAAAGCCTTCGCCAATACCGTCCTTCATCAAACGGGACAGAGAGGGCAGAACGCCGACGGGCGGGTAAATCCCCATGCTGTCGAGCGTACGGTCCAGAACGATCTGGCCCTCGGTAATATAACCGGTCAGGTCAGGCACGGGGTGCGTTACGTCGTCGTTGGGCATGGTCAGAATCGGGATCTGCGTGACAGAACCGGTTTTGCCCTCTACCATGCCGGCGCGCTCATACAGAGAGGCAAAGTCCGAATACAAGTATCCGGGGAAGCCCTTTCTGCCGGGGATTTCGCCCTTGGAGGAGCTGAATTCGCGCAGCGCTTCCGCATAAGAGGTCATGTCGGTCATGATGACCAGAATGTGCATGTTCAGCTCGAATGCCAGGTATTCCGCGGTGGTCAGCGCGCAGCGGGGAGTCAGGGTACGTTCAATAATGGGGTCATTCGCCAGATTGACGAACATGACAACCTTCTGCAGAACGCCGGATTCATCGAACGAGCGGCGGAAATATTCCGCAACGTCGTTCTTAACGCCCATAGCGGCGAACACGATAGCAAAGTTATCGCCCTCCGCGCCGGTGATCTTTGCCTGGCGGGCGATCTGCACGGCCAGCTCATTGTGAGACATACCGGAACCGGAGAAGATCGGCAGCTTTTGTCCGCGGATCAGAGTCATCAGCGTATCGATGCTGGAAACGCCGGTGTTGATGTAGTTGACCGGGTATACGCGCGACACCGGGTTGATCGGGGTGCCGTTGATATTCATGCGCTTCTGCGGGAAGATGTTGCCCAAACCGTCGATCGGCCGGCCGGAGCCGTCGAACACACGGCCCAGAATCTCTGGAGAAAGGGGCATCTCCATAGGGCGGCCGCGCAGACGTGTGCGGGTATTGTTCAAAGAAATGCCGCGGGTTCCGTCAAAAACCTGAATGACCACGCGCTTGCCGTCCATCTGAACGATTCGGCCCTGGCGCATGGTGCCGTTGTCCAGACGAATGTCAACAATTTCTTCAAAAGAGGCATTTTCCACATCGTCCAGCACAATCAGCGACCCGTTTATTTCTTTGACGCCAATATAATCAAGAATCATAAAAAAACCGCCTTCTTTCCGTGGGGCCCAATCAGTTGTTGATGATATCCGCCACGGTGTTATCAATTTCTGCAATATAGTCATCAAACAAGTCCAGCTTGTCGTTCGGTACATCGTACTTGATCTTCACCAGCTTGTCAAACAGACCGGCCTGCATAATGCTGGAAATGGGAACGGACGCTGCGATGAGCTGCCGCGATTTCTGGTATAGATGCAAGATGACCTTCATCATCAGCTTCTGCTTCTCCAGCGGCACGAAGGTATCTTCGGCGTGGAACGCATTCTGCTGCAAAAAGCCAACGCGGATCAGACGCGCAATTTCGATGACGAGCTTCTGATCGTCGGGCAGAACGTCCGAACCGATCAGCTTTACAATTTCCATCAGCTTGCTTTCTTCCTGAAGAAGATTGTTGGTCTGTCTGCGGTACTCCAGGAATTCCTCGCCCACATTCTCTTTGAACCAATCCTGCAGGTCGGCGGAATATTCGCTGTAGCTGGTCATCCAGTTGATCGCCGGATAATGTCTTGCGTAGGCAAGGTTTTTATCCAAAGCCCAGAAGCAGCGGGTAAAACGCTTGGTGTTTTGGGTAACAGGCTCGGAGAAGTCCGCGCCTGCCGGGGAAACCGCGCCGATGATCGTAATGGAGCCATCGGTGCCGTTCAGGTTTTTCGTATAGCTGGCACGCTCGTAGAATTCCGCCAGACGAGAGGGCAGATACGCCGGGAAGCCTTCTTCTGCGGGCATCTCTTCCAAACGGCCGGAAATTTCACGCAGAGCCTCCGCCCAGCGGGAGGTGGAGTCAGCCATCATGGCCACGTGGTAGCCCATGTCGCGGTAATACTCAGCCAGGGTAATGCCGGTGTAGATGGACGCTTCACGAGCGGCCACAGGCATATTCGAGGTGTTCGCGATCAGGGTGGTACGGTCGGTCATAGGCCGGCCGGATTTCGGGTCGATCAGCTCTGAGAATTCCTGCAGAACCTGGGCCATTTCATTGCCGCGCTCACCGCAGCCGACGTAGATGATAATATCTGCGTCGCACCACTTGGCAAGCTGGTGCTGCGTCATGGTCTTGCCGCTTCCAAATCCGCCTGGGATAGCCGCGGTGCCGCCCTTGGCTACAGGGAACAGGGTGTCGATGACACGCTGACCGGTAACCAGCGGAATTCTGGGCTGCATGCGCTCCGTAACCGGGCGCGGTGTACGGATGGGCCATCTCTGGCAAAGGGTCAGCTCATGCTTGTTTCCCTTTGCGTCGGTGAGCTCAACAACGGTATCGTTCGCACGGTATTTTCCGTTTGCAGCCACCTTCGTCACGGTGCCGCTCAGCGAGGGCGGTACCAGGCATTTGTGCCGTATGATTTTTGTCTCCGGGCATTCGGCGTAAATAGCGCCGCCTTTAAGCTCGTCACCCACCTGAACGGTGACGGTGACCTCCCAGAGCAGGTCGGGATCAAGCGCGGGCACGTTGCTGCCGCGGGAGATAAACACAGAACCGGAATCGTCTGCGATCTTCTTCAGCGGGCGCTCGATTCCGTCGAAAATATTATCCAGAATCCCTGGGCCTAACGTAACATTCATGGGGCTGCCGGTACCGAATACCGGCTCGCCCGGACGCAGTCCGGTGGTTTCTTCATAGACCTGAATGGTGGTCACTTTATCGGTAATGCCGATGATTTCACCCACCAGACGTTCCTTGCCGACGAATACCATTTCCATCATGGAAAAGCTGCGTGAATTTTTAACTGTTACGACCGGCCCGTTAATACCATAAATTACATCTTGGTTCTCCATCTTCAATCATCTCCGTTATCGTTGGTATTACGGCTCAGACCACAGACATACCAGAGGTTTCTTCAAACCACTCCTGCTGTGATTCCAGCATCGTGTCCAGTGTTTCATCGGCCATGATGCCCTTTTCGGCATGAAAGGCGCGAACACCGCCGATCAGAATATCCTGATCCGCCTGGACAGTGCAGTCTTTTGCAAATGCCTGCCGGAGCAGATCCTCATATTGCAGATCATCCTTTTTCACGCAGAGAACCGTGCCGGATTCCGGGAACAGCTCGGAAAGGCCGCGGGTATACTTCTGCAGCAGGGAAGGATACTGAGCGGATTTGGTGTAATCGATCAGGCGGTTCTTCGCCTTGTCAAACACCTCGTTTTCAATATTCTTTCTCTTCTCCAAAAGCTGCTTGCGGGCGTCCATTTCACGGTGCGCGATGTCACGCACGATTTCATCCCGCATGGCAGTCATTTCGCCCTGAATGAGCTGGTATGCCTCGTGCAGCACTTGGCGCTCCGCTTCTTCCAGCTGAGCCTGCTTGTACTCGGCAATTTCCTGTTCGATTTTTTCCCGCTGTTCCTGCGCGTAATGGTTGATTGCAGAACTAAATTTACTTAATTTTTCATCATTAGAAGCCATAGTAACCCCCCGTTCCGCCGCCTTGGCGGTTTAAATTTTTACTCCGATCGCCTCGCGGACATAGCGGGTAATAGAATCCTTGGTACGGCCATTGCCGTGACGGTCGGGTATTTCAACGATCAAAGGGCGTTTCAGGTTCAGCTTTAAATCGTAAACCAGCTCGGGGCACATGGAAATCAGGCGTTCGGTCATCAGAATCACCGCAACGTCCTTCATTTCAATAGCGTCGTTCAAAGCTTTGCGAACCTCACCGACATCGTGCGCCAAAATTCCCGGAATACCGGCCAGGCGCATTCCTACCAGCGTGTCTGTGTTGTCGCTGATTAAGTAAAATCGCATGTCAGCACCTGCTTTCCTTTGTTTCAAACTCTGAAAAGACTGCTTAAATCTTGTTCAGGATCAGGATGGAGATCAGCAGGCCGTACAGAGCAATACCTTCACCAAGCGCAACGAAGATCAGGGATTTACCGAAGGATTTGGGGTCTTCTGCAGTAGCGCCGATTGCAGCAGGGGAAGCAGCGCCAACAGCGATACCGCCGCCGATGCCAGCCAGACCGGTTACCAGGCCGGCAGCCAACAGGCCCAGGCCTTCTTTACCGGCATTTGTGCCGTCGTCTGCAGCAGAGGTGGTGGTAGCATTTGTGGAATCATCGGTAGCAGCACTTACAACCATGGGAACAGCAATGGTAACAGCGCATACGATCATGAAAGCAGCGAGTTGAGAAACAAGGGCTGTCTTGGCCTTTTTACCGTGTTTGACTGCTCTGATGGCCAGGAAAACAGAGAGAATCAGTGCCGCAACAGGAAGAATTAACAATACGTAGTTCATAAGATTTGCCTCCAAAATATAGTGTTTTTTAATTTATTTACCGCTTGAAGCAGAATCAGGCTTATGCCTGATTCTGCTCCTGGCGAGCGGATACAGGATGGAAGGGACGGCCATTGCCGTCGAAGAATCGGCTGAACATTTCATAGAATTCCAGCCTCAATACCTGAATGCCGGCCAGAAGGGCCTCCAGCGCCATGACAAAGATATTACCCAGAATAAGAATCAGAACATATCCGATTCCGGAGGACATCTCGGCCAGAGTAAATACCACCATCATCATGCCCGCGTGAACCAGAACAAACGCGCCGACACGAAGGAAGGACATGGTGTTGCTCATGTAGCTGAGCAGATACTCGAATACTTCGAAAAAATTCTGTGTGATAAATTCGCCCCAGCTGGCAGGCTGCCAGTCCTTGCGGCCCTCCAGAATCTCACTCAGAATCTCCTGGAAGAACATCAGCAGCAGCGGGAAGATCATAAAGCAAAGGACATACGGCGTGGTGACAATCTGCCAGCCCATCGCGATCTGTCCGCCGAAGCCGATCACGATCGAACCGTAAAACAGCAGTCCGGCCAAGCCGTTCGGGCTGAACAGCGCGTTGCCGTATTTCTTTTTCTTGATGCTCGAGTAAATGTTGATCAGCATGGCGATCATCACAAGGGATACGCCGATGCCGACAGCCGAATAGATAATGATGTTGGTGGTAGCGGGGTGCATTACCTCTACGGGCTTGTCTTCAAGGCCGAACAGTGCGTGGTAAACAGGGTTGAGCGCATGCTCAAAGCCGAATACCGAGCCGAAAATAAAGCCGAATATTGCGGAGGAAATGCCGCAGGGCATCAGAATTTTGCCGAGCCGCATGCGGGATTTTTTCCACATGAACAGACCGACCAAAGAGACGCACAACCCTTGCCCCAAATCGGCGAACATGATGCCGAACATGATAATATAGGTGATTCCCACAAAGATGGTGGGGTCAACCTCGTTGTAAGAGGGAAGTCCGAACATTTCCACAAAGAACTCAAACGGACGGAACAGTCTGGGGTTCTTCAGCTTGACAGGCGGGGAATGCTCCAGCTGTGCTTCCGCGTTTTCGAAAGAATATTCTACCGACTCCAGCGGTTCCAGTGATTCCCTGAATTCTTCCTCACCCTTCGCGGGGATCCACCCGGTGAGGACAAAGCTTTCGTGGTAACGGGCGCCGTAATGGCGGATGCCGAAATAGATGCTCTTTTCTCTCAGGTGGTTAAAGATCCGCTGGCAATTGTCTTTCTCCTGCTGCCAGTGGGCACTCAGCTTTTCGTTCATTTCGTTGACCAAAGCTGTAGCCTCATCATGCTGCTGCTGGAGACGCTCGATCATTTCTTCCGGCGTTCCCTGGTAGCCGGTCAGGCTGATCCGCTTGAAAAACAGGCTGGAGAAAACCCGGTCTATTTCATCAATCTGCTCTGTCGGGGCAAAATAGGCGCCCCAATAAGAGGTCGCATCGCTGGAGTTGGGGAAAAACATCATATAAGGATTGTCATTGTAAACAGAAAGCTTGTCGTAGCTCTCTTTTGGCAAAACGCCAAACCGTACCTGAACAAATTTGCAGTCCGTCACCTTTTCCAGGTTCAGGTCCATCCCTGCAAAGTGAGACAAATCCCGAAGCGAAGCATTCAGCTCCTGAATTTTCTGTTCCGCGTCGTTTTTCCGTTTCAGGCATTCTTCAATATAAGAAGTAAATTTCTCCACGTATTCCAGCAAAACACGATCTTCTTCCTCCGCCTTGCAGTCGGGTGCGCCCTCAAAGCTGAGGGGATGCTCGATCTTTTTGCAGGTATCCGAAAGCTTTTGCAAAGGAGCCGTGTAGGGGTTATCCTCCCCAATCGGAACAAAGGGCGTTGTATCGGAGTAGAATGAAAGAACGTTATCGGGATGGAACATTTCAGATTGGCCACATCGAAGCGTCACCTCATCCAGTTCGTTCATTCGGCCGATAATACTGGCCATTTTTAGTTTTTGTACAGCCAAATAGCACCACTCCTTTCGTTAAAAATCAGAAAAAGCAAGCAGCTTTTTTATTTCTTCCGGCGGGAGATGATAGCGGATTCCCTCTACAATATTAATGATGTCCATCAGCTCGATCTGCAGATAGAAGATATAAGACAGCATAACAACCGATGCGTATACCGAAAAATGAACGCCGCGGCGGCAAACATTGTACAGCGCGCGCTCCGCCAGCTGATCGGCAAAATTGTATTCGATTTTGCTGGTCTTTTTGCCGATTCTTGTTTTTGCCAGAAGCGTGCGTACCTCCCCGGCATCCCGGGCCTGAATCATTTTTTCAATTTGGTCCTTGTTGAGAGAGCCGAACGGAAGAAGATTGCTGCGAATATAATCCGGGCCGGCCTGAAAATACGTTTTAAAGCGCAGAATACGGGCAAAGTTGTTCAGATCAAGATAAAGATCGACAATCTGCCGCAAATCCTGTTTCATGCCTTTGTACCGCAGATGCTCGATGGTTTCGTACAGCTGGCTGTACAAATAGGTGTTCAGCGCATTTTCTGCGGCGGTAAAGTCGATGGGATTGTCGTAAGTGGGGCGGAACGACTCCAGCAGCATCTGGTAAGGCGTGTGAGCCAGAGCGGCAATAATGCTGTCGAAATTGTCTGCGCCCGAAAGCCGGACAAGGTCTATGTGCGAATGAACGGCCAGAGTGGCCGGCATGGAGAAAAAGTATTCCTTTGTCCTGTCGGCGTTCAGGTGCAGCAGAGCATTTAAAATCTGATCCACCTCGCTGCGCTGCAGCAAATAAGCGGCCAACGCGTCACTGATGGAGATTTCATAACGGCACAGGGCCGCCGAATCCGCAAGCAGCTTCTGCTTGAGCCGGTTCTCCAGCTGACCGCGGTGCACTTCTCTATCATTGATTCCCGCAAGCACCTTGTCGTAATCGGTGTTTGTGGCAAGGTACCGGGCGATTTCTGTGACGTTTTTGCAGTTGAGCATTTCCTGGTAATTCTGAGCAGTCAGTCTGCGTCCGTACATCGCGCGGGCCTTTGCCGAAACTACGTTGGAAGAGAGATGGGAAAGCATGAAATCACTCTCCTATCACATTGCTGACGATCGTATCGACCCATTTTTCGCCGCTCTGCGCATACTGCTGATCCAGCTGTTCCACCAGAGCATGGTAGTGATGCTCTTTGACCTGCCATGTTTTTTCCGCCGCGGCTTGCTCAAGAGGTCTGTTTTTCTCGACTCTGGCTCTTGCTCTGGCCAGATAACGGCTCCGAATATCCTCCCGCGTTCTGGAAATTTCTTTTTCCGTGTCGATTTTCTGTTTCTGGGCGGCGTCCGTGATCTGCCTGGCTTTTTCGTCCATTTCGATGATCTGCTTCAGCATATCGTTCATAATGACCGCACCTCCTTGATAAATAAAATCTATGTTACACAAAATTCTCAGAAATCACATGCACAATTATAGCTCGCTCGTCACAAATATACAACTGATTTTTTGACAAATTTTCCGTCTGTGACACATTACCTCAAGAAAAATCAAAATGTTTTGATATTTTTTAGACACAATCAATTTTTCAGGCTCTGAAGCGGAGCCGGAATGCGTCCTCCGCGCTGAATAAAGCGCTGCGGAGAGTAACGATTGACCTCCATGACGGGGCCGCCGCCCAAAAGACCGCCGAAATTCAGTTCCTCGCCCACCTGCTTGCCGATCGCGGGGATCAGGCGCACGGCGGTGGTTTTGCTGTTGACCATGCCGATCGCCGCTTCGTCGGCGATAATGCCCGAAATCACCTCGGCCGGGGTGTCGCCGGGAATGGCGATCATGTCGAGACCGACGGAGCAGACTGCGGTCATGGCCTCAAGCTTGTTGAGCGTCAGAGAGCCGCGGCGCGCGGCTTCGATCATGCCGGCGTCCTCGGTAACGGGGATGAACGCGCCGGACAGGCCGCCGACGTGGGAGGAAGCCATAATGCCGCCCTTTTTCACGGCGTCGTTCAGCAGGGCCAGCGCGGCGGTCGTGCCGTGGGCTCCGCAGGCCTCAAGGCCCATTTCCTCCAGAATGTAGGCGACGGAATCGCCTACGGCGGGGGTGGGGGCCAAAGAAAGATCGACGATGCCGAAGGGGACAAACAACCGGCGGGAGGCCTCCTGCGCGACCAGCTGTCCCATGCGGGTGATCTTGAACGCGGTCTTTTTGATCAGGTCGGCAATCCCGGTAATATCGCAGTCTTCCGCCTTTGCCAGCGCGGCTCGGACCACACCGGGGCCGGATACACCCACGTTGATCACGCAGTCCGGCTCCCCCGGGGCGGGGGAGGGGCCCACTGGTACACCCCCGCCATAAAGGGGTTATCTTCCGGTGCATTGCAGAAAACCACCAGCTTAGCCGCTCCAATACAGTCGCGGTCGGCTGTTTTCTCCGCGCATTCGCGGATGACGCGTCCCATTTTGCCGACAGCATCCATGTTGATTCCCGCCTTGGTGGTGCCCACGTTGACGGAGGAGCAAACAAAACTGGTGGTGCTGAGAACCTCGGGGATGCTTTCAATCAATGCGTAATCTCCCGGGCCAAAGCCTTTGTGTACCAGTGCGGAATAACCGCCGATAAAATTGACGCCCACCTCTTTCGCAGCACGGTCCAAAGCCTGAGCAAAATGTGCCGGACTTTTTGAGGGACACGCCGCTGCAATCATCGAGATGGGTGTAACGGATATGCGTTTGTTGATAATCGGGATGCCGTAATCTTTGCTGATATCTTCGCCGGTCCTGACCAGGTTGCTGGCATAGCGGCAAATTTTATCGTACACCTTGTCGCAGGCAGTTTTTTGGTCGGAATCCACGCAGTCCAGCAGAGAAATACCCATGGTAATGGTGCGTACATCCAGATTTTCGTTATCAATCATATTGATTGTTTCGAGAATATCGTGGGAATTAATCATGAAAGCGGTCCTTTCTATATATAATAGTGCTTTTCAGGTAGGGCTTTCTGCAATCAGAGAACCCGGCCCGCGCTTAAATACGATGCATAGAGTTAAAGATATCCTCGTGCATGGTGTGGATCGTCAGATTCATGCTGGTTCCCAGTTCGGTCAGGCGATCAGCCAGATCACTGAAGGGAATGGTGCTTTTCGAAATATCCACCATCATAATCATGGCGAACATGTCCTGCAGAACAGACTGGGTCACTTCGATCACATTGACTTGGTTTTCGGCACAGATGGTAGAGACGCGGGCAAGAATACCCACCATATCTTTGCCAAGTACGGTAATTACAGCGCGCATGCGGCAGCCTCCTAAAATAAAGAAATTCCAATAAAAACTGGGTATTGATGCATTTTATTATGAAGTAGAAACATTGGTATGTCAAGTCGTTTTCGGCATCAAGCGCGTTAAGAAAAAAACTATTAAGACTAAATTTCGACTTTGAAAAAATTTAGAGGAAAAACTGTCTTTTTTGATTGATTTATGCTAAGATAATAAAAATCGCCAAGAAGTATCCCTGTTGTCCGCAAGGAAAAAGGGAAGCACAGGTATCTTTCTCCCGCTGCAGGCGGGAAAGATACCAAATCCTTTGCCTGTTTTGATAGAAGATAAGCATCAGATGCGGGCAATCAGAGACTGGAGGCAGCAGAGTTTTGAAATACAGATATTTTTCCGATTGTCATCTGCACAGCGATTGCTCCCGCGACGCGGAAGACCCGGCCATGATGATGTGCGAGGCTGCACAGCGCCAGGGCCTGTATGCCGTTGCCCTGACGGATCACTGCGAGTGCAATGAATATTATAAGGAAGAATACGACCGTTCCGTGCGCCAGTCTTACTTCGAGGCCAAAAAGGCCGCCGCGGTTTTTCAGGGCCGTCTGCGGGTGTACGCGGGCGTTGAGCTCGGCCAGCCCCTGCAGGATGTAAAGGCGGCACAGGATGTTCTGACTACCTGCGGCTTTGACTTCGTTCTGGCCTCTCTCCATAATTTGGCCGGGATGGAGGATTTTTATTTCCTCGACTACGATCATCAGGATGTCAACGAGCTTCTCACACGTTATTTTGATGAAATCCTTGAGATGGTGCGCTGGGACGGTTTTGATTCCCTGGCACATCTTACTTACCCCTACCGATACATTACGGGCGATAAGGGCATTCCGGCCCAGCTTTACCCGGATCACGGCGAGGTCATCGACGAAATCCTCAGTCTGCTGGTTCAGAACCACAAGGCGCTGGAGCTTAACACCTCCGGCCTGCGGCAGAAGCTGGGGCAGACCCTGCCGCCGCCAGACGTGATCCGGCGCTTCCGCCAGATGGGCGGAAAGTATGTGACCATCGGCTCCGACGCGCACCGCTGGGGGGACATCGGCGCCGGGGTGGAAACCGGACTGTCTCTGCTTTTGCAGGCCGGGTTTGACCGGTTCACCATCTACGTTGGGCGCGAGCCCGTATTGCTGCCAATCGAATAAACAGCGCAGGGTCAATCCCGCGAACTGTTCAGAAAATTTAAGGAGGAACTATAATGGAAAAATTGTTAGCTCTTTTAAGTGAAAATGCCAGACTGACCCCTGCGCAGCTCGCAGCAATGCTCGACACAACGCAGGAAAAGGTCAATGAAGCAATCGAACAGTATGAAAAGCAGGGTGTGATCAAAGGCTACCGCGCGCTGATCGACTGGGAGAAGGTCGACCAGAATAAAGTTACGGCTCTGATTGAGCTGAAGGTCGTGCCGAAGCCGGATCGCGGCTTTGATGAGGTTGCAGACCGCGTGATGAGCTTTGATGAGGTAGAGAGCGTCTACCTGATGTCCGGCGGGTATGATCTTGCGGTGATTGTTCACGGAAAATCGATGCAGGAAGTGGCGCTGTTCGTCATGAACCGCCTGGCTGCGCTGGATTCTGTTGTTTCCACGGCCACCCACTTTATTTTGACCCGGTATAAAGACGGAGGGGTTGTTCTTCACTCCGGAGAAGACAAAGACCAAAGAACGGGGTGTGTATGGTGATCGATTATCAATCTGTGATGAATCAACAGCTGCAGTCGCTCAAGCCTTCGGGAATCCGAAAGTTTTTCGATATTGCAAGTGAAATGGACGACGTGATTTCCCTTTCTATCGGCGAGCCTGACTTTTCCACCCCCTGGCATGTGCGCCAGGCCGGGATTCAGACGCTGGAAAAGGGGAAGACCTGGTACAGCCCCAACCGCGGCTTTATGGAGCTGCGTCAGGAAATCTGCAAGTGGGTCGCTCGCAAATACCAGGTGGAATACGACCCCGCAACGGACGTTGTTGTCACCGTCGGCGGCTCCGAAGCGATCGACGCGAGCCTGCGCTCGCTCGTGAACCCCGGCGACGAGGTTCTTATCCCCGAGCCGAGCTTTGTCTGTTATGTGCCGCTCGCACAGATGGCCGGCGGTGTTCCGGTGATTCTTGAAACGAAGGCGGAAAATGATTTCCGCTTAACCGCCGAGGAGCTGCGCGCCAAGATCACCCCGAAGACAAAAGTCTTGGTTCTGCCTTTCCCGAACAATCCCACCGGCGCCGTCATGCGCCGCGAGCATCTGGAAGAAATCGCGGCGGTTGTCAAAGAACATAACCTGATGGTGATTTCCGATGAAATTTACAGCGAGCTGACCTATGGCGATACGCCCCACGTCAGTTTTGCCGCTATCGACGGCATGAAAGAGCGCACGATCCTGATCAACGGCTTCTCTAAGGCGTATGCCATGACCGGCTGGCGCCTCGGCTTTGCCATGGGGCCGACGGCGATCATCGCCCAGATGACAAAGCTGCACCAGTACGGCATTATGAGCGCGCCCACCATGTCGCAGTATGCGGCGATTGAGGCGCTTAAAAATGGCGACGACGATATTGAGGAGATGCGTTCCCAATACGATATGCGCCGCCGATTGATCGTAGACGGCCTCAATTCGCTTGGCCTGACCTGCTTTGAGCCCGAGGGAGCGTTTTATGTGTTCCCCTGCATCAAGAGCAGCGGCCTCAGTTCAGAGGAGTTCTGCGAGCGCCTGATTTACGCGGAGAAGGTTGCGATTGTACCCGGCAACGCGTTTGGCGACTGCGGCGAGGGCTTTGCCCGGGTTGCTTATTCCAACTCGATTCCGAATATCACCGAGGCCCTCAAACGGATCGAGCGCTTTTTGGGTACGCTCAAATAATTCTGCTTGTGTGGAATCATCCAACGGTTTTGCGCGCGGCTCCCGCCTTACGGGTGCGGCGGGCAAAGCCGTCTTTTTGCGGGGAAGAATGGGGGAATACTTCATGCAGACGGGGCGGCCGATTTGTGTTTATGCAACGGCAAAGCTGAATCTGACACTCGATATACTGGGACGCCGTGCGGACGGCTATCATCTGCTGGATATGGTGATGCAGACCGTTTCCGTTTATGATACTTTGCTGCTCACGCCGACCCAAACTCCGGGAGTTGATCTGCTCTGCGACCGGGCGGGGATTCCCTGCGGGGAGGAAAATACGGTGCAAAGGGCTGCGCACCTGTTCTATCAAGCGGCGCATCTGCCAAACGGCGGAATTCAAATTCGGATGTTAAAACGGATTCCCGATCAGGCGGGGATGGGCGGGGGCAGTGCCGACGCCGCCGCCGTGCTGCGCGCGATGAATCGGATCTACGATGCCGGCTTTACAATGGATGAGCTGTGCGCGCTGGGCCTGAAAATTGGGGCAGATGTTCCGTTCTGCCTTCGGGGCGGCACCATGCGGGCCGAGGGGATCGGCGAGGTTTTAACTCCTCTTTCCCCGATGCCGCAGTGCTTTTTTGTTGTGTGCAAGCCCTCTGTCAGCGTCAGTACCGCCGCGGCGTTTGCGCAGGCGGATCGCGACGGCGCATCCTATCCGCGCTATACCCCGGCGATGATAAAAGCACTGGAGACTGGCGAACTGCCCCTGATCGCGGGCAGCCTCGGCAATTCGTTTTCGCTGGCGCTGCCGGAGCCGCAGATCGAAGAGCTTCGGCAGGCCCTGCTGCGTATGGGAGCGCTTGGCGCCTGCATGACCGGGAGCGGCTCGGCGGTGTTCGGCGTTTTTTCAGAGCGTGTGCCGGCGGAGCAGTGTCGGGAAGAGCTGCGAAAAAAATATCGTCATGTTTTTGTCTGCGAGCCAGTCGGTGCTGAATAAAAAATCTATGTCAGGTATCTTTCCCCTAAAAGGTGGGGAAAGATACTATTTTTTATTTTTTTCTTGGCTCGTGCGTATAAATCGAAAAAAAGAGGACAATCCTTTGGTTAACATAAAGAAGGAGATGACCCTTTTGAATACCACTCAGAGTTCTCTGAAATTAAAGAACATAGAAAAAGCGCTGATCATCGCGTTTGTACTTACTGTTGCCTGCTCCTTTACTTCCTTTTTTTCCTTTGCACGGCAATGTGAAGATATCCCGAACCATGTTCTGCGCCTGCATGTGCTGGCCAATTCCGATACATCCGAGGATCAGGAGCTGAAGCTCTATGTACGCAACCGCATTTTGACCGAATCCGCCGGGATGCTCGACGGCATTACCGACCGAAAAGAAGCGGAACAGGTAGTGCGGCAGAATATGCCCCGGCTCAAAGCCGCGGCCGCTGAGGAAATCGCACAGCGCGGATATCAGTACCCGGTGGATGTCGAACTGGAAAACATCTATTTTACCACGCGGCATTATCAGCAGGTTACGCTGCCGGCCGGCACCTACGATGCGCTGCGCGTGACGATCGGTCAGGCGCAGGGGAAAAACTGGTGGTGCGTGATGTTCCCGCCCATGTGCCTGCCCGCCGCTGAAGAAAAAGAAGAGCTCGACGATGTGCTGAACCCTCAGCAGATGGAGATCGTCACCGGGCAATACGAAATCCGTTTTAAATCACTCGAGCTGTACGAACAGTTCAAAAACTGGGCAGCCGGAAAATAAAGGACAGACCTTTCGGTAACCCGGTGAATCGCATCGATCGGAAAACTCGGTTTGCCGGATTCCTTCAAAAAAGCATTCCCTTGCAGCTAGCTGAAAGGGAATGCTTTTTGTCGTTCTATTTTCAGATGACACGTCTGTAAAAAAGTAAGGAATCCATATGAAATTTCATGATTTGTGCGTAATCGTATCTTCCGACCCTTTGACACAGCAAAAGCACCCCATGGAGCCGACCGCGGTTACCGTTACCTCGGCATATCGTTGTTTCATCCTGTTTTCGAGGCTGGCTGCGGTTTCAAACGGCGGGGTGAAGAAGCCCTTCGGCACGTACAGCTTCTCAATAAACCAGTCGGTTCGGCTTTGCTCGCCCTGAATGTAAAAGCAGCCGCAGAAAATTCCGCCGGGCTTTAACACCCGGAAGGTTTCGCGGTAGGCCGCTTCCTTTGAGGGGAATGCGTGAAAGCCATTCAGGGAAAGCACAAGATCAAAGGTGTTGTCGCTGAACGGGAGGCTTCCGACATCGCCCTGCGTAAAATGAACGTTGGAAAGCCCGGCCGCGGCCGCCCGGCGCTGCGCGGTTTCCATCATGGCGGTGGAATAATCCAGGCAGGTGATGTCCGCTTTGGGCAGCGTCCGGTACACCGGCATGGTCAGAATGCCGGTTCCCACCGGAACCTCCAGCATTCTGCCGGAAAAATCCTCCGGTATGCCCGAAAGAGCCAGATCCAGATAATGATCATTCCGGGGCTTGTTCATCTTCCATACCAGCCCGCAGATCAGCTTGCCGGGCAGGGTAGAGCAGGTGATCATCCCGTCATACAGGGTCGCCTCTTTGCCCAAAGATTGATAAGCTGTTTTGATTTCTTCATGTCTCATATTGCTTCTCCTTTCCCAATGCGGCTGCCGAATCAATCGGACCGCGCGGAAGTTCGTTTGCCGATTTTTACTCAGAGCAGATACAGCGGGAGCGAATCGTCCTCTTTTAGTTAGCGGTATCTAACTAAAAGAACTGCTGCATCGAAATAGGTTCCCGGGTATCCGTTGTTTGGTAAATCGTGGAAGTACCATTTGTACCTTACTGCGTTCCAAAGATTTTGTCAACAGTGAATGGAATGTTTCAAAGAAAGCTTCGGGGCTTCTTTCGGTGTGGGCGGTTTACGATCTTTCACACGCTTTTTTTCAAGGCTCTTTTATGCTATAATCAATATTTAAATGGAAAGTGCTCCTTCTAGCAGGCCGCACTTTACGAAATGGGGGATTGGGTTGCTTCATCTGCTGTTCGGGCGCTCCGGGAGTGGAAAAACACATTTTGTCCGGCAGGAGCTGCACCGGCTGGCCGGGCAGGGAGAACAAAAGCGGATGCTTCTGGTGCCGGAGCAATTTTCTTTTGAAAGCGAGCGCGCCATGCTGCGCCTTTTGGGGCCGCGTCGTGCCGCGAAGGTAGAGGTCGTCAGCTTCACCCGTCTGGCGGACGCGGCGTTCCGTCGTTTTGGCGGGTGCTGCGGCAAACGGCTCGACGACGGCGGCCGCAGCATTCTGATGAGTCTTGCGCTGGAACAGACGGCGGATCACCTGCCGCTGTACCAGAAACATACCCAGACTCCCGAGCTGGTCAGCATGATGCTGACTGCTTCGGCGGAGCTGAAAATGTGCGCCGTCGCTCCGCAGGAACTGTCCCGCGCGGCGGAGCAGATGGAGGACGGCACCCTGCGGGAAAAGATGAAGGAGCTTTCGCTGATTCTGTCGGCATATGAAGCACTCGTAGCGCAGAGTTACCTGGACCCGCAGGATGATCTGACCCGGTTAAAAGAGGTACTGCGTGCTCACCGCTTTTTTGAGGGTTACACCGTGTTCGTGGATTCCTTCAAGAGCTTTACCGCACAGGAGCTGGGCATTCTGGAGCTCGCGCTCTGTCAGGCCAAAGAGGTAACGGTCGCCCTGTGTGCCGACGGGCCCCGACAGGCGGATGCGGAAATGAGCCTGTTTACCCCGGTGTACCAAACGGCGCGCAGCCTGATGCGCCTTGCGCGGCAGAATTCCGTTGCGGTGGCGGCTCCTGTTACGCTGGAGCCGGGCGTTCGCTTTCACGGCGCGGGGATTCGCGCGGTGGAGGAAGGCGCATACCGCGGCCGCCG
>OBZU01000260.1_pt1 | contig 20483 bp, 17 predicted proteins | sample 1495561 | NCBI WGS metagenome assembly OBZU01 (sample SAMEA2580250, study PRJEB22360) | human gut metagenome | biome: human gut; feature: human-associated habitat; material: faeces | place: Denmark | collected 2008/2010 | reverse complement strand
TCTTATATATTATTTATATTATTTATATTATTATAGTCCACTTTTTCTTATAAATCAATATGATATTTTGTATATCGATTGACAATCGAATAAATTTGCGCTAATATGTTCAATACAGAACAATAATATAACCAAAATATTATCATTTTATAGAAAAGGAGAGTCGTATATGGAATACATTCACTTTGATCATAGCCGTGCCTATGACTTAGTTCCCCTTGGCAGAATCTGTATTGATTTTAATCCTGTTGATATCAATCAGTCATTGGTCTATAGTAATCATTTTAACAAATATGTCGGCGGTTCTCCCGCCAACATCGCTGTCGGCATGGCGCGTTTGGGGAAAAAGGTGGGTTTTATCGGCAAAATATCCGATGATCGGTTCGGTGAATATGTTGTTCAATATTTTCGGGCGGAAGGAATTGATACCTCTCATATCACCCGCTGTAAAAACGGTGAAAAGCTTGGTCTGGCCTTTACGGAAATTCTCAGTCCCACGCAAAGCAGCCTACTGATGTACCGTGATGGAGTAGCAGATTTGCAGCTGGACCCTGAGGATATTGACGAGGAGTACATTAAAAATACGAAGATACTTTTAATTTCCGGTACGGCATTATGTAAAAGTCCAAGCCGTGAAGCTACCCTGAAAGCAATACAGCTGGCTAAAAAATATCATACTGTGGTTGTTTTTGATATTGATTATCGAGCCTATACCTGGAAATCGAAGGATGAAATTTCCATATATTATTCTTTGGTGGGAAAAGAGAGCGATATCATCATTGGCTCAAAAGAAGAATTTGATCTGATGGAACGCCTCATGATAAACGGGACAAGCTCAGATGCACAAACGGCCCGCAGATGGCATAGCTTCGGCTGTAAAATCGTCATCATCAAGCATGGGAAGGAAGGTTCTACCGCCTATACAAATGATGGCGAGAGCTATGTGATAAAGCCATTTTCCATTCAGTTATTGAAATCGTTCGGCGGTGGAGACGGCTATGGTTCAGCATTTCTCTACGCGCTTTTAGAAGGATGGCCGATGATGGATGCATTGGAATTTGGCACGGCCTCCGCCGCAATGCTGGTCTCTGCCCCAAGCTGTTCGGCAGCTATGCCAACTGTCCAACAGATTCAGGAATTTATTGCTGAGAACAAGGCAAAAAACGGAGAAGTAGTGACAAAGGAATAAGGCACGACAGTTTGCTCGAATAGAGTTCAGTCTATTCACCACACAATGCTGCCTTTATGCTTTAGGGTGGCTGGGCCAAAAGGCGCAAAACAAGGTCTGTCGTTAAAAAAAGAAAATGGGACAGCTCCTGATCAGCCGCTTCTCCTTTCACAACAAACCCAGATCAAAGGAAAAGACCAGCCTTGTAGGCTGGTCTTTTCCTTTGATCTGGGGACAAAACCGTGCAGCTAAGTTCGTTCGATCACCGTTTGCCGGCCGTTCGTAGTTAGAATCCTTAAGGCTCCCCTCCCCTTGATGAAAAGCCGTCAATTCAAAAGCTTACTTTTATTGGGAAACCGGAATGCCCCAAATCTCCCGCGCGTACTCGCGCACCGTGCGGTCGCTGGAAAACTGCCCGGCGTGCGCGGTATTCGTCAGGCATTTGCGCGAGAACTGCTCCGCATTGTGATAATCGCGGTTCGCGCGCAGCTTTGCGTCACAGTAGGATTCGAAATCGCGCAGCAGGTAGTACTGGTCGGGGCGATGCCACGACGCGCCTTTCAGCAGCGAATCGTACAGCTCGCGGAACAACCCGGTGTCGCCGTCGTCCAGCGTACCATCGATCAGGGTATCTACCACGCGGCGGATACGTGGGTTCGATTCGTACAGCGCTTTCGGGTCGTAGGTGTCTAAATTCTGCGCGATCTCTTCCACCGTCGCGCCGAAAATATAATTGTTCTCTGCCTCGGCCCGCTCGACGATTTCGATATTCGCGCCGTCCAGCGTACCGAGCGTGACCGCGCCGTTCAGCATCAGCTTCATGTTGCCGGTGCCGCTGGCCTCGGTGCCCGCGGTGGAAATCTGCTCGGAAACGTCCGCCGCCGGAATCAGCTTTTCGGCATAGGACACATTATAGTTCTGCACAAACAGCACCTGAATTTTGTTGCGCACCTCGGGGTCGGCATCGACCATACGGGCGATCTCGTTGATGAATTTGATAATTCCCTTGGCGCGGCGGTAACCGGGCGCAGCCTTGGCCCCGAACAGGAACGCGGTGGGAGTAAAATCGGTCAGCGTACCGTCTTTGATGGCAAAATACAGGTCGAGAATCGAAAACGCATTCAAAAGCTGACGCTTGTATTCGTGCAGGCGCTTGATCTGCACATCGAATATAAAATCGGGGTTCAGCTCGTAGCCGTATTCATGGATTCGAACGTGATCGCACAGCTGAATTTTTTTCTGCCGCTTGATCGCGCGAAACTGTGCGAGAGATGCCGGATCATTCAGGTAAGGCGCGAGGCGCTCGAGCTGATTTAAATCGGTGACCCAGCCGCTGCCGATGCGCTCGGTAATGAACGCGGCGAGCTCCTGATTGCACAAGGCCAGCCAGCGGCGCTGGGTGATGCCGTTCGTTTTATTCTGGAAGCGCTCGGGATACATCCGGTACCACTCGGGCAGCACCGCGCTTTTCAGCAGCTCGCTGTGAATTTTCGCCACGCCGTTCGTCGCATGGGAAGCATACACCGCCAACCGCGCCATATGAAGCTGGCCGCCACTGATGATCTGCAGGGCAGCTTTGTCCTGCTGCGGCACATTTCGCGCCTTAATTTCACGGCTCAAGCTGTTTTGCAGCATGACTACATAGGGGTACACCTGCGGCGCGACGGAAAGGAACAAGGAAACGTCCCATTTTTCCAGTGCTTCGGCCATGATGGTATGGTTCGTATACGCAAAGGTGTCGCGCACAATCGGGAACGCCTGCTCAAACGAAAGCTGATGCTCCTCCATCAAAAGGCGCAAAAGCTCCGGAATCGCGATAACCGGGTGGGTATCGTTGAGCTGAATCGCGTAGTCGCCGGCAAAACGGGAAAAATCCTCGCCATGGCGGCGGAGAAACTCTTTCATCAGGCTTTGCAAAGACGCGCTGCAGAAGAAATACTGCTGCTTGAGCCGCAGCCGCTTCCCGGCGGGAGTATCGTCGTTCGGGTAGAGCACCGCTGTGATTTCTTCAGCGCGCACCCGCTCCTCAACCGCTTCATCATATTTTTGCAGGTTGAACTGCTCAAAATCGAACGCAGAAAGCGGCTCTGCCTGCCACAGGCGCAGCCGGTTGACGGTGTGCCCGCCCCAACCGATCACCGGCATATCGTAGGGCACAGCGCGCACGGTCTGATCGGCAAACGAAACGATAACGGCTTCGTTTTCCCGCCGGATTCCCCAGGGGTCGCCGACCTTCTGCCAATCGTCGGCGATTTCTTTCTGAAATCCTTCCTCAAAATATTGATGGAACAGCCCGTATTTGTAGCGGATGCCAAACCCGTGCAGCGGAATATTGTGCGTGGCTGCCGAATCCAGAAAACAAGCGGCAAGCCTGCCAAGCCCGCCGTTGCCAAGGGCATCGTCTTCAATGCTTTCAAACACACCGGGGTCAAAGCCGTTGCGGCTCAGGTATGCGCGGCAGCGCTCCAGCAGCCCCAGGTTCAGCAGATTGCTGTAGATCAGCCGGCCGAGAAGAAATTCCGCCGAGAAATAGCAGGCCTGCTTCCCGGGATTCTCCGAAAAAGAAAGCGACTTCATCGCCGCTTTGGATACTGCGTTATACAGCTGTTCTACCGATGCTTCCCGTGCCGTTACACCGTAGTCGTATTCCAGGTATTGATCAATCTGCTGTTCAAACTGATTCATGCGCTTTTCCTCCTGCGTATCGCCAATCTGCTTTCTAGTAAATTCCATTGAAAGCTGTCTCATACAAATACAATCGTTTCTTTTCCCCGCTTGCGGCGGAGAACGAAATCGGCAGTTTATTCAGTGCTGTGTCTTCCGTACAGCTTCATCATGCGGCGCAGGTTCTCCGCAAGCTCCGGCGGTACCTGGCCGGGCGCCAGCCGCCAGCGCCAATTCTGCCCCAATGTGGAGGGCGTGTTGATCCGGGCGGAATTATCCAGCCCCAGCAAATCCTGCATCTGAAAAATCACGGTATTCGCAACGCTGGCATACCCCGCACGGATGAGCGCCGCGGGAACCTCGCGGCTCGTTCTCACATTCAAATACTCTCTTGCAAAACGCATCCGCTTCCGCTTTTGGTGCGCAAAAAAGCCGACCAAAGTCTCGTTATCGTGTGTGCCGCCGTACACAACCATGTTGCGGTCAAAATGAAACGGCAGATTGGAATTGGTTTCGTCGCCGTCAAAGGCAAACTGCATCAGCTTCATGCCGGGGTATCCGCTGATTTTGAGCAGCCGGTCCACCTCCGGAATCACGACGCCGAGATTTTCTGCGATCACACGCTTGTCACCCATCACCTCGGCAATAGCTTCGATCAGCGGGCGGCCCGGGCCGGGGTTCCACCAGCCGCTTAGGGCGGTGGTCTCTTCTGCCGGGATGGAGTAGTAATGCGCGATGCCGACAAAATGATCGATGCGGATGACATCGTACAGACGCGCCGAAAAACGCATGCGCTGTTTCCACCAGGAAAATCCGTCGCGCTCCATAAACTCCCAGTCATACAGGGGGTTGCCCCACAGCTGACCGGTTTCGGAAAACAGATCCGGCGGAACACCTGCCACCAGCGTGGGCCTGCGCTGCTCATCGAGCTGGAACTGCTCGCCCTGCGACCACACATCCGCGCTGTCGAGCGCGACATAAATGGGGATATCACCGATGATTTCTATCCCCTGCTGATTCGCGTATGCTTTCAGGCGGAACCACTGGCGGAAAAACTCAAACTGACAGAACTTCCAGAAGTCCATTTCCGCTGTATTGCGCTCCCGGCAGACCTGCAGGGCTTCCGGCTCGCGCAGGCGAAGCTCTTCCGGCCAGGCCAGCCATTCCCTGCCGTCAAACTCGGTTTTCAGGGACATGTACAGCGCATATTCCTCCAGCCATTCCGAATTTTCCCCACAGAACAGCAGATATTCCACGGTTTTCTGGTGCTTGCTGCGAACAAAGGCCCGGCGCAGCACCGCAAAGCGCTTTTCGTACAGCGCAGCGTAATCCACATCGATGGGGTTCTGCCCGCAGTCCGCCTGTTCCAGCTCTTCGGGGATCAAAAGTCCCTGCTCCTGCAAGACATCGAGATCGATCAGATACGGATTCCCCGCGAACGCCGAAAAACTCTGGTACGGACTGTCGCCGTAGCTCGTCGGCCCCAGCGGCAGCACCTGCCACCAGCGCTGGCCCGCCTGAACCAGAAAATCCACAAAATCATACGCCGCCTGCCCGAAGGTGCCGATCCCATAGGGGGACGGAAGGCTCGTGACCGGCAAAAGCACACCGGCCCCGCGCTCCATTGGTTTTTGCTTTTTCATTTTATTCCCCCTCAGCCGTACCGCAGGCCGTAAAAGCTCCCTCCACGCGGCGGACGCTTTCCCCCTCCCTCAGGCAGAAATCTGCCAGCTCGTGAACTGCTGCCGACTGATTTTCAATACAATCAATTAAAATACTGACTCCGCGCTCCGCCATTTTCGATTTGGACTGCTCGATGGTGGCAAGCTTCGGGTTATAATACTGCGCCAACTCGATTCCGTCGAAGCCCATCACGGAAATGTCCTGTGGGATTCGGATGTTCCGGTCAAGCAGGTACCGGCAGGCGCCGATTGCCATCACGTCACTCATGGCGAATACCGCGGTGATGTCCGGGGAGCTTTGCAGCAGGCGTTCCATGGCGTGGTAGCCGTCCTCGTAAGAGAATCGGGCTTTCTGGTACCGCTGTTCCTCCGGAAACGGAATGCCGTACCGCTCAAAGGTCCGCTGGCAGCCCAGATACCGCAGATAGCTGATGCTGTTGGTATCAAGCCGGTTGCCGCCGATCACGCCGATATTCCGGTGACCCATCTGAATCAGGTATTCTACCGCGCGGGACGCGGCGGCGGTATCGTCGGTGCTGACGCTGGAAAGATACGAAAAGCCCAGACGATCCGCCGCGGTCGACACCAGCACGCTCGGCAGCGAAATCTGCTCAAAACCCTCGACAAAATTCTGCAGATTGCCGCCCAGAAACAGCAGGCCAAGCGGCTTGCTCTCGCGAATCAGCTGCTGCGCCTGAATGACCTCGTCATCCTCTTCATCCAGATAGCACACCTGCGCGGTGTACCCCTCCTTTTCAATCAGCACCTGCATCTGCTCCAGAATCGGGGCGAACAGCATGTTCGAAATACCCTTGACCAGAATCGCGATGCTGTTGGTCGCCGTTTGCTTGAGCTGGCGGGCGTTCTGATTGGGAACAAAGCGATGCGCCTCAATGACCGCCTGAATCTTTCGCTTTGTTTCCTCACTGACGTCGGGATGATTATTGAGGGCCCGCGACACCGTGCTGACCGCAAACCCGGATTCCCGTGCAATATCTTTAATAGTCAATAAAAACGCCCCCAGGGTGAAAATTTGAATTCTGGATTACCCCTTCACCGCGCCGGCCAGCACGCCCTTGATGATATGCTTCTGGCAGGTCAGGTAGAAAATGATGATCGGAATGATAGAGAGCACCAGCATCGCCATCAGCGCGCCCATATCGCGCGAACCGTACCCGCCCTGCAGATACTGAATCGCAATCGGAATGGTTCGGAACTTGGTGCCGATCACAAGGTACGGCAGCAGAAAATCGTTCCAGATCCACATCGCATTCAGAATCGCCACCGTGATCGCCGTGGGGCGCAGGATGGGAAACACGATGAGAAAGAAGGTCTGAAGCGGGCTGCAGCCGTCAATGACGGAGGATTCCTCAATATCCACCGGCACGCTCTTGATAAAGCCGCTGAACATAAAGACCGAAAGCCCGGCGCCAAAGCCCAGGTAAATCACGATGATGCCCACAGGATTGTCGAGCCGCATTATATTGGCAACCTTCACCATCGTGTACATGACCATCTGGAACGGAACCACCATGCTGAACACAAACAGATAGTATAAGGCGGAGGTCACCGGGCTCTTTACCCGGGTAATATACCAGGCCGTCATAGAAGTAAACAGGATAATTGCCGCAACGGAAAAAACCGTAATAAATAAAGAATATCCAAACGCGCGGAAAAAATCAATCTTCTGCACGCCATTTACATAGTTATCGATGCCGGAAAAGGTCGTGGCATCCGGCAGCGCAAAGGGAGCATTCGAAATAAAGAGCTGCCCCTTGAAGGAATTCATCAGTACAAGAAGAATCGGGATCAAAAACAGGAAAAACAGAATCAAAAGGAAAACAAACAGAATGGTATTGACTCTTTTTGCGGTATTCTCCATCAGTTTTCCACCTCCCTGCTGCGGGTCACCATCAGCTGCACCAGAGCGATTCCCGCCACGAGCAGGAAGAACACAACCGCCTTGGCCTGACCGACGCCCTCATACCCCATGCGGCCGTAGAAGGAATTGAAAATATCCAAAGCCAGCATAGCGCTCTGCCGTGCCGGCGCGCCGCCGGTGAGGGCAAAGTTCTGGTCAAACAGCTTAAACGAATTGGTCAGCGTTAAAAAGGTACAAATCGTGACGGACGGCATCACCAGAGGAATCGTCACATAAAACAGCGTCTGGCGGGGTGTGGCCCCATCGATCTGCGCCGCCTCGATCACGTCGCCGGGAATGTTCTGGATTCCCGCAATATAAATAATCATCATATAGCCGATCATCTGCCAGTTCATCAGGACAACCAGTCCCCAAAAACCATAACTTGCATCGAACGTAATGTCAACCCCAAATTTCAACAGCACACCGTTGATCAGCAGCTGCCAGATATAGCCGAGCACAATGCCGCCGATCAGGTTCGGCATAAAGAACGCGGTGCGGAACACGTTTGTGCCGCGAATGCCGCGTGTGAGCAGCAGCGCCAGCAAAAAGGCCAGCACGTTGATAGCGATGACAGATACGACGGTGAATTTCGCTGTAAAGCCCAGCGCATTCAGGAAATTCGAGTCCGAAAACGCACGGACGTAATTGTCCGTACCCACCCATTTGGCGTTCGTTACGGTAGTGAACTTGGCGAACGACAGATACACGCCCATAAAGAACGGAACCAAAAAGGCGATCACAAACGCAATAACCGTCGGCAGCGCAAAAACGGCGAAATATTTTTTAAGTGTTTTCTGCATGCTTTCTTCTCCCCTTCCAAAGCAATCCCGGAGTGTGCGCCCCGTCACCGGCTTTTGTCCATTGATGGAAAAAGCCGCCCCGCGCCGCAGGGCGCGGAGCGGCTCTCCCGTTCATAAAAACAAATGATATTATTACTGGGCGCTTTCACTCTTCCATTCGGAAACAACCAGTTTTTTCACATCGTCCCAGGATTTGCTGCCCTGCGAATACTGCAGCAAAGCGGCGCCAAAATCATCCTTAAAGGTTTGGCTGGGGAACACGGTGAAATTCCACGGAACCGTGTTGATGCCGTCCTTGGACATCCAGTTGAGCACTTCCTTCGCCAGCGGGTCGGTGGGCTTCTCGTCCTCGGTGAAAGTGTCGAACGGAGCGATGAAGTTCAGCTTGTTGGTGACAAAGTCCTTGCCGGTCTTGCTGGAATACAGCCAATACAGGAAGTCTTCGGCTGCCTTCTGTTTTTCGGCAGGAGCCTCTTTGTTGATCGCGAAGAAGTTCTCGGTGCCGATGCACAGGCCCTGATTCTCTTCGCCGGGCATACCGGTGTAGATGGGCAGGAACTTAACATCTTCCGCTTTTACGGTATTTCCCTGTACGTCGGAGATCTGGCTCCACGCCCAGTTGCCGTTCTGAACCATCGCGGTCTGGCCAAGAGCAAATTCCGCCATGGAATCGGTGACCTGCTTGGTGCCGAGCAGATTCTTCGGAGTAATGGAGTTGTTCAAATAAAGATCAAAGATATTCTTGAAATTGTCGGAATACTGGAACTTGATTTCCTTTGTGGCATCGCTGGTCAAGTCGATCTTGTTGTCTTTGAACTCGTAGTAAACCGGAACATTAGCCAGATGAGTCTGCCAGCGCCAGTTATCAGTGGGTTTTAAAGAGGTGGAAGAGAACACGCCCTTGATGCCGAGTTCGTCTTTCTTCGCCGTCATGTCTTCCACAACCGCCTTGAGCTTATCAAAGCTGTTGATCTCTGCCATAGAGGCCGCTTTCGCACCGGAGGTCTTGAAATATTTGTCCATGATGGCCTGGTTATAGATAATGCCGTAGCCCTCTACCACATAGGGGATGCCATATACGCCGTCGCCGTCTGTAACGGCCAGGCTCTTATCCGTCAGGTGTTTGTACAGCTCGGTGTCTTTCAGGTCTGCGCAATAATCCTTCCAGCTGGCGTAGCCTCTCGGCCCGTTGATCTGGAAGATCGTCGGCGCATCTGTTTTGGCGATTTCGGACTTCAGGGTCTGCTCATAAGTATTGGAAGCAGCAGTAACCACATTCAGAGTAACGCCGGTTTCTTCTTTATACGCTTTCGCGATCTCTTCGTAAACAGAAGCAACCTCAGGCTTAAAGTTCAGATAGTAGATGCTTTGTTCCCCCTGAGGAGCTGCACTGGCGGCGCTGCTGGGGCTTCCGCCGGTGCTGTTGCTGCACGCGGCCATGGAAGCTGTCATCGCCATTGCCAGACAAAATGCCAGAACCTTTTTCATCATTTTTCCTCCTAACAAATATGTTCTTCAGCGTTCCAGTAACGTTACCGGAAACGTTACCAGCTTCTTTCGATTTTTAGTATAGTACATTCTTTGTACGATTTCAATAGTATTTTTGAATTTATTTTTATTTTTCTCCCGAACATGCCCTGGTGATCCGTTGGACAAACAGAATTTCGAAAATACCAGTTTGTCCCCTCCTTTTGCGGCGGGGAGAAGAAGGAGCGTCATTTTTTACATCCGCTTCTCCCTGATCCGGGTTTGAAAGGCTCTGCAAAAAGCAGACTTGTCCGTGATGGATTTCGTTCAGGAGCAAGGCAGAAAAAAAGAGCAGGGAACGGATATCCGTTCCCTGCTCTTTTTATTCTAGTTCACGCCGATTCCGGCGCGTTTATTTCGCCTGATTCAGATGCTGGATGATGATCCCCGCGATGGAGGGACACGGCGCCTGACGAACCACTGCGCCGATATCGAACGCTACCATCGGCATGCCGTAAACAACACAGGACGCTTTGTCCTGACCGATTGTGAAAGACCCCTGCTTTCTCATTTCGAGCAGACCCTTTGCCCCGTCGCTGCCCATACCGGTCAGGATAATCCCCATGGCGTCCTTGCCCGCCGTTTCGGCGACCGAGCGGAACAGCACATCTACCGACGGACAGTGTCCGCTGACTTTTTCGCCCGCGGTGCATTTGATATAGTAGCCTCTGGAATCCTTGGCGAGGGTCATGTGCTTATCGCCCGGTGCAATATAAGCCCGGCCCGGCTCAACACGTTCGCCGCCCTGAGCCTCCGCCACAGAAAAGCTGCAAAGCCGGTCGAGGCGCTCCGCGTACATTTTGGTAAATCCGGGCGGCATATGCTGCACGACCAGAATACCCGGAATATTCGCCGGAAGCTTTTTCAGGATTTCAAGCGTCGCCTCGGTTCCGCCGGTAGAAGCGCCGATGGCAATGATTTTTTCCCCCTTGTTATTGGAGGAGAGCGCAGGCGTCGGCAGAGAATCCAGCGGTGAGGGAGCCTTGGCTTTGACCTTTGCGGTCGAGGCGATCCGGATTTTCGTCGCCAGCTCGGTAAAAAACAAGTTGTAATCGGTTCTTGCGGCAGGCTTACGGATAAAGTCGACGGCGCCTGCATCGAGCGCGTCAAAAATACCGAGATCCAGCGAGCTGACCAGCACAACCGGAACGGGCCGCCGGGGAATCAGTTTTCTTAAAAAATCCGTGCCCTTCATATCGGGCATTTCCACATCCATGGTAACGACATCCGGCGAAAGCTCCTGAATCTTCTTCGCCGCTTCGGCCGCACTGCCTGCGGTACCCACCACCGATATTCCCGGGTCTTTCAGCAGAGCATTCTGCAGCGCCGTTCGAAAAAACAGCGAATCATCCACAATCAGAACCTTGATGATATGATTGAGAGGCATAGGTTTACTGTCCTTTCTGATACACCGACGGCTCCAGGTAAATAAACTTAGAGCTATCCCTTTGTATGGTCTCTGAATGCCCAATCAGCAAAAATCCACCTGGGATGAGCATGTCGTAGTATTTATTAATCAGCTTGTTGCGGTCGTTCTGGTCAAAATAGATCATGACATTCCGGCAGAAGATCAGATCAAACGGCTGCATCGGCGGAAAGGGCTGCATTAAATTCAGCCGCTGAAACGTCACATGACGGCGAATATCATCGTTAATGCGGTACTGGTCTGCCCCCTGCTTGACAAAATAACGGGTCAGCCAGCCCTGCGGCACGTTTTTGAGAGATTCCGCGCTGTACACGGCAGTTTTTCCCGCAGACATCGCCTTTTCGGAAATATCCGTGGCGAGAACGCGGAAATCCCAGCCGGGACGGCTGAGGCTGAAGTAATCCTTCAGTACCATGCAGGTGGTATAGGCCTCTTCGCCGGAGGAACAGCCCGCGCTCCAGATCCGCACAAGCTTGCGGTGATTGACGCGCTCCTGAAGGGGCAGAAATTTATTCTTGATAAAATCAAAATGGGCCGGTTCCCGCATGAAATAGGTGTGGTTTGTCGTCAGCTTGTTCAGCAGAACGATAATTTCTTCCGGATTCTTCTGCTGGATCAGGGTCATATACTCTGAAAAGCTCTTCATGCCCTTTTCCGCCAGAACAGAATACATGCGCGCTTCAATCAACTGGCGCTTGTTTGCCAGATTGATCCCGTAGTTATTTTTTACATAGGTTACAATGGTCTGGAATTCCTGGTCTGTCAGACGTATCATAATGATCCTTTCTTCAGTGGAAAAGTTCTGGGTATTGAGGCCCCCGCCCGGTACAGCATCCAAATAGAATGATCACCGGCTCAGACGGGACACAATCGCGTCGCCAACCTGCGCCGTGGTCGCGGTTCCTCCCATATCGGGAGTGAGAACCTTCCCCTCTGTCAGCACATCCTCCATCACGTCCAGAAGCTGCTTGCCCCAATCCTCATGGTGAAAGAAATCCAGCATCTGGCTGGCGGCCCAAACAGTGGCGAGCGGGTTTGCGATCTGGCGGCCCGCGATGTCGGGCGCCGAACCGTGGATCGGCTCAAACATGGAAGGATATTTGCGCTCGGGGTTGATATTCGCGCCGGCCGCAAGGCCCATTCCGCCTGCAATCGCGGCGCCAAGGTCGGTAAGGATATCGCCGAACAGATTGGAGGTAACGACTACCTCGAACGCCTCGGGGCGCTTTACCATCATCATGCTGGCCGCGTCTACCAGGTAGGAGGCAGTCTTTACATCCGGGTATTCCCGGCTCACCTCAGCAAAAATCTGATCCCAGAACACCATGGAATAATTCAGTGCGTTTCCCTTGCTCACACTGGTCAGTGTTTTCTGCTCACGGCGCGCCAGCTCGAACGCATAGCGCATGATCCGCTCGCACCCGTGCCGGGAAAACACGCCGTTCTGGAGCACCACCTCATGGGGGGTATCACGGTAAAGCCAGCTTCCGCTGCCCGCGTATTCTCCCTCACTGTTTTCGCGCACGAAAACCATGTCGATGTCTTCCCGCCGGACATCCTTCAGCGGACAGGGCGCTCCCCGCAGCAGCTTTACAGGCCGAAGATTGACATACTGGTCAAAGCTCTTGCGGATCGTTAAAAGCAGCCCCCAGAGGGAAATATGATCCGGCACGCCAGGGAACCCGACCGCACCGAGGAAAATGGCGTCGAAGCCGCTGAGCCGCTCGATTCCGTCCTCCGCCATCATTCTGCCGTTTTTCAAATAATATTCACAGCCCCACGGAAACGTGGTGAACTCAAACCGAAAGCCGCCGTCCAGCCGGGCAACCTGCTCCAGCACCTTACAGCCTTCCGAAATGACCTCCGGGCCAATCCCGTCGCCGGGAATAACCGCGATTTTATGAATCTGCAAATCAAACGCCTCCCCTGAACCGTTTCTTTAGTTGTTTGTTCCCTGAAATCAGGCAAAGCCGCCCCGTATCTTTGGGTTCCCCCAGAACGGAGCGAACCGCTATACGCCGGGCGGCAGTTTATCCTCCATCAGGCTGCGCAGGCAAAGAGTCTCTCCATCCGCGCGAAAGGTTCCGTCACCGTTCGCGTGAAATGTGCGACGCTCCCTGCGCTCCAAATCCATCCAGGCCTGAGTGCCCCGCAGGATAAAGATGCCATAGGGCTCCACATAATCCAGAACACGGCACTCCAGGCAGGCCAGACACTCGGAGATCAGCGGCGCTTTTCCCCCCAGCCCCGGAAGCGGCGTCAGCCCGAATTCCCGGAATTTGTCCACATCGGCGCCGGAGCAGTCCCCAATTGCGACCGCCTTTTCCGCAAGGTCGACCGTCGGAACTGCAAGCACACATTCCTTGGTGTCCCGCAGCGCCTGAAAGGAGTGGTTCCACGGGCCGGTCGTCAGAGCGATCTGCGGGGTAAAATCCATTACCATATGCCAGGTGATCGTCATGATGTTGTTTTTTCTCCCGTCATTTGTCGTGACAAGAAGAACCGGGCCGGGTTCCACCAGCATAAACGCCTTTTCAAGAGGAAGCTTTTGCAGCGCCATCCCCCACACCGCCCTTTCTTTGCCTATGGGCTTGTGCCGTTTGACTCGAAACCTCTGCGATTTAATTGTTATTATAAAGGTTGACGACATCGAGAATCAGGCTGATGCTGCCGTCGCCCAGCACGGCACCGCCGGAAATCCCGGTATCCTTAATATTGAACTGATTGAGGTATGCGGGCAGCCCCTTTACCACAACCTGCTGCTCCCCGAGCAGATCATCCGCGAGGATACAGTACACCTTCTCGTGGCTTTCCACCTGTACAACGATGGAATCCTCCAGCGTTTTCGCGCGGGGCTCAAGGCCGAACACAGAGTGCAGACGGATGAGCGGGTAATACTGGTTGCGCATGGTGATGATTTCGTTGCCGCTGGTATCGTACAGCACCTGATCGGACGTCACCTTCACCAGCTGCTTGATGTTATTGGTGGGGACGATGAACATGGTGTCGCCCACGGAGACCTTCATGCCGTTGACGATCGCCAGAGTGAGCGGAATCTTGAACAACACCTTTGTTCCCTTGCCGGGTTCGCTCGAGATCGTCACGTCGCCGCCAACCTTTTCCACATTCTTCTTCACAACGTCCATTCCCACGCCGCGGCCAGAATATTCGGTGACCACCTCGTTCGTGGAAAATCCGGGCATGAGCAGAAAATTGTAGACCTCGCGGTTGGAATATTCCTTTTCGCTCTTTTTGAGCATGCCCTGGCGCTTGGCCTTGGCCAGCACCGCCTCGCGGTTGATTCCCTGGCCGTCGTCCTCAATGGAGATCAGGATTTCGCCGCCGGTGTTCTGCGCCGTCAGGGTAATGGTTCCCTTTGCGGGCTTGCCGTTTGCGATGCGGGTCTGCTTGTCCTCCAGACCGTGATCCATTGAATTGCGCACCACGTGCATGATCGGGTCGTTGATATTGTCCACGATCGACTTGTCCACCTCGGTATCCTCGCCGACCAGCACAAGCTCCGCGTCCTTGTCCAGATTCTTGCTCATGTCGCGCACAATGCGGCGCATTTTCTGAAACACGCCCGAAATCGGAACCATGCGGATGGACATGACGATCTCCTGCAGCTCGTCCGTCAGCTTGCGCAGCTGGCGCGAAGCCTTGGTGTAGCTGTTATCCACCCCGCTGTCGTCGGTCTGCACGGAATGGGAGGACGTTACCATGGATTCCGTAATGACAATCTCCCCGACAAGATCCATCAGATTGTCGAGCTTTGACAGGTTGACGTTGATGAGATTCTGCTTGACGGCCAGATGATTGCCGTTCCCGTTGTTCGCGGCGGGCTCGCTGCTTGCGGCCGTCTTTTCCTCTTTAATATTTTTCGCCTGTTCCTTCTGTTGCGTCAGCGGGGAAAGAACGGTATAATTTTTGGTGTACACAAAGTTTTCGATGCTCTTGAGCGAGGACTCCATTTCCTCTTTTGTGCGGAACAACACCAGAAGCCCTTCTCTGCCGATGACATCCGCCGCAGTGGAATCGGAATCCAGATGCTCCGGCACGCTGCGCACCGGAACGCCGGTTTCGGCGATGGCGTGCACCAAAAGCATGGCGCGCAGGTGAACCATCTCCGTTTCTTCTTCAAAGAAAACGCGCACCGGGTAGAGGTATTCCTCGCCGTCGGCGGCGGGCTGCCAAGCCTGTACGGGGGGAACGGCCGGGGCCGGAACGGGTGCCTCGGGAATCGAGGCGGCAACAGGCTCCGCAGCCGGCTGCTCCGCCGGGGCGGCCGGCTGCGCCTGCACGGCTGCCCCGGGGTCTTCGGGGACTTTCCCGGAAATCTTTTTGAGGAAAGAATTAATTTCTTCCTCCAAACTGCCGATATCTGTAATAAGGGGTTCGTTATTTTCGATTTTCTCAACTTCCGTCTTCAAGAAGTCGCTGGATTTGAACATCAAGTCCGTGAGCGGCTCGTTGTACTCCGAGGAAATACCGTGTTCTCTTACGTAATAAAACAGGTCTTCCATCTTGTGAGTCACCGTAGCCATGCTGTCAAATTGCATCATTGCAGAAGAGCCCTTGATCGTGTGCATAATGCGGAAGATCTCGTCGATACTGTCCGAATCGAAATCGCTCGCTTGCTCGCAGCGAAGAAGGATTTCATCCAGGTGCGTCAGCAAACCGTTGGTTTCGAACAAATAAACTTCCAGCAAAGATTCCATATTGTTATCCATGAATGATAGCCACCGCCTATCTTAAAAATTCCGAAAGGAATAAACTAGAAAAAGCCAGAAAGTTCTGTCTTTCTCATATGATATATCGGATTGAGTCGCAAATAATTAACTTTTTCCCTTTCATTTCTATAAATTTTAATTTTAGAGGTACCCGTTTATGGCAGATAACCTGAGAATCACTACTCCAATTCCCGGCGGAGAAAATGTGAACCGGATGAATCCCGCAAGGCCGACCGACCGTGCCGTGATCAATCCGGCGCTGGTACCGCCCGCCAATGCCGACCGTCAATCCGGCCAGCAAGGCAGCACCGAATTTTCGTTTCTTCTGAACCGGAACTCCGTATTCAACCGCTTTATTCAGCAGCTTGGCAGAACGCCAGATCTTTCGCAGAGCCTGGGCAAGCTGGTGTTTGAGGTTATGGGACGGGCCGGTGCGGAAAAGGGAGCCGGTGTTTCCGACCCTCTGCGCCAGCTGACGCAGGTCATCAATATGGGGCGCGAGGACATTGTGCAGAACCTGCTGTTTCAGGAAAACAACAGGACGCAGTTTTCGGGCGCGCTGTTCCAAATGATGCGGCAGGTACTGGAACAAAACCCAAATAAAACATTAGAACAGAAAACGGCGCAGTTTCTGAAGGCCTTTAACGCCTACACCGGCGCCGCAGACACCACCCGCGCGGTGACCCGCAGGCTGATCCAGATCAGCGAGCAGATCCCGCAGCCTTACAGCGGCCAGCTGCAGCAGATGGCGCAGGAGCTGACCGAAGAGCTGCCGATCGAAAACCTGAACCGGAACCTCTTTACACTCAAGGAAAAAATCATCCCGTTTATCCGGCGATACATTTCCGCCACCAACGACTTTGGCCGTGTGCGCGACAACATCACGCTGCTGGTACACGACCTGTCGCGCCTGAACATCAGCTCGCGCGAAGAGCTGGCGGAAAAATTCACCGCTCTGCTCGATTACTGCAAATATGATCTGGATTTCCCGTCCCAGAAGCTCAACGAAATGACCTCTGTTTTTCTGGATCACATGGGCCGCCTGGAAACGCCCAGGGAAAACAAGCTGCTGGATTCCGTGCTCAGACTCCTGACGGAGAACGCGAACGGCCCGTCGCAACGCGGGCAGGAGCTGTTCCAGAACACACTCACTTCCCTTTTGATGGACAACAGCGTATATATGCCGTTCCATCATCTGTTCCTTCCCCTCGCCTTTGAGGGCAAGTACCTGTTCGGGGAAATCTGGATCGAAAAAGAAGAGGAATCCGACGGACGGCGGACGGCGGAGGAACAGGAACGCAGCCGCCAGATCATTCTGACATTTGACATCAAGTCCAGGGGCTACTTTGAAGCCTTTCTGACACTGACCGGAAAAAAGATCAGCGCACGGCTTAACTGCCCCGCGGAATTCGCCCCCGACGCCAAAGTGATCAGCGCGGCTGTTGCCGGTATTTTTGCCCGGAACGGCCTGGAACCGGAAACGGTGGAGCTGTCGGCCGGGGCCCCTCCCTCGGCTGCAAAAACCATTCTGAAAAAAATACACGAGGGAAGGCGAATCGTCGATGTCACAGTATAACAACAACAAGCAGCGTGCGGCTGCCCTGCGCTATTCCGAGGCGGAAAACCACGCTCCGGTCGTCGTGGCGGCGGGAGTCGGCTACACCGCATCCAAAATCATAGAGGTTGCGCAGGAAAGCAACATTCCCGTTTTTCAGGACGATGCGCTGGCCTCTCTGCTGTCGCAGATGAATATGGGCGCTGAAATCCCGCCGGAGCTGTACCAGGCCGTGGCGGATTTGTACCTGTACTTTCTCAATTACGGAGAGCCGCAGGCGCCCCCGGCGGCTCCCGATGCTCCAAAGGCCCCCTCGGTGCCCGAAATGCCGGACTTCTCTGAAGAATGATCTGTTTCGGCGCCTCTTTTTTTGAGAATACTCTTCATTTTCTTTTTTGTATGGCCGATATAGTAATTGAATCATAAAACAATTTGACGTATATTCTTTTCAAATTAACCGCCGCAGCCGCGGCGGAAGAAGTGGTGAAATGATATGAGTAATAATCTGAATCCGGTTTCCTCCCTGACGGCAGGGAACGCAGCAAAACTGAACTCGTCTGAAAAATATCTGACCTTCTATATCGATCGTCAGATTTTTGCAATTCCCAGCAGCCAGGTAGTGGAGATCGTACGCATTCAGACAATCACACTGATGCCGAAGCTGCCCCCGTATGTAAAGGGCGTAATCAACCTGCGCGGCAAGATCGTGCCGCTGATTGACCTGCGGCTGAAGCTTTCAAAGCCCGAGCTGGAATACGGTGAACAAACAAGCATCGTGGTAACGCAGTGGGATGACGCCATCATCGGTCTGATCGTGGACAGTGTGGACGACGTGACCGACATCGCCGTCGCGGACGTCAACGAAACGCCGAGCCTTGGGCGTGAAAAAAGCAATCCCTTTGTGACCGGGATCGTGACGCTTTCCAAAGGGCCGGCTCTTCTGCTGAATTTAAAGCGGATTCTGACCGAAAACGAAGACGAGCATCCGCAGAACAAAGAGGACGCGGACGGCCAGCCGGAAGACAAGGGAGCCTGACGGATTTTATTCCCGTTTTGGGTCTTTTTTGCGGCAATACAAAAACTCATTTAATATCACTTTGAAAGGGTGACTAGAGTGGAAGATACCATCGATACCATCGACTTTCTGGACACAGCCAATCAGGAGATCGACGGAAAATATCTGACCTTTTTTCTGGACAGCCAGCTCTTCGGCGTCCCGATTTCCGACGTGGTGCAAATCATCGGCATGCAGGAAATTACCCCCGTTCCGGATTCGCCGGTCTATGCCAAGGGCGTGATCAATCTGCGCGGCAGCATCATTCCGCTGATCGATATTCGGCTTCGCTTCGGCAAGCCCGAACTGGAATACAACGACCGCACCTGCATTATTGTGACAAAGCTGGAAGAGGCCTATATCGGCTTTCTGGTGGATTCCGTCAATGAGGTTTCTGTTATTGAAGAGGAAAATATTTCGTCTACCCCCACCGTGATTTCCGGCAACAGCGCCAACACCTATGTCACCGGAATCGGACGGCTGCACGGCAAGGTCGTGCTTCTGGTAGACCCGAAAAAGATTCTGAACAACGATGAAATCAAACAGGTGGAAAAAGCGCTGGATCAACTGTAAAATCATTCTTCCGAATTGACAGAAGTCGGAAAGGAACCTTCAGAATGCAGAATAAAAGACGTCATCTTTCTTTGAAAGCAGAGCTGCTGATCATTACGCTGGCCATTGTGCTGCTGTCGATCGTTTTGGGGATCGCAGCCGCCGTTCTTTACACCCGGCAGCTGCTGATTCCGGCCATTTTGGTGCTGCTGGCCACCATCCTTCTGGCGTCAGTGGTCACATGGCGCGTTGCGCATATTTTACAGAGCGCCCTGAACATGATCAAGGACAGCGTCAGGCGCCTGGGCCGCGGCGATTTTGATGTAGAGATCGAGTTTGCCATGCAGGGGGATATCGACGACCTTTGCGGCGCGGTAAACGACACCGCAGTGGAGCTGAAGCAGAACGTAACCGGAATTGCGACGACGCTCGATCTGATTACCTCCGGAAAGATCCATATCGTGGACAAACGGAGCTATGCGGGTGATTTTACCCGGATTCAAAACTCGATGCGGCAGCTTTCAGAAATTCTGCTGCAGAACGTTTCTTTGATCTCCAGTACATCGCGGGAGGTAACCGACGGCTCGGAGCAGGTGGCTAGCGCCTCTCAGTCCCTGGCCCAGGGAGCCACCGAGCAGGCCAGCTCGATTCAGGAGCTTTCCGCAGCCATACTCGATGTTTCTGAGCAGGTAAAACAGAACGCATCCGACGCTTTGGACGCCAATTCCGCTTCTGCCCTTGCGCATGAAAAGATTCAGGACGTGGCAAAAGAAACGGAAAACATGATGCAGGCAATGGCGGAAATCACAAGCTCGTCCAATCAGATCGGCAACATCATCAAAACGATCAACGACATTGCCCGCCAGACGAACATTCTTGCTTTGAACGCCGCCGTCGAGGCCGCGAGAGCCGGTTCCGCCGGAAAAGGCTTTGCCGTTGTAGCCGAGGAAGTACGCAATCTGGCCAGTAAAAGCGCCGAGGCTGCGCAGAATTCCACCGCTCTGATTGAAAATTCCATTCAGGCCGTGGAAAAGGGCAAGGACATTGCGGACCAGACGGTAAAGACCATGCAGGAGGTTCTGGATGCCACCGAAAAATCAACGGACCTTGTGAACCGGATCGCTTCCGCCTCGGAAGCGCAGTCCACCTCCATCAGCCAGATCAGCCTTGGGGTAGATCAGATTTCCTCGGTGGTGCAGACCAATTCCGCCACAGCGGAGGAAAGCGCCGCTTCGAGCCAGGAAATGGCCGATCACGCGGTACAACTGCAGCGTTTGGTGGAATACTATTCGTTGGATGAGGTTGTCGTTTCCTGATAAATCCCCAATAGGCTGGATTCATGACAACAAATTCAGTTTTAAATTTTATACGATCCTGCTTTCAGGGCGGCCGGAATTTCCG
>OBZU01000252.1_pt1 | contig 21365 bp, 18 predicted proteins | sample 1495561 | NCBI WGS metagenome assembly OBZU01 (sample SAMEA2580250, study PRJEB22360) | human gut metagenome | biome: human gut; feature: human-associated habitat; material: faeces | place: Denmark | collected 2008/2010 | reverse complement strand
AAAAATGAGGAATGTACGGCAATTACGGCGCACGTTTTTGGTGCTAAATACTTTATTTGTACTGAGTGTATTCAGAGAGAATCGATGGACAAAATCGGCGCTGCTTTTTTGGCTGTTGGCTAATAGTTTTTTATATGGACTGCAGTGGTTGATTTATTTTGGGGGCGAAAAAGGCTGGCTGATACATCTGCAGCGGTGGTATTATTGCGCGATTCTTCTCCAAATAGCAGGCACATTGATTGTATATTTTTCGTTTTTTGTATAAAGGTCTCTCGTTTCTTGCCGGAGAATATGCTAAAATAAAAAGCAGCAGGGGGCGAGAAAACCATGGAAAAGCCAAATAAACGCAAAGCTGATTTAGAACGTACACGGCAAATTATTTTGTCTGTCGCTTCTGAATTATTCATGACAAAGGGGTTCAAAAATACCTCCACTCGTGAAATTGCTTTAAAAGCGAACATTACCCAACCGAATCTCTATCACCATTTTAAAAATAAAAAAGAACTGTATTTAGCTGTGATTGAAGAATTAACGTCCCGTGTTCAGGAAGAATTAGTCCCAATTGTTTCTGGAAATGCATCAGTAGAAGAAAAACTTTATCAATTAATCAAAGTTTTGTTAGATGAACATCCGACCAATCTTTTCTTAATGTTGAACGACATGTTTCAAGAAATGAGCCCTGATTACAATCGTACGCTGTATCAAATTTTCAAAAAAACCTATATCAATAATATTGCGGCTATTTTTGAAAGTGAACCTGAAACCAATTGCTTACAAGAGGGCATCAGTGTAGATGATGCAACTCGGTTTATTTTATATAACGTTAGTGCATTATTAAGTATTGAAAAAACGTACCAGCGAAAAACAGTGGATGACGATGTCAAAAAATTCATTCAATTTATGCTACATGGCGTTCTGAAAAGTCACAAATAAAAAATAGAGAAGCCCTGTTGGAAAACAGACTTCTCTATTTTTTTGTAAAATTCACTTATCAATTGATAAATAATTATTGATTTATCGATTGATAAGTGATATAGTTTATTTCGAAAAGAAGAAAGAGGTGAACCATTCATGTTTTTAGGATTTAATGAAATGAAGTATTCAAAAGGACGGTACGTCCTTGTAGTTTTAGTAATGGTCTTGATTGCTTGGTTAATTTTTATTTTGTCAGGTTTAGCGAACGGTTTAGCTCAAGGAAATCGTTTAGCCGTAGATCAATGGCAAGCGAATCAAGTGGTTTTATCAAAAGAGGCCAATAGTAATTTAAATGTATCAGTGTTAGATGAGAACGTGAAAGAAACGATTTCAGGAGGCAAAATTGCACCGATTGGTCAACAGTCGTTAGCCATCCGCCCAGCAGATGACAAAAAGGCTGAATTAACGAATGTTAGCTTATTTGGGATTGAAAAAGAAAGTTTTTTAATGCCAAAAGTGATTGAAGGAAACGCATTTACTGATAAAAATCAAGTGATTGCTTCAGAAACATTGAAAAATCAAGGATTTAAAATTGGCGACAAATTAACTGCAGGGAAATATGATGAGCAATTAGAAATTGTCGGCTTTATTTCTAAAAGTAGCTATAACATTGTGCCGGTTATTTACACTTCTCTGGATACTTGGCGGTCAATTAAATATGGTGACAATCCAGCAATGGCCAAAATGGTTAATGGTTTCATTGTTCGCAGCAAGGACAACGCGGAAGTTAAAACGACTAATAAAGACAGCCAAGTTCTTTCAATTTCAGATTTTATTGAAAAACTGCCAGGATACAGCGCTCAAAACTTGACCTTGGATGGCATGATTTATTTCTTGATTGTGATTGCAGCGTTCATTATCGGTATTTTTATCTTTGTGATGACTTTACAGAAAACAGCAATGTTCGGTGTCTTAAAAGTTCAAGGGGTGCCGACTAGTTTCTTAGCAAAGGCAGTCATGCTACAAACCGCTTTATTGGCTGTTCTAGGAGTGGCGATTGGTCTTGCTTTAACGGGAATTACCGTGCTCTTTTTACCAGAAGCGATGCCTTATGCAACTAATGGACCACGCATGATTTTGTTTAGTGTACTATTGATTTTATCTGCATTAATTGGCGGGGCATTTTCAATTCGAACGATTGCTAAAATTGATCCGTTAATCGCGATTGGAGGTTAGAGACATGGCAAATGTTTTAGAAATGAAAAATATTTATAAAAAATATGGTGAAAAACATACAGAAGTGATCGCGTTAAAAGAATTATCTTTTGCGGTTCAGCCAGGTGAATTTGTCGCAGTAATTGGTCCTTCTGGTTCTGGTAAAAGTACCTTTTTAACGATTGCAGCTGGTTTACAGGCACCGACAAGTGGTGAAGTCATTGTTGGCGGGCAATCACTAAATAAGTTAACGAAGAAGCAACGTTTGGCGCAACGTTTTCAAAAAATCGGCTTTATTTTACAAAGCTCTAATTTGGTGCCATTTTTAACAGTGGAAGATCAATTTCACTTAATTGAAAAAGTTGATAAGTCACGTAAAAATAGTGAATTAAAAGAGCAATTGTTAGAGACGTTGGGTTTAAAAGAATTACGAAATAGTTATCCTCGTGATCTCTCTGGTGGGGAAAGACAACGGGTAGCCATTGCGTGTGCATTGTATCATGAGCCAGACGTAATTTTGGCAGATGAACCAACGGCTAGTTTAGATACAGAAAAGGCGTTTGATGTTGTCCAATTACTAGCGAAAGAGGCTAAAGAGAAAGATAAAGGAATTATCATGGTGACACATGATGAGCGTTTGTTGAAATACTGTGATCGAGTGGTTCGTATTCGTGATGGTGAATTGACAGAGTAACAAAACAAATAAAAGAGAACATGATCGGATTGCTGGAGACAATCCGACCATGTTCTCTTATTTCTTTTCAATACAGAAAAGAACAGGTGGCTGATTTTTTTGATTGATAAACTCATAACGTAAGACACTGTAAACATCTTGTGGTAAGGCTTGCGTGTAATTCGTGACCAAATCAAGTTCCTCTGAACCGCCTTCGTGGCCATAATAAACGACTAAAATAATGCGACTTCCTTTTACCAAATGAGGCAGTAACCCATCTAACGCCTGTTTAGTCGTAGCGGGTTTTGTAATAATTTCCTTATTACTTTTAGGTAAATAGCCTAAGTTAAAAATAGCGGCAGTGATTTCTGTTTCTTCATCTAGGACAGCATGAAGATGTTCATGTCCTAATGGAAATAACGTAGTTTGTGGGAGTAAATTAAGTTCTGTTAACTTTTGTTCTGTATTGATCAACGCTTCTTTTTGGATATCAAAGGCGAAAACTTCACCAGAAGGGCCAACCAGCTCTGCTAAGAATGCTGTATCATGACCATTTCCCATTGTTGCATCAATGACGAAGTCGCCAGGTTCCACCACTTCTTTTAAAAGTTGGTGACTAAAATGTAGGGCTGTTTGTAGCATTAATTGAAAACTTCCTTTCCTGAAATGACAGTATATTTTCCTTGATAACTGTTGCGGCGTTTCATTTCCGCATCAATCGCATTGAGAACTTCCCATTTTTTCAAGCTCCACATCGGTCCGATAATTGTTTCAAAGGGAGCATCGCCTGTCAAGCGATGAATAACAATTTCGGGTGGAATCATTTCTAACTGATCACAAATCACTGAAACATAGGCTTCTTTGCTCATCAATTGTAAGCGTCCTTCATTATAATCCCGCATCATTTTGGTATTTGTCATTAAATGAAGTAAGTGCAGTTTAATCCCTTGGATATCTGAATCCTGAATAGTTCGCCGCACATTTTCGCGCATCATAGCGGGAGTTTCACCAGGTAGCCCGTTAATTAAATGTGTACAGACCCGAATCCCGTGTTTCCGTAATTTAGCCACGCCATCTAGATATGTTTGATAATCATGAGCGCGATTAATGGCAGCGCTAGTTTCCTCAAATGTGGTTTGCAAACCCAACTCTACCCATAAATAAAAGCGTTCATTTAATTCGGCTAAATAGTTCACCACCTCATCAGGCAAACAATCAGGACGGGTACCAATGGATAAACCAACGACGCCTTTTTCATTGACTACTTGTTCAAACCGATGACGAATAACGTCAACGGGCGCATGTGTATTGGTGAAATTTTGGAAGTAAACAATGTATTGATCGACAGTTGGCCATTTTTGATGCATCAATTGGATTTCTTTTTGAAATTGAAGCGGCAGGGGATCGCTAGGTGCAACAATCATGTCGCCTGAGCCAGAAACACTACAGAACGTACAACCACCTTTGGCAACCGTCCCATCACGATTGGGGCAATCAAAGCCACCATCAATTGGCACTTTAAAAATCTTTTCACCAAACTGTTGACGAAGTGCATAGTTCCAAGTGTGATAGCGTTTATTTGGATCATCTGAATAAGGAAAAATTTGCATAATCAAGACTTCTTTCTAGCGTTGTTTGCTTTGAAATCGCCAAACAAAGCGTTTTTCTAAATAAATAGGGTAACTTAATAACAACCAAGCTAAACCAAGACAAAAACCACCTAAGATATCGCTAGGGAAATGGACACCTAAATAGATTCGACTAACCCCAATCATGAAAATCTCAATACCTAGTAAAATTTGCACACAAAGGCGGACCGTTTTATTTTTGCACACAAAGGCGGACCGTTTTATTCTTAATGAAAATTGGCAGAATCAATAAAATAGTGCCGTAGAACAAGGTACTTCCTACAGCATGTCCGCTAGGAAAACTATACGTATGTTCAGTTACTAAATGCTCCAAAGTAGGACGTTGGCGCATAAAGAATAATTTTAATAAAGAATTACCTACGCCAGCAATTAAGGCAGTATTAATAAAGAGCCATAATGCTTCAGCATAATATTTCCAAACAATAAACAGAGCAATGACAACGATTGCTAAGATGATAATCGTCAATGAATTGGCAAATTTGGTGTACCAAATAAAAAAGTTATTTAGCTGTGGAAAAGGACGACGAACAAAAGAAGTAATCGTTTGATCAAAGCCTTTGAGCCAGGTTGGATAAAAACGAACAACGTAGCCTAAAAACATAAATACTAAAAGAAAACAACTACCTGCAAATTGATAATAAAGTTTGTTTTTCATAAAAAATCCTTTCAAAATTTAATCGCAACAATCCGTATTATACCATCAAAAGGGTAAAAAATTAAAAGATAATTTCATTGCCTGATTGGAGGTAAAAAAGTTCTGGCAGCACAATCTCTCATTGTGGTGCCAGAACTTTTTTAAATGGCGCATGTTTATTGATTATCATCATCAGGAGTATCAACGGTAATATCGCCGAATTCGCTAGAAAGGTTAAACTCTGTATCCGCACGACCATTCTTATAAGATGTTCGCTCTTTGTTTAAAAGTTGAACATCGCCTAATTTTGATTCCCCTTTGATTGAAATGTTACGCAAAATTTCTCCAGAATTTACATAAATATCTCCATGGACAAGAGCGACAGTTAATTTTTTAGGCACAGCAGGCATGTCTAAAGAAAAATCACCATTTTCACTTGAAAAGTTAGCTTCTCCTTTGAAATCATAGACGCTAATATCGCCATCTGTCGTTGTTGCTTGGATGTTTCCGCGAGCATTTTGCACTCGAATATCACCAGAAATAGTCGTATTTTTGATTTCATCGAAATAGGCTGAATCCAACGTTATATCGCCGTCAGTGGTTTCAACTGTTGCTTTTTTAGCGGAAGTATCCGCTGAAAGGTAGATACCATCTGAAGAGTTAAGCGTCATTTTTTTGGCTTTAACACCCGATAGACTAACATAAGAATTTGGTAGATTAGTTGTTAATTCGTCTACGTTAAAAGCATTCAATGAAACTGGTGAATGGGTTGAGCCATCAATTACTAACTTTTTCACATTATTAGGAATCTGGACACTCACGTTCGGTGTGAAGTCACTAAAAATACCAATATTAAAGAATGACAATTCGGGTTGGTTTTGTGTACGAGTGGTATTGATGGTTGCTGTTATTTTATTTTTTTCTTCTTTGACATCTAAGGTGCCTTCAGCTTTTGAATAAAAGGCATTATTCGGTGATCGTAATCCCATTTTGTTACTATCAGTTTTATAAATGGTATAAGGGCCTTTGCCTTTTAAGGATAAGTGAAGTTCTTCGCCTGCTTGTTTATTTTTTAGTGTATAACTTTCTTTTAGCGGTGTGACTGATTTTTCCGCTTGCTTGTAATAATAGACGGCGCCAGATCCACCAATTAGCATCGCTAAGACAGCAATGGATAAGAGAATCCCTGTTGTTTTTTTCATTAGATATCACCTCGTAAAACAGCAATGTTCCATTGGAAATAACGCTTAAAGACATGTGCTGAAAATTTTAAAATTGGTAGAAACAGTAACCAACCAATGATTGATGCACCAAATAAAAAGAGACTCATAGATAATTGGAAAAAGGAAGCGGCATTTGCTTGGGTAATAACACTATAAATACCATAAATTGGTGAAAATAAAGTTGCAGCTCCGGCAATGCCACAACCGACGTACATTAAGGCAATCCCTAAAATAACCCAAAACATGAAGAAAAAATTTAAACAGAAAATACCAAGCACTTGGAAAAATCGGGTTAGTGGCCGATGCTGTGGTCGTTGATAGTATGGAGAATCATTATCATAGTAAAATTCAGATTCTTCTTCATAGGGATGATCATAAGCAGGTGTAGCCGCTGGAATTTCTTGCGTAGCCGCTGGAATTTCTTGCCAGCCATTATTTTCAATTTTTCGTTCCGTCAATTCAATGCCTTGTTCTTTTAAAATTTCTTCTGCGATAACCCGTGGTTTCCCCAATGATTTTGCCACTTGTTCTTCTGTTTCGCCTTCCGCAACACGAGCATCAAATAACGCCTTGTATTTCGCAAGAATAATAGCTTGATCTTTTGGATTTAACGCTTTTAAATAAATTTTCAGCTCAATAATAAAATGTTCTTTATTCATTCCGCTCCCTCTTTCTACACGATTCATTTCTCATCTTAAACTATAATTTCTTTTTGGGCGAATAACAAGAGGAATTAAAAAAATCAGACTAAGGTAAAGAAGCATCTACAACTAAAGTCGCAGTTTTTTTCCGAGTAGTAACAAGAGAGGAAATCCGTGTTAAAAAACATTACTTCTTTACAATCTAGTTACAGTAATATGAAATTTTGTTGAAGTGTTTTTAATTCGCCAGAAAAAAAGGTATACTTGTTATAATAACAAAACTAAAAAATTACATTTACATATAAGTTAAAAAAGGAAAGTTGGGGACGTATCAATGAAGAAAGAATCAATGTCACGTATCGAAAGAAGGAAAGCACAACAAAGAAAGAAAACGCCAGTACAATGGAAGAAGAGCACTACTTTATTCAGCTCGGCGTTAATTGTTTCATCTGTAGGAACGCCCGTTGCGTTACTACCAGTGACTGCTGAGGCAACAGAAGAGCAGCCAACAAATGCGGAAGTTGCCCAAGCACCTACTACGGAAACTGGCTTAGTAGAGACACCAACAACAGAAACTACGCCAGGAACTACGGAACAACCGACAACGGATTCGTCAACAACGACTGAATCGACAACTGAATCATCAAAAGAAACACCAACAACACCAAGTACCGAGCAACCAACAGCTGATTCAACTACACCTGTGGAATCAGGAACGACTGATTCTTCAGTAGCAGAAATTACGCCAGTAGCTCCTTCAGCAACCGAGTCTGAAGCAGCGCCTGCGGTTACACCCGATGATGAAGTAAAAGTACCAGAAGCTAGAGTAGCTTCTGCGCAAACTTTTTCAGCGTTATCACCGACGCAAAGTCCTTCAGAATTTATTGCCGAGTTAGCTCGTTGTGCACAACCTATTGCGCAAGCCAATGATTTATATGCATCAGTGATGATGGCTCAAGCAATCGTTGAAAGTGGTTGGGGAGCAAGTACGCTATCTAAGGCACCAAACTATAACTTATTTGGGATTAAAGGCAGCTACAATGGACAATCTGTCTATATGGATACATGGGAATATTTAAACGGCAAATGGTTAGTGAAAAAAGAACCTTTCCGTAAATATCCTTCTTACATGGAATCATTCCAAGATAATGCGCACGTGCTAAAAACAACTTCTTTCCAAGCGGGCGTTTACTATTATGCTGGGGCTTGGAAAAGCAATACAAGTTCGTACCGCGATGCAACTGCTTGGTTAACAGGTCGTTATGCGACAGATCCTAGCTACAATGCTAAATTAAATAATGTCATTACCGCATATAACTTAACTCAATATGATACACCATCTTCTGGTGGAAATACTGGGGGCGGAACAGTTAATCCAGGAACAGGCGGCTCGAACAATCAATCAGGAACGAACACGTACTATACTGTAAAATCAGGAGATACCTTGAATAAAATTGCCGCGCAATATGATGTGAGCGTTGCTAATTTACGCTCATGGAACGGCATCTCGGGTGATTTAATTTTCGTTGGTCAAAAACTTATCGTGAAAAAAGGAGCTTCAGGTAATACTGGTGGCTCAGGCAACGGTGGTTCTAACAATAATCAATCAGGAACGAATACGTACTATACTGTAAAATCAGGGGATACCTTGAATAAAATTGCCGCGCAATATGGTGTGAGCGTTGCTAATTTACGCTCATGGAATGGCATCTCTGGCGATTTAATTTTCGTTGGTCAAAAACTCATCGTGAAAAAAGGTGCTTCAGGTAACACTGGTGGCTCAAACAACGGTGGCTCTAACAATAATCAATCAGGAACGAATACGTACTACACAATTAAATCAGGCGATACCTTGAACAAAATTGCCGCGCAATATGGTGTGAGCGTTGCTAATTTACGCTCATGGAACGGCATCTCTGGCGATTTAATCTTCGCTGGTCAAAAAATTATTGTGAAAAAAGGTACTTCAGGTAACACCGGTGGCTCAAGCAATGGTGGTTCTAACAATAATCAATCAGGAACGAATACGTACTACACGATTAAATCAGGCGATACCTTGAACAAAATTTCTGCACAATTCGGTGTTAGTGTGGCTAACTTACAAGCCTGGAATAACATCAGCGGTAGTTTGATTTTTGCTGGTCAAAAGATTATCGTGAAAAAAGGTGCCAACTCAGGTTCAACGAATACGAACAAGCCTACGAATAATGGTGGCGGTGCGACAACATCCTACACGATTAAATCAGGTGATACGCTGAATAAAATTTCTGCACAGTTTGGCGTGAGTGTTGCTAATCTACGTTCATGGAACGGGATCAAAGGCGATTTAATTTTTGCTGGTCAAACAATCATCGTGAAAAAAGGCGCTTCTGCAGGTGGCAATGCTTCTTCAACAAATAGTGCATCAGGCAAACGCCATACAGTTAAAAGCGGTGATTCACTTTGGGGCTTATCAATGCAATACGGAATCAGCATCCAAAAAATCAAACAATTAAATGGCTTAAGCGGGGATACAATTTATATTGGTCAAACTTTAAAAGTTGGTTAATTTAAGATTGAAAAAAATAGCTATCTTTGGTAACATGAGTCTTATAATAGAAAAAAACAATGAGAAGGAATAGTAGAAAGAACCATGTGATAGAGAGCGTATGGCTGGTGGAAATACGTACAGAAGCTTTTGAACTCGCCTTTAAGTTACTTTTTTGAACAAACCAAGTAGGAAAAGTCGGTGACGATCGTTAAGACGTTTGAGGTTAAGGTGACGGTGACTGACCGTTTCTTTGACGAATTTAGGTGGTACCACGTTGCATTTGTATGTTCACGTCCTATAGGAATTTTTCCTATAGGACTTTTTTTTATCACTAAGTGGCTAGTTTAAGTCAGAATAGTGACAATGGCTGCAGTTGGCAAATTTTAAGAATGAAAAATTTTATATTACTAGGAGGAATAACATGAGCTACAATCACAAAGAGATTGAGAAAAAATGGCAAAAATATTGGGCTAAGAACAATTGTTTCAATACATTGGACGACCCAAATAAAGAAAAATTTTATGCACTAGATATGTTTCCCTATCCATCTGGACAAGGCTTACACGTAGGTCACCCGGAAGGCTATACAGCAACCGATATTCTTTCACGTATGAAACGTGCGCAAGGCTATAATGTGTTGCATCCAATGGGCTGGGATGCGTTTGGTTTGCCAGCAGAACAATATGCGTTAGACACAGGAAATGACCCAGCTGAATTTACTAAGAAAAATATCGAAACATTCCGTCGCCAAATTAATTCACTAGGATTCAGCTATGATTGGAATCGTGAAATTAATACCACTGATCCTGAATATTACAAATGGACACAATGGATATTTACAAAATTATATGAAAAAGGGTTAGCTTATGAAGCAGAAGTTGCGGTTAACTGGGTACCTGAACTAGGAACTGTTATTTCAAATGAAGAAGTCATTGATGGAAAAAGTGAACGTGGCGGTTATGATGTGGTTCGCCGACCAATGCGTCAATGGATGCTGAAAATTACTGCTTATGCAGATCGCTTATTAGAAGATTTAGAGCTTGTTGATTGGCCAGAAAGTATTAAAGATATGCAACGAAATTGGATTGGACGTTCTGAAGGAGCCAATGTGACCTTTAAAGTCGCTGGTACAGAAGAAAGTTTCACGGTGTTTACAACCCGTCCTGATACCTTGTTTGGTGCAACCTATACTGTTCTAGCTCCTGAACTAGAACTAGTGAAAAAAATTACGACACCTGAACAAACAGCAGCTGTAGAAGCATATATTGAAGAAACCTCAAAAAAATCTGATTTAAATAGAACGGATTTAGCAAAAGAAAAAACAGGTGTTTTCACAGGTGCGTATGCGATAAATCCAGTCAATGGCCAAGAAATTCCAATTTGGATTGGCGATTATGTTTTAGCAAGCTATGGCACAGGCGCAATCATGGCGGTCCCAGCGCATGATGAACGGGATTACGAATTTGCGAAAACATTTGGCATTGATATCCTACCAGTAATCGCAGGTGGCGACATTACAACAGAAGCCTATACAGGGGATGGACCGCATATCAATTCTGATTTCTTAAATGGATTAAACAAAGCAGAAGCCATCGCTAAAATGAATGAGTGGCTAGAAGAAAATCACGTAGGGAAAAAAGAAGTATCTTATCGTTTACGTGACTGGTTATTCTCTCGTCAACGCTACTGGGGTGAACCAATTCCTGTGATCCATTGGGAAGATGGAACAACCACAACGGTTCCTGAATCTGAGTTACCTCTACGTTTACCAGTAACATCGGATATTCGCCCAAGTGGAACTGGGGAATCGCCATTAGCAAACATTGATGAATGGGTCAATGTCGTCGACCCTGAAACTGGCATGAAGGGAAAACGTGAAACGAATACTATGCCACAATGGGCTGGAAGCTCTTGGTATTACTTACGATTCATTGATCCTCATAATAAAAATGAAATTGCTGATTTTGAAAAATTAAAACGTTGGTTACCAGTTGATATCTATATTGGTGGTGCCGAACATGCGGTGCTACATTTACTTTATGCTCGTTTTTGGCATAAATTCTTATATGATATTGGTGTGGTTCCTACCAAAGAACCTTTCCAAAAATTATACAACCAAGGTATGATTTTAGGAGAAAACAACGAAAAAATGTCTAAATCACGTGGCAATGTTGTAAATCCCGATGATGTGGTGGCTAAATATGGTGCGGATACGTTACGTCTTTATGAAATGTTCATGGGCCCATTAGATGCTTCCATTGCTTGGAATGAAAATGGCTTAGAAGGAAGTCGTAAATTCTTAGATCGCGTTTGGCGTCTGATTGTTGATGAAGAAGGCAAAATGCGTGACCGAATTACCACAATTAATGATGGCCGTTTAACGAAAGTTTATCACCAAACGGTTAAAAAAGTGACAGAAGATATGGCAAACTTGCACTTTAATACAGCGATTTCTCAATTAATGGTTTTTGTGAATGAAGCCAATAAAGTGGATGCCTTACCTTATGAATATGTGGAAGGATTTGTCCAATTACTTGCGCCAATCGCGCCACATATTGGTGAAGAACTATGGCAAATTTTAGGTAACGAGGAAAGTTTAACTTATGTCCCTTGGCCAACCTATGATGAAGCAGCCTTAGTAGAAGATGAAGTGGAAGTAGTTTTCCAAGTGAACGGAAAATTACGTGGCAAACAAAATGTCGCTCGTGGGTTAAGCAAAGAAGAATTAGAACAAATTGCAATGAACCATGAAGCTGTTAAAGAATTTATTGAAGGAAAAACAGTGCGCAAAGTGATTGCTGTTCCAGATAAATTAGTAAATATTGTTGCAAATTAAGTTATATGTTTTTATTAAAAAAAGAGCCGGACGTATCAAAACGTCAGGCTCTTTTTAAGGTTGTTTTGTTTTACCTTTTTGATTCATATGTTCTTTACATGTGATTGTTATAACCGAAAGCAAGGCGATGAAGAGAAAAAAGTAACCAAGCGGCGTACAGAAAAAGGCGGGTTCTTTTAAAAGTCCATCGCTAGATAATGTTGATCCAACTAAAATAGAGATCATAAATAATAAAAGACTAATCAAGCCAAGAAATAAGCTAATACGATATTTTTTCAACTTCAGTTCCTCCTTTAATGAACTATCACTAAGATAAATCAAAAAGGTTAACTTTTTTTTAGGCAACTGTTAAAACTTAGATAAGAAATCTATTTTCTAAGTTTGTCGTTGTTGGTAATTGGTTAAGATCATACGTGAAAAGGGACCGACAATCAGCAATTGATAAGGAAGGGCAACAATAAAGTTCAGGCCCCAAGCTTGGAAATACGCACTTAGTGACAACGTCTGGCCTTCCATTAATAAGCCAAATAAAGACATACAAGTCACCATGCCGATAATCATGAGACTCGAAATGGTCAGAATAAGTAATAGCCGTTTTTCTTTATTAAAGGGTAAAGAAAAAGCGATTTTCTTAGCTAAGACACCAACGATGAAAACGTCTAAAATAAAAGCAACGATAAATCCAGGAAGCAAACCTTTTGATAAGGCGTACAATGAAAATTCTCCATGCAATAATAAATTATAGGTGCTCATTCCGAAAACCATCAGAAAGCACATTAACGTAGTAAAAAGCATTCCTTCTTTTTTATTAGTAGGCATTTTTTTCTCCTTTCATTTATTGAGAGTAATGATTGTTCTAGGCAGAAAAGGACAAATTCTCTCGACTTTTACTAGTGTAGCAAAAATAAAAGTTCTTCATAAGTTAGAATTTGCTAAGAATTTGATTCAAATAAAAAGGTGTACTAAGTCAGCAGTACACCTTTTTATTCGTTATTTAGTTTATTTTTGTGTTATTTGTAACGTCCTCTCCAAACCATTTTTGAGAAATTTTACTAAGGGTGCCATCTTTTCGTAACGTTTCAAAGGCAGTATTGATTTTTTGGACTAATTGATTGTCTGATTTGCGGACGCCCACAGCAAAATCTTCATTGTCATAGCCGACATGAGAAATAGTATAGTTTTTTAAATTATCTTCGTGGGAAAGATAGTAGTTGGCGTAGACGCGATCAATTAGGAGCCCATCAATTCGGCCAGATTTTAAATCTAAGAAAGCTTCATTAAAGCCGTCATATAAAATAGGCGTTTGGTCTTTAACAAATTTTTTCAAAACGTCAGGCTGACTTTCGAAGCCATCATAGCCAGAAGAGCCGTTTTGAACCCCTAAAATTTTGCCTTGCATGTCGCTCGCTGTTGCAATGTTTTTTTCTTTTAAAGAAACAAGTACTTGGTCGTTCGTCATGTAAGGTTGTGTGAATTGAACTTTTTCGGCCCGTTCGCTCGTTTTAGTGTAGCCATTCCAAATAAGATCAATGGTTTGATTTTGTAATTCTGTTTCTTTCATAGACCAATCAATCGGTTGGAAGTCAACGGAAATGCCATAAAGTTTAAAAACCGCTTTGGCTAAGTCGACATCAAAGCCGACAATTTTGCCTGATTTATCTTGAAAACCCATGGGCACAAAGGAGTCATCTAAGCCAATAATAATCCGTTTTTCTTCGTTAATCCGTGTCCATTGATCTTCGTTGCTTTTTCTTTTACTACAACCTGCAAATAGGAGTAAACTACAACAGATAACCAGCAAGGCTAAAGAATATTTCTTTTTCATCATAAACTCCTTTCTATTGGACGGGGGCAACCGTCAAAAGATTGTCTGCAATTTTTTCAGCGAAAGCCATATCGTGGGTCACGACAATCTGTGTCATGCCTTGTTTCCGTAAATCTAAAATAACTTCTTCCACTTGTTGACGTAAAGCTGGATCTAGCGCGCTCGTTGGTTCATCGTACCCAAGAACTTTTGGCTTCATTGCTAAGGCACGAGCAAGTGCAACTCGTTGTTTTTGTCCACCGGAAAGTTGGTACGGATAGAGTTTTTCTTTACCAGCCAAGCCCAATTTTTCCAGTAATTCTAAAGCTTCTTGCTGACTTTTTGCTTTTTCTTCTTTTAGTACTAATGTAGGTGCTAAGGTAATGTTTTCTAAAACTGATAAGTGAGGGAAAAGTTGGAAATCCTGGAAAACGACCCCAACCACTTGATCGGCATTGTCCATTTCAGCAGGATTGAAAGGAACACCATCCAACAAAAGCTCACCAGAATCAATGGTTTCTAAACCAGCCAAACAACGAAGTAAAGTGGTTTTTCCGCCGCCTGAAGGACCAACAATCGTTAAAATTTTACCCTCTGGAATTTCTAAATTTAAGTGATCAATAATGGTCCGGTTGTCAAAATGTTTGGTTAAATTTTTAATAGTTAACATGGTAGAGTCCTCCTATTTATAATATTGATAGAATTTTTCAATTTTCTTAGAAGCAACAGTCAAAATTGCCGTAAAGAGTAAATAAATCACTCCCACTAAAGCTAATGGCACTAATGTAACATCGCGGCTCATCGCAATTTTACCAGCACGTAAAAGATCGCCTAAGCCAAGAACATAAATAAGAGAAGTATCCTTGACCAAATTGATAATTTCATTTCCTACGGAAGGCAGCACGATTTTAACAACTTGTGGCAAAATAATCCGCGTGACTGTTTGAAAACGTGTTAAACGTAAAACCTTAGCAGCTTCATATTGACCTTGGGGAATTGCTTGAATCCCCCCGCGGAAAATTTCAGCAAAGTACGCAGCATAATTTAAAATAAATGCGAATAAGGCCGCATCATAACGTTCAAAGACAATACCAATTAATGGTAAGCCGTAAAAAACAAAAATTAATTGTAACAATAGCGGAGTGCCGCGCATTAACCAAATGTAGAGGTTAATTAAGTAACGTAAAGGTTTAAACGAACTTTGTAAAATAAAGGCAATGATAATCCCCAGTGGAATCGAGCCAAGGAGCGTAAAGAAAAAGACTTTCAGTGTCATGCCAGCTCCGCTAACTAAAGCAGGTAAAATTTCTAAAATATAATCCATCATTTTTTCCTCCAACAATTTTTATTAAAAAACAAAAAAGCCTCTTGGCTGTGAGCCAAGAGGACGAATCGCATTCGTGGTGCCACCTCAATTTACTTATCTTTCACAAGATAAGCCTTATGTAGTTGCGTTGACAACTACTCTCTGTTAACGATAGAGTCACCGGTTTTTCTTACTAAAGGATTCAGAAAAACATCTTTTAGGTGTGAGTAAAGAAGAATCCATCTTTTTCTTTCAGCCAATGAAAAAGTCTCTGTAAAGGAAGAGCTAAATTACTATGTCCTAAGCTTTGATTGTAAGTATGAAATTGTTCGAACGGAACAGAAAACCTGTTGCTTTTCTAGCTTATACCATTAAGCATATGGAAAAGAGGACAACAGACTTGAGGAGTTGAGGCACTCTCTCAGGTTGAAAAGCGCATCTAAAAAACAAAAAAGTCCTTTGGCTGACTAGCCAAAGGACGAATAATCAATTATCGTGGTTCCACCTTAGTTTATTCGTGTTTCGCAACACGAACCTTATGAAGTTCATAACTTCGCCTGTTAACGAGTGGTCCCGGACTTTCCTACTAAGGGTTCAAAAAGTCAACTCCCAGATGTGGTTCGCTGTTTCTTTACGTCTTTTTCCACCAACCAAAGACTCTCTTCACTAAAGGAAACAGTTACTCTTCTGTTCTCTGTTTTTCAATACTGTACCACCAGAAAAAATATCTGTCAACTCTTATTCTTAAAAAAATATTTTTCTTTCAAAAAGTAAGTGCTGAAAAAGGACAAATGTATGGAAAATCATGTAAAATGTAGGTAAGTTGTTTGAACAGAAGGAGGAGTTTTGGTATGAAACAGAAAAAGTGGTTAATCGGACTTGTTGCACTGGGCTTGGTTTTAGCAGCATGTGGAAGTGGCGGTTCGAAAACGACCTCAAAGGAACCAGCTACACAGAAAATTAACGTCGCATCTGGTGGTGAACTCTCGACATTAGACAGCGCTCATTATACAGATGTCTATAGTTCCGATATGATTGGTCAAGTAGTTGAAGGCTTGTATCGACAAGATAAAAACGGAGATCCTGAGCTAGCTATGGCGAAAGCAGAGCCACAAGTTAGTGAAGACGGGTTAGTCTATACATTCAAGTTACGAGAAGCAAAATGGACAAACGGGGATCCAGTTAAAGCAGGGGATTTTGTAGTTGCGTTTAGAAACGTGGTCGATCCAGCGTATGGTTCAAGTAGCAGTAATCAAATGGATATTTTTAAAAATGGGCGTGCGGTGCGGGAAGGACAAGCCACGATGGAAGAATTTGGTGTCAAAGCAATCGATGACCAGACACTAGAACTAACATTGGAAAATCCAATTCCTTATTTAGCCCAAGTCTTGGTTGGGACACCTTTTATGCCTAAAAATGAAGCCTTTGCCAAAGAAAAAGGTACTGCCTATGGGACTTCTGCAGATAATTTTGTTGGCAATGGACCGTTTGTAATTTCAGGTTGGGATGGCAATTCCGAAACTTGGAAATTGAAGAAGAATGATCATTATTGGGATAAAGAACACGTAAAATTGAATGAAATTGATGTTCAAGTAGTGAAAGAAATTGGCACAGGAGCCAATCTTTTTGATAATGGCGACTTAGATTATACTGTTTTAGCAGATACTTATGCACTTCAGTATAAAGAGTCAAAACAAGCGCATTTTGTACCTAAAGCTATGGTAGGTTATTTAAGCCCTAATCATCGCCGTGAAATCACCGGCAACGAACATGTTCGAAAAGCTTTTTTACAAGCGATTGACAAAGAAACTTTTGCAAAAGAAATTTTAGGAGATGGCTCGACAGCTTTAAATGGTTTTGTACCAGCTAATTTTGCAAAAAATCCAGATACAGGTGAAGATTTCCGCAAAGAAAATGGTGATTTATTACCATATAATATTAAAGAAGCCCAAGCTAACTGGACCAAAGCGAAAGAAGAGTTGGGCAAAGATAAAATTGAATTGGAACTAATCTCAGCGGACTCAGCGATTGCCAAGAAAACCATTGAATTTGTTCAAGGGCAATTGCAACAAAATTTACCAGGTTTAACAATCAAATTAAAATCATTGCCTTTGCAAAATCGTTTGGATTTACAAACAGCAGGTAATTACGATTTAGCCTTTGGAACATGGACACCTGACTATGCTGATCCCATTAATTTTTTAGAATTTTATGACTCAAAAAGTGGCTTAAATACTTCTGGTTATAACGATTCAGCGTATGATGCAGGTCTCCAAAAAGTTAGAAAAGATTACGCTAATGAACCTGAAAAACGCTGGAATGAATTACTAAGTTTAGAAAAAACATTAATTGAAAAAGATGCTGGTGTTTTACCACTATTCCAAGGAGCCATTGGTTACTTGAAATCAGATCGCCTACAAGGTTTGCAAGTATTTTCTTTTGGTCGCACAGTATCCTATCGTTTAGCTTATGTAGAAGAATAAATTGACTTCTGAAAAGTCCTATCTTTTGAAAAAGTCTGCTTTCTGTTTTATCCTTAAAGTAGGAAAATTAACTAAAAAAATCAACTATGAAAGGTAGGTTTTTCAAATGTTTAGCTTTCTATGGGCATTAATTGTCGGAGGAATTATTGGCGCAATTGCTGGCGCAATTTTAGGAAAAGACGTGCCAGGTGGCATTATTGGAAATATTATCGTGGGCTTTTTAGGAAGTTGGGTAGCATCACTCTTGTTGCCTTCTTTAGGACCAGTCATCGGAGGTTTTCCAATTATCTCAGCGTTGCTAGGAGCGATTATCTGTATCGCTATTTACTCTTTTATTGTAAACCGCAAGGCGTAAAATTGTATCAAAATGATATCTTGAAAAGCATCATAAAACTTGTGAAGGTTGATCAAACCATTACTTTTGATGTCTTTTCTCTCATATTTTAAGTCTATGACAAAAATCTCTTTGGATTTTTGTCATAGACTCTTTTTTTTAAAAATATTTATTATGAGAATTTCCTGCGTTAGACTGCTTATTTTTCATTTATTATTCATTTTTGATAAAGGAAGTTTTGTTGGATAAAGTGAATAGCTCAAGGCTCAACAAAAATAAAGAAAAAATTAATATGTTAAGTTTGGGGAAGGTGAAATGCTGCTCTCATAATACGCCGTTTTATTCATTAAACGATAGTTGAAAAAAATAAGTGCCCTTGTTATTCTTTGAATTAAACTAATGGGGGCGAAAAGCATGGAATCGTTAAAAAGTAATCTTTTTTTGACCAGAGAAGCATATTTGGAAGCTTTTGAAACAATCATGACACCTTTAAAAACGGCTATTTTAACATCAGAAAAACCTGGCGTAAATTTTGGGTCCAGTGGTGCTGTCTATGATCAGCAACATGCTGAAATGGAAGCGCTCATTCGACCATTATGGGGAATTGGACCGTATTGGGTTGCTTGTAAAGATGATGTTTTAAGAGATGCTTATGTGGAAAAATTAATCGCAGGAACTGATCCGTCATCCCCAGACTATTGGGGCGATATTGTTGATTATGATCAATATATTGTGGAAGCAGCAGCATTATCTTTAACTTTATTGCTTCATAAGACATATTTTTGGTCCTGTTTTTCTGAGAAACAGCAAGAAAATATCATGGTTTGGTTAAATAAGGCACTTGGTTGTAAAATTCCTAAAAATAATTGGACGTTTTTCAAAGTGCTCATTCGTTTAGCACTCGAGGGATGTGGACAAGTGATTAACCAAACGGAACTAGAGGAAGAATTGGCGTTGATTGAACGCATGTATTTAGGTGATGGTTGGTATATGGATGGTAAAACTACGCAAAGAGATTATTATATTTCGTTTGCTTTTCATTATTATAGTTTGATTTATGTCAAATTTATGCGAGAAAGAGATCCTATTCGTGCGAAACGTTTTACAGAACGAGCCGTTATGTTCGCGCAGGACTATCTGTACTATTTTGATGAGGAGGGCGAAGCGTTACCTTACGGACGTAGTCAAACGTATCGGTTTGCTCAAGGAGCGTTTTTCGCAGCTTTGATATTTGCAGAAGTAGAGGCGTTACCTTGGGGACAAATAAAAACGCTGTTAGCAAAACATTTACACTGTTGGATGCAACAGACTATTTTCACTTATGATGGTCGGTTGTCCATTGGCTATCATTACGAAAATTTAGTAATGGCAGAAGGTTATAACGCACCAGGCTCTCCGTATTGGGCCTTTAAAACATTTTTGTTGCTCGCTGTGGATCAAGACCATCCGTTTTGGCGTGCTGAACCGCTGGCGATAAAACGAGAAGAAAAGCGTTTGATAGAAAAGGGAAACATGTTATTAATCCATCCTAAAATGAAAACGCATGTCCTCGGCTATCCTGCAGGACTATGGCTTGAAAATCAAGCACATGCCGCGGCTAAATATAGTAAATTTGTCTATTCTAGCCGCTTTGGTTTTAGCGTTCCCAAAGCTGGCGCGTGTTATGAGGAGGGGGCTTTTGATAACGTACTGGCTGTTTCTCGTGATGGTGAATATTTTCGTGTTAAAGGGAAAGTTCATGATTTTTATTTAACAGAGGAGCAAGTTTATTATAAATGGCTACCTTTTCAAGAAGTAGAAATTGAAACAACCATTTATCCTTTTGGGGAATGGCATGTTAGAGTACATGAAATAGTGACATCGGTTCCATTAAAAGTGCGCGAAGGAGGATTCAGTCTACCGTTACTTAGAAAATTTTCAGAAAAAGAACTTGGTAAAGAGTGGGCTAGAGTCGATTCAGGAGAATTGTGTTCGCAAATAGTTGCAATTGAAGGGTATGACCACGCAGGTATTCTTCAACCTGAACCCAATACATCGTTGTTTTTCCCAAGAACAAGTTTACCTTATTTGCAAAAAGAGCTACCAATAGGAACGCATCGCCTGATTTGTTTGGTAGGTGGTGTGACAAGGGAGGAATAAAAAATGATAAAAATCGAATTGAAAAATAAAGACAATCAGATTATTACTGGCCGAATCGATCACGAGAAGCCAGAAGCGCCATTCATGGCGGAGGGAGACACGTTAGCGGTACTAGCAATTAAACAGTACCTTTATCAAGTTGGCGATAAAATTGTAGTGACTTATACAGGGGCTACCCCTTATTTGATGGTTCAATTAGATGAAACTTTGGCTCCTTCATTGATTTATTTGAAAGAAAAAGTTTGGGAATATCAAATTCCATTAGAAGAATCTGCTCGAAAAGCTTTTGTTGAGACGGCCTTTCATTCAGCAAGGCACCAAATAATGGTTCGACAAGCGCACACGTTTGAAAAAGACAATTATCAAAATCTTTCTATGAATACACATGACCAAAAAGAATATTCAGGAGCCTATCCTCATGCGTATGCAAACGTTGAAACGAGAGACGATGCTGTTTTCTTTGCGAAAAATGCTATTGATTCTAAGTTTGGTAACCTTTCTCATGGCTCGTATCCATTTGCTTCTTGGGGAATTAACCAACAAAAGGAGGCACAGTTAACGATTGACTTTGGCAGACCTGTAGAAACGGACTGGATCCGCTTGCTATTTCGGGCGGATTACCCACATGATAGCTATTGGGAGGAAGTCACTTTAGCCTTTTCAGATGGAGAGGAACGAGTAGTTGCCACAACGAATACCGCCTGTTTTCAAGAAATAAAGTTCCCAATGAAAACAACACAAACTTTGACATTAAAATGCTTACGAAAAGCGCTGGACTCTTCTCCATTTCCAGCGTTGACCCAAATTGAAGTATTCGGTCGGAATAAATAACAAGAGGTCGGGACAGAACCGTTTAGCTCCGAGAAATAAGAAGAAATTTCCGAAAATTGCTCTTTAATTTTTGGAGAATTTCGGCTTATTTCCGAAGGAGTTGGTTCTGTTCCCGCCGTTTATCAGTTTTTGAGCGTGGAGCAAAAATCCAA
>OBZU01000240.1_pt1 | contig 21950 bp, 19 predicted proteins | sample 1495561 | NCBI WGS metagenome assembly OBZU01 (sample SAMEA2580250, study PRJEB22360) | human gut metagenome | biome: human gut; feature: human-associated habitat; material: faeces | place: Denmark | collected 2008/2010 | reverse complement strand
CGGAATTTCCGGCCGCCCTACTCATCAAAAAAACAGCCTGCAGACGCAATGTCCGCAGGCTGTTTACAGCTTTATAGCATCATTCAACGATCTTTTCTTCCTGTTCCTGATCCTCCTCAAGCTCTTCATCCAGATCTTCTGTGGAGATATTACAGGCATTCTCGATCACGAGAGAAAGGTAGTTGCGGTCGTTGTACAGATCGAGTATCTTGTCCGGCTCACTGAGCAGCCGGATCTGAGGACGAAGCGGATGCCGGACATTCTGCGCCACAACAATTGCGATTTCCCCGTTGCTCAGCCTGACACACGAACCAACCGGGTAAGGAGAAACCTTTCTTAAAAACGCCTCGACCACTTCCACGTCAAAGGCGGTGCCGCTCCCTCCCATGATATATTCCAGCACTTCTGTGGGAGAAGACGGCTTTCGGTAAGGCCGGACGGACGTCAGCGCATCATACACATCCGCAACCGCAATAATACGGCCAAACAAAGGAATGCTGTCTCCTTTCAGGCCGCTGGGGTAACCGGAACCGTCAAATTTTTCATGATGCGTCAATATGCCGGCACAGATTTTTTTGCTGACAAGCTGGTGCTTTAGAAAAAACTCGGCGCCCTTATAAGGGTGGAGCTTCACAATTTCAAACTCTTCCGGAGTCAGCTTGGCCGGTTTTGCAATAATCTCAATCGGAATAGACATCTTCCCAATATCATGCAGCAGTGCGCAAAGACCCAGATCATACAGATCCTTGGTCTTCATTCCCATGGAAATCCCAATGGCAATTGCCAGAATCGACACGCCCAGCGAATGATTGTAAGTATAGTCATCGTACAGCTTTAAGTTAAAAATGCTGAGTTCGATATTTTTGTTGTTTTTCAGTGCGGTAACAAGCTGTTTAGAAACATCCAGAGTCTGATTGATATGGCTGATGTTGATACTCTGCGCATTCTTATCAAACATCTCGAAAACGTGTTCGAGATTGGTGACAGCTTCCTGCTTGAGCGCCCTTTTAATCGGCGGCCGAGGTCGCGGCAGTCTGTGTGCCGACTGTTCCTCTTGATCATCATCGGAATGGATATATGCCCCTAAAACCTGCAGTTCGCAAAGCTTTTGAATGTACGCGCTGGTCAAAACCTGCCCGGAACGCAACATGGCGACTTTACAAGTCTTGTAATCATACAAATATACGTCCCGATCCAGCCTCATGCCTTCTTTCAGCTGATCGATTGGAACAAAATTCATGTGCTTCCTTTCTTTCTTGCTCACATCGCTGAGCAATAGTACAACAAAACTTATGCACTAAGTGTACAATATTCATTTGGGAAATGCAATTGTTATTTCCGAAAATCGCAACTAATTCTTCTGTTTTTTTTCCTAAGGATTTATGAAAATAGTACGATATATAAGGTAAGAAGTATTTTTATCGGACAGGAGGATTTCAAAATGTCTTCTTTAACCACCAATTCCAGCACATCTTCCTCTTCCCTTTATGCAACCGCAAGCTCTTCCAAGCGTCTTACCGGCCTGATGTCGGGATTAGATACCGACGAGCTGGTCAAACAGCTCACGATCGGAACACAGAATAAAATCGACTCTGCCAATCAGAAAAAACAGATTGCCACCTGGCAGCAGGAGGCTTATCAGGCCCTTATCAAATCGATTTCTGAGTTTCAGACCAAATATTTTAATTCTTCTTCCAGCAGCAACAGTATTTTAAACGCAAGCTTTTTCAACAGCACTTCCATTGTAAACAATTCTTCCTATGTAAAGCTCAGCGGCCTTGCCAACGTTGCGCAGAACATGCAGATCAAATCGATCACAGCACTTGCTAAGCAGGCTTCGTATGTTGCCACCAATAAGGTATCTTCCCAGGCAATTCAGACCGGGGAGATTCAGTCTGAATGGACAAAGAGCGCCGTGACAGGCGCCACCATGAAGATCAGCTTCGAGGGGAAGGATTACACCCTGACGGTGGGTTCCGACGGCAAAACGACACAGACTTCTGATATTGTGAATCAGCTCAATCAGCAGCTCAAGGATCAGGGGCTTGGCGATAAGCTCGGTGCTTCTGTTGATGCGGACGGAAAATTCATTCTGAAAAACAAAGACGATTCTTCATCCTCTGCCGTTACCATCAAAAGCGGCTCAGACGCTCTGCTCAGCGGGCTTGGCCTGAAAGCGAATGATTCCGGTACCGCGGTGACGGGATTGGACGCGGTGAATGAAGCGTATTTTACCAACCATTCGATCGCAGCCGGTTCCAAATTAAACCTGAAGATCGACGGCAATGATTATACCTTTACCGTTTCCTCCGCCCTCTCGCTCCCGGTTGGCGCTGTGGATGAAAACTACAGCAAAGCACTGGAAACCGCACTGAATGACGCGGTAAAAACCAATACGGATTTAAAAGGAAAGATTAACTTCTCCGTAGACGGCAGCGGAAACGTTTCGTTGACCTCCACCGAGGGAAAATCGATCGAGATCACGGATGGAAGCAAGAGCTTACTGAACGGCTTGGGCTTTTCCAGTGGTGGAACCATTTCTACCACCGGAACAGTCAATCAGAGCGAACTGTATAAAACCTATCTGGATGAATCCCTTTCCGGTTCTACCCTGACGTTTGACCTGAACGGGCTCTCGAAGACCATCTCCTTTGACGCAACCCAGGCAGGGAGCTATGATACACCGGAAAAGCTGAAAGATTATCTTCAGACCAAATTGGATTCTGCTTTTGGCAGCGGAAAGGTTCAGGCCGTAATAAAAGACGGCGGTCTTTCCTTTACAACAACGGGAAGCGATACAGATGTACTGACCATTTCTTCCTCCAGCAAAAGCGGTGTGCTTGGTGTGGACGGCGCTTTACGGGTATATGCCGGTGAATCGAACCGCATCAACCTGAACAAAACCCTGCGGGACGTACAGAAAGAGTTGTCTACAGGACTGGAAACGGACGGATCTGACCTGTTGTCGGAATACAAGATTTCTGTCAACGGAAAAGATTTCACCTTCAATGCAACCGACAATATCAACACGATCATGAAAACCATCAACAATGATTCGGACGCCAACGTTACCATCTCCTATTCCAGCACTTTGGATCGATTCAGCATCGTTTCCAAAAACGGCGGCGCCAACAGCCAGATCGATATTCAGGATAAAACCGGAAACTTGTCACAGGTTTTGTTCGGGTACAGCTCGATCGATAAAGATACGGAAGTAGACGGCAAGAAAATCGTTCAGGCCGGTCAGGATGCCGAGCTTGAGGTCAGCTTCGATAACGGGCAGTCCTTTACGAAAATCACCCGCAGCAGCAACAGCTTTACCATGGACGGCGTGAACTTTGAGCTGCAGAAAACAACGACCGGTTCCGATGTCAGCGAAACCAACCCCATTACCTTTTCGGTAGAATCGAAAACCGATGACCTTGTGACAAAGATCAAAACATTTATCGACGATTACAACGCGATTTTGACGACAGTCAACGGTCTGATCTCAGAGAAGAAACCGACCGACGCTACCTATGCCCCATTGACGGATGATCAGAAAAGCGAAATGAGCGAAAGCCAGATCACCGCATGGGAGAAAAAGGCAAAGCAGGGCCTGTTGTTTAACGATTCTCTGCTCAGCAGCTTCGCTCAGGATTGGCGTCACAGTATGACGGATGTGGTTTCTTCGATGAGCAGCGCTTTGTATCAGGTCGGCATCTCTTCCTCCAGCTATTCCGACAACGGAAAGCTGACTGTGGATGAGGACAAGCTCAAAGAGGTACTGAATTCCGACCCCGATAAAATTGCCCAGCTGTTTACCTCTACGGACGGTATCGCCACACGGATGCAGAACGTCATGAAAAAATACGCGAATGACAGTCTGGTAAACACCGGCCTCTTCATCACAAAGGCGGGTTCCTCCACCAGCACGGTGGATACGAGCGAATTGGCGAAGAAGATGAAAGAGTACGATACACAGGTAAAAACGCTGAAAACGCGGCTGACCTCACAGCAGGAATATTATTATAATAAATTTACCGCTCTGGAAACTTATATTGCACGGATGAATAGTCAGGCAAGCTTCTTTACGCAGTCCAGTTCTACCTGACGGTAAAATCAGAGGTGTATCATGCAAAGTAATGCGATTTTTCAATACAAACAGCAGTCTGTATCCACTATGTCGCGCGGGGAGCAGCTGATTCTTCTGTTCGATGAAGTCATAAAGAATCTTCATCATGCTTCTCTGCTGATGAAGCAGAACGATTATACCAATTCTGAAAAATGCACCGAAAAGTGCAAAAATATTTTTCAGTATCTTTCTTCCGTACTGAACTTTAAGTATCCGATTTCGAAAGAGCTGTATGATTTATACTACTTCTGCAATCAGCAGATCATTCGTTCAGAAATCCGCCGCGACCCGCAGCTTTTGGATGATCTGCTCCCGCTTGTCAACGAGATGCGCGATACCTGGGTACAGGCGGAAAAGCTGGTTCATATGAAGAAATAAAGAATACCGCAGAAAAGATTGGAGTATATCATGCTTACACAGGACATTTTGGTATGCCTGGAGCAAAAGAAAATCCTGATGGAACAGATTTTGAACATCACCAAGCAGATGGAGGTTCAGTCGCTGGAAGAAACAGTTGATCTGGACTTGCTGCTGGAACAGCGCGGTCAGCTGATGCAGCGGGTGGACAAATGCAACCTTCTGATTCGATCGAAAACAGAGCTTCAAGACTCCGCTGAACAGGAAAGACTGCGCGATTTGATGTCTTTGCAGTTAGAAGAGGAAACCTGTTCCCCGGACGAAAAACGGGCCCTGAATTTGGTTTCTGAAATCAATGCACTGTTTCGCCAGGCTGCCGCTCTCAATCGTTCCACAATGGATCTTTTGTTGGTACAGCGTGAGAATTCAAAGAAACAGCTTGCCGAGCTGAAACAGCAGGGTGAGCAAAACAATTTGTTTACTTATCAGTAAGCAGCTCGGCAAAGGCATAGTGTTCCGGCAGCGCCGGACACTATGCCTTGTTTTTTCATTCCAAAGCGTGTAAAATGAGAACAATATAATAACATCTCTTTAAAATAGTGAGTGATTTCTTCCCCCACAGGTGGGGAAAGGAATCACTGTACTTACATCAGGCTGTTTGAAAGTGAATTGACTGTACAGGCTTACGAAAAGCAACATCATTACAAGAAAGGACCTATTCTGTTTTCCATGATTTTCGATATGCATGTTCACATGTTCCCAGATTTTCTGGCCAAAAAGGCTCTTTCCGGAATTGGTGAGACCAGTCATGTTCCCCCCGTGACAAAGGCCACGCTTTCCGATACCAGAGACCGTTTGAAGGAATGGGGGATTTCCGGTGCGGCCGTCATGAATATTGCAACCAAGCCGGAACAGCAGACCAACGTGAATGACTGGGCCGCAGAGGTTCAGGATGATTTCTTTTACTGCTTTGGCTCGGTTCACCCGGACGCACCGGACGCCGTCGGGGAGCTTTGGCGCATTCGCGATCTGGGGCTTTACGGGGTCAAGCTGCACCCGGAGTACCAGCGCTTCTTCGTCGATGATAAAAAGGCATACCCCGTCTACGACGCACTGCAGGAATTGGGGCTGCCCGTTACTTTTCATGCGGGATGGGACCCGGTTTCCCCCAATGTGGTGCATACGCCGCCAAAGGCTCTGGCAAAGGTGGCGCGTGATTTCCCGCGCATGACCATTATCGCGGCGCATATGGGCGGAATGAGGCGCAGCGAAGAAGCCGAGGAATACCTGATCGGTATGGAGAATGTTTATCTCGACACCTCGATGTCTTACCTGCTCATAGACCCGGAGCAGGCCAAACGAATGATCCTGCATCACGGTCCGGACAGGGTACTCTACGCCAGCGACTGCCCCTGGAGCCTGCCGAAAGAACAGATGCGCTATCTGGAACAGCTGGATCTGCCGGACCGCATGCTGGAGGACATTTACTGGAACAATGCCCGGCGGCTGTTGGGTCTGGACGAAATCTCCGGGCGGATATGACCCGGAACAAAGCGGAGGATATTCCGATGAGAAATATTATGGTCACCGGCGGCGCCGGTTTTATTGGGAGCCACACCTGTGTGGAGCTGCTGCAGAACGGTTACGGTATCTGCGTAGTGGATAACTTCAGCAACTCCTCCCCTGCCGCACTGGATGCGGTGCGCACGATTACCGGCCGCGATTTCCCGTCCTACTGCTGCAATCTGCTGGAGGAAGAGAAATTGGGGCAGATTTTTGAGGAACAGCAAATCGACGCGGTCATCCATTTTGCGGGCCTGAAGGCTGTGGGAGAAAGCGTTCAAAAGCCTGTTCTGTATTATCACAACAACGTGACCGGCACCCTGAATCTGCTGCGGCAGATGGAGCTGCACGGCGTCAGGCGGTTGGTATTCAGCTCCTCCGCCACGGTATACGGGGAAAACAATCCCATCCCTTACCGGGAGGACATGCCCACCGGGCAGACTACGAATCCCTATGGCACAACGAAAGCGATGATCGAACAGATTTTGCAGGATCTTTGCAAAAGCGACAGCCGCTGGAACACCATGCTGCTGCGCTACTTCAACCCGATCGGCGCGCACCCCAGCGGACTGATCGGAGAAAACCCAAACGGCATCCCAAACAATCTGATGCCCTACATCATGCGAGTGGCGCAGGGCTCCCTGCCTTATCTGAATGTGTTCGGCAACGACTACCCCACCCGCGACGGCACCGGCGTGCGGGATTATATTCACGTCTGTGACCTCGCTGTGGGCCATGGTAAGGCGCTGGATGCGCTGTTTGCACAGGAGGGCGCCAGCATCTACAACCTGGGAACCGGGCACGGAAGCTCTGTTCTGGAGGTCGTAAAAACCTTTGAGCAGGAATCGGGAGTCCCCGTACCGTACCAGTTTGCCCCCCGGCGGGCCGGCGATCTGCCGGAATACTACGCCGACGCTGCCAAAGCGCAGCAGGAGCTGGGCTGGCAGGCCCGTTACACATTGGCCGATATGTGCCGCGACTCCTGGAATTTCATCTGCAAACAGGGAAGCACGGAAAAGAAAGCGGGTGATTCGGAATGAACCTTGTCATCGAATACAACTGCGACCAGATCGACTGGAAAGAGCTGACTCATGTCGTCGAAGCCGCGGGCCTTACTCCTCACACGCCCGAGATGTTCCAAAAGGCGTTTGAAAACAGCTTTGCCGTTGTCTTTCTGCGGGACGGACAGCGCCTGATCGGCTGCGCACGCGCCCTTTCCGACGCGGTGGTTCAGTCTGCCCTTTACGACGTCGCCCTGCTGCCCGAATACCAGGGGCAGGGGCTCGGCAGAACCTTACTGGAGGAGATGCTCCGGCAATTGCCGGACGGCAATACCATCCTATATGCATCCCCGGGAAAAGAAACCTTTTACGAGCGTTTCGGCTTCGGCCGCCTGAAAACCGGAATGGGGAAATTCCTCGACCCGGAACGCGTCCGCCAAAAAGGGATGCTCGAATAATAAAATGGCCCCGCCAATTGGCGGGGCCATTTTATTCCTCTTCTGTTTGGGCAGAGGGAGCAATCCCCTTTTCAGGCTCTTCTTTTACTTCCTTGTGATAGTAGGCAAAGCGGCTGATCAATCCGGCCAGAACCATCAGCGACGCGGATTCGCTTCGATTCCATGTGCGGTTGGTCGTCACATCGTCGCAGCCGACAAAACCGCGGATACTTCCCCGCTGATCGTACAGCACGCAGTGCAGTGTGGAACGTGTGGAAGGACTTTGCCTTAAAAAGTAGGTATCCTCCGTTTCATGCACATCATAACAGCGGAACAGGCCCCGTTCATCAAAGCACTGGTAATGCAGCCCCAGTTCTTCCAGTGAAAGCTTCTGCGCCCTGCCGAAGATCGGCTCCACATTCGGCGCACACCATTCACACGTCACGGTACATTGCAGGCGGTCCTCCGGACATTCCACCAGATACACACGGCCAACGCTCAATACCCGGCCGATCATTCTCAAAACCGAGCCCATCCCGTCGGGGCTTCCGCCCGAGGTGAGAAGCTCTTCCGTCGCTTCAAACACAAGGTGCGGGTCGACCCGGTAATCCGGCGTTATATCGCGGTGAATTTCGGTCACGTAAGAGGCTGTTTTCAAAGCGCTCAAATCACGTTCAAGTTCTGCGATTTTAGAATAAAAGACCATGTCGCCTTTCCCATGGCGCTTTGAAACATACAGCGCTTGATCGGCCTTATGGAACAGCTCCTCATATTCCGTTCCATCCAAGGGAGAAAGGGAAACACCCACGCTTGCGCTGAGCAGGTGCTGCATATTCGACAGAGATTCGGACTGCTGGAACATGCGGCAGACCTCCTGCGCCCTTTCGCGGATGGTATTGAGATTCTTCTCTCCACGCAGAAAAACGAGGAATTCATCGCCGCCGATTCGGCCTACTACCCCTTTTTCTTCAAACTTCAGCTTTAAAATCCGCGAAAACTCCACCAGTACGGCGTCGCCGTGCAAATGGCCGTAGGTATCATTGATCTCTTTGAAATTGTCGATATCGATCATCAGGATCGCATGACTGCGGTCCGATTCATAGGAAAGGTACTGTCGGATCAAGGTCTCCGTCATCGTTTTATTGTACAGCTTGGTAAACGGATCCCTTTGGGCACGCTCCACCAGCTCGAGCATTTCTTCCTTCTGGCGGTTCATGTTGACGGCCTTCCCCACCATTCTGGTGATGCGGCCGGAATCGTCCGTGATCGCGGCACCGATCAGATGATACCAATAGTACCTGCCGTCCTTGTGGCGAAAGCGAAGGATCGTGTTGGACATTTTGATATTGTTGCGCAGGTTCTGAATCAAATCGACAAAAACGGGGATATCCGCGGGGTACACGCTTTTCTCCCGCAAAACCTTCTCGCTGTACTGGCCGATGACGGCCGGCACCCCGGTCAAATTGGCATATTTGTCTGACAGGCGAAGCGTGTCGGTGAGAACGTCGTAGTCGAACAGGATATCTTCTGAGATGCTTTGCCGGATGATATTGCGCTGATCGTGCTGGAGCTCGTGCATGATCCTGCGGTAGCTGGTATTGTCGCTCACCAGCATCTGGATCTCCCAGCCATTCTGTGTTTTGTCGATCACAGAAATCTGCGCCGTTGCCCAGACATAGGAACCGTCTTTTCGCTGGATTTTATATTCGCACGTCAACGGGCGGCCAGTCCCCTGGGACAGCCAGTCGAGGATTTGACGGAACATCTTCTGGTGATTTCCCGCATAGACCCTGCAAATCCCCGTTGACGAGCGCTCAAGCTGCAGATATTGCTCCCTGGTATAGCCGAAAATCCGGAAATAGTTGTCCGAAGCGTCGATAAAGGTGAATTTCTTTTTATCGAAGCCCGCGATCAAAACACCGCCGGCAATCCCCCGAATCAGGGCTTTCAGCCGAGCCCTCACCTTTTTTGCCTCCTGACACTCATTGATCTCGTCTGTTATATCCATGAGCGTGCAGACAAGCTCTCCCCTGTCGTTTCGGGTCCCATATTCCATGCAGTATGCTTCGCCCCTGTCCTTGGTAAGGACGCGGTACCTGACATAAAAAAATCCGGCAGCGGCAGTCTGATCTTCCACAGAGGAATAAAAAGCCTGCCGGTCTTCCGGATGCACCAGTCTACAGTAATCTTGCTGAAACTTTTCTTCGAATTCTTTTCTCGTATAGCCAAAGAGTGCAAGGCAGCGGTCGCTGATCTGCAAAACGCGGAACCGCGGCCTCTTTTGCCCTGTTTTCTTGCGAACCATTGCAACGCTTTGATTCCAATTCTGAAATGTTTCAGAGGCGGAATCCGTTATCCCGTGAGTTTCTCTCTTTTTCTCTCTCCCCATAAAAGGTCGTCTCCCATGCAGCGCGGGTTCCCCGGCAATCAAAATCAGTGATCATCATTCAAATTATAGCCGATCATTTTCGGGATTACAACCGCAACACTTTGAATCACCTGAGAATAAATAAGAGCGACTCGTTGTTTTTTAGGGCATTTTGCCGATATTTTACACCTAGAATGAGTATGATTACCCATTTTCCTTCCCATTTTTCTTCGCGATCCTTGTTTTATAGAAGAAGATCGCCCCTACAACGAACAGAATAATCAACACAACGAGAGTGGCGTGCGCGTACAGATCGATATATCCTGCAACGCGTTCCCACGATTCCCCCGCGAACACGCCCAGATGCACCAATACGGTATTCCACAAAAAGGTACCCGCGGTGGTGTACAGCAGAAACACGCCCATCGACATTTTTGTCATACCGGCCGGGATGGAAATCAGGCTGCGGATGATCGGGATAAAGCGGCAGGCGAAAACAGTGATTCTCCCCTTTTTCTCAAACCAATGTGCCGCGCGCTCCACGTCTTCGCGTTTGAAATGCAGCATCTGGCCCAAACGCCCGTCGAGCCAGCCTTCAATCCGTTCCGGCGGGAAAAATCGCCCGATACTGTACAGCACCAGGGCGCCGATCACCGCGCCGACGGTGGCCGCGATCACGACCCCCCATACCTGCATATCTGTATACGTGGTAGAAAAGCCGCCAAAGGTCAAAATCACTTCGGAGGGGATCGGGGGAAATACATTCTCTATAGCAATCAGCAGCATAATTCCAATATATCCAAACTGATTCATCGTCTGGATGATCCATTCCTGCATTGCAACGTGCTCCTTTCCTGTGTTCCTGCGATTTCACGATTCCGATGATAGCAGAAACATGACAGGCAGACATGACGAAAGTGTAAATTTTCAGTCAACATTTCAGAGTTTGGCGGAATTCTTGGCGGATTCCGCCTGCTCGTCCGCTAATTCCTCATCGGAAGCAGGCGCTTTTTTCCCTGCGGCGGGGTCCGGCACCTCGACAGGCGGCTTCCCCATCACTTCTTCTTCCGATATTTCTTTTTCCTTGAGCTTTAATTCCGTTTCCTGACGCAGCAGCGCGTAAAATACGGAGAACAGCGGCACACCAAGCAAAATGCCGATCACGCCGAACAGATTGCCGAACAGCAGAATCGCGACCATCACCCATAGGCCGGGCAGGCCGATGGAGCTGCCCACCACGCGGGGATAGATGACATTCCCCTCAAACTGTTGGAGCAAAACGAGGAAAATCAGGAACCACAGGCTGTATATCGGGTTGATCATCAGCAGGACAAACGCACCCATTGCGCCGCCCAAATACGCACCCAGAATCGGGATCAGGCTTGTCATGGAAATGATCACGCTGATCATCACCGCGTAAGGCAAACCCATAACGGACATGCCGATGTAGCACAGCGAGCCGATGATGATGGCCTCTGTCATCTGTCCGGTGACAAAGCCCGAAAAAATCCGGTTGGTCAGCACGCCCACCGCTACCATACGCTGCGCTTTGTCCTTGGGGAGAAACGCGTATAACACGCGGCGAATGTTGCGGATCAGCCGCTCTTTCCCGAACAGGATGTAGATGGAGAAAATCACGCTCAGCACGAACGAAATAATGCCGGAAGCCACGCTGATGGTGGCAGACACCAAAGAGGTAGCCAGATCGCTGACGGTCGAGGTGACCTTTTCCAGCGGCTTGGTCCAGTCGATTTTCAAAAGACTCTGGGTTTCCTGACTCCAGTCGAACTGCTTGGACATGTCCGTCAGCCACTGTGAAAGCTGATTGATATAGGCGGGCAGATTCTCTGAAAAGAAGCTGAGGGAACTGATGAATTCCGGCACGATATAGACGATGATCAGCCACACAACCAGCGACAAAAAAGAAAACGCCAGTAAAATGCTGATGCCCCGCCGGAATTTCAACCAGATTTTCCAGCCCTTTTGGTTCAGAGGATAAAACAGCTTGTTTTCAAAAAAACGTACCAGTACATTCACCACATAGGCGACACCGATGCCGACCAGCAACGGCCCAAACAAAGACAGAATGTAAGAAATGACAAAGGATACATTCTCAATATGAAACACAAGAAAAATCAGGCCAACGGTGAACACAATAAAAAAGATCATCTTACCGCGGATCTTCTTCCACAGCTTGGGATCCGACAGGATTTCTTCCCAATTCATACCTGCCGCACAACCTTTCCAAAAATATAGTATCTGAACACCGCTCTGAAAAAGCGGTTCGTTTTCTCCCCGCCTTCGGCGGGGAGAAAACTGCTGTTTGTATCAAAGTACCTTTTTCCAGTGATTTGGCAATAGCCTTGTTTTTCATGCTAACGCAATCGCAGAGAAAAGTCAACGAAAAGCATGACGGTACTGCTTTGAATTTCCAATCATAATAGCATGGCCCGTTTGGGCCCGGATATTTGGCGCACAGCTTTCCAGTTTCGTTTGTTTTTTGCAGAGTACGATATTTTCCCATCAGAAACAGATTGACACGAAAAACAATCCGCTGTATATTAATTAGGTAAATATAATTATAATAACCTAATTAAATGAGGTGCTTTTATGGATCCGACAAAGGCGATCGACCGATTGTATTACAATATCATTCTCAATGAACTGCGCATGATGAACGAGAGTAACCTGTATCACAGCATCACTTATAACAGTCTGCTTTATCTCGACCTGATCAGCTATACGGAAAACTGCACCGTCAGTTTTCTGGCCGGCGTGCTGCGGGTCGCAAAATCCTCTGTAACGTTAAAAGTAAATGAGCTGATCAAACAGGGGCTTGTCGAAAAAAAACAGAGCGAACAGGACCGCAGGGTTTACTTTCTGACAGTACGGCCTGAAATCCTTGAAGAATTTAAAAAGCTTGATCAAGCGACGAATTATGCCGTAGAGCAGGTGAAAAAGCAATATACGCCCGACGAAATGAACCGTTTCTGCGAAATGCTGGATGCATTCAGCAGTTATTACAACGATTATTGTGAAAACACAACGAAAGCGAAGGGAGATTCCCGTGAACCAGAAAGCAATTGAGCATCGGGCGCTTCTGATCGGGATCGCCGCAAATATTCTGATGGGCGCAGCGGGATTATTTGTGTATTTCATTACCGGAATAGAGGCGCTTTTTCTTGATTCCGTGTTTACCCTGATCGCCGTACTATCCGGCATTGTTGCCGCAGTTATTTCGAAACGAAGCAGCCATACCAGTGAAACGTTTCCACACGGCCTGTTCGTTTTAGAGCCGATTTATGTCATATTCAAATCCATACTGATGCTTTTTCTGATGGCCTTCACTACAATCAGTGTATCCCAAAAGGCAATCCTCTATTTCACAACCGGGATTGGCGACCAAATGGACATTGGTCCCGTTGTTCCTTATGAGATCATTATGGTAATACTGTGTGCTGCATTGTTCTTTTTCTATCGGGATCAAAATAAGCGCATCGACAATACAAGCGTTCTGTTAGGGGCGGAATCAAAAGGCACTTTGGTTGACGGATTGATGTCTGGAGGGATTGGTGCGGCGGCTGTCGCCATTTCGTTCATCAGCGAAAACAGCCCTTTGTCTTTCTTACTGTATACGGGAGATTTTTTCATTACCATTATTCTGGTACTGTTCTCTATTAAGGAACCTTTCATTATATTGAAGGAAGCCTTTATTGAACTGGCTAACGGAGTGGTTACCAAAGGAAAAATAAAGCTGCAAATAGAGGAAATCATTCAAAAGAATCTGCCCAAAGATACGCTGCTCAGCAAATGCCTGATTCATAAAATCGGCATGAGCTTTCGGATCGCGATCCACCTGAACAGCAGTAAGGATATCATCAGCAAAGAGGAATTGGCAGAAAAGGCTGCCGCAATCGAAAAAGAGCTGGCGGACACCTACGATTATATTAAAATCAGCTTTGTATTCCCATAAATGAAGCTTTCAGACAAAACGCTGCGGCGGATTGACCGCCGCAGCGCTTTTTATTATTCCTGACGGATCGCAGTGAGCGCGCTGATTTTGACAGCGCGGTTTGCGGGTGAAAAACCCGAGACCAGGCCTACCATGGTTGAAAACACCAGCGCCCCCAGAGCCAGCCAGGCCGGAATAATCGAAATCTGCCCTCCGGCCCCGAGGCCCATCACGCCACCCCCGTTCGCCGCGAGGGTATTGATGAGAAATGACAGCATATAGCTAAAAATAAGGCCCGCCACGCCGCCGATAAAGCCGATCATTCCGGCTTCGATCAAAAACATGGCGCGGATATTCCCGATCACACAGCCAAGCACCTTCATCACACCGATCTCTCGGGTACGCTCATAAATGGACATGATCATCGTATTGGTGATCCCCAGTGCCGCGACCAGCAGCGAAATCGCGCCCAGACCGCCCAGAATCATCTGGATGGTTCTGGTCTGCTGCTCTACGGATTCGCGGATGCTGTCCATACTGTACGTCTGAAAGCCGAACGCCTTGATGGAATCCTGCACCGACTCGACCGACTTAATATCGAGTGCCTTCACCACGGCGCCGTTATACTGGAACTTTTTCGATTTGTCGACCTTGATATTGTTCAGCTTATTATACTGATCCACCAAAGACCGCGCATACTTGACATCCATAAACACGCTGTAGCCGGGCGAGGGGTTCTTGCTCCAGTCCTGCGCCATGATGCCGAGCCCTTTGAGCTTGATGGGCTTTACCGTCTTTTTGTTGTTATCGTCGGTCTTTCGCAGTACCAGCTCCAGCTTATCTTCCATCGGGTTGACATACGGGTCCGGAACCTTTCCGGTGGCATCTGGTTCCGGGTAGATCATATTATTGTTGTTCTTCTTGCTGTTGTAGAAATTATATAGAGCATCCTTCCCAAACAGGATCGCACCCTCCTCTACGGTTCCCTCCGGCAGCTTACCCTCTTCCATCTCATAGCCGAACTCAGAAAGGGCATCCATATACACGCCGGTGATCTGCCCGCCGTATACGTATTTGCCGCTGCGAATCTGAAAGGCGGAGGAATCCACATCAAACATCGGGGTCAGGGTCTGCACGCCCGGCAGCGCCCGGATTTTCTCCAGCATGGCATCGTCGAGCGGCTCCGCATCGGGGCTGGGGCTGTAGTTTTCGATCTGGATCACCGTCAGATCCCCCATGCTCTGCATCATGTCGTCCGTTGTCTTTTTGATGCCGATACCAAAGGAGAGCATTACCACAATGGCGCAGGTGCCGATGACAACACCGGCCACTGTCAGCAATGTGCGCACCTTGCGCTTGAACAGGCTGCTCAGGCTCATGGCAACCATATCATTCCATTTCATGGCTGATCCTCATTCTGATGCTGCCCATCCTGCAGCTCAGGCGGCTGCGGCTGCACATCGTCATAATCGTCCTCCTGCTCCAGCAGGGCCCGGCGCTTTGCGGCACGCTTGCGGCGAAGCAGCACCACGGCTGCGGCTCCCCCGGCCACCACGCCCAGAATAAGCACCCATATCCAAATCGATATACCGGAGGACTGCTCCGGCATCGGCTCGCTGATGTCTGGGCCCATACCTCCCTGATCAACGGGCATCGCCGGCTGAACCTCGCAGGAGAACTCTTTGATGATTTCACGTGTTTCCCCATTGGGGTCTTCGTAAGTAATCGTGGCCTTCCCCTGCAGCGTCCCCTCTTCCGTCGGGGTCAGGGTCGTATCGTAACTGTCGGAAGAACCGGATTCCACATTGCCGATATAGATATTTGTTTCCGGCGCAGTGAAATTGCCCTCCAGCAAAACGGAAAGATTATAAACGGTGCTCTTTCCCTTGTTGACATAGCTGATGGACAGCTGACCGTCCGTTCCCATCTGGATCGGCCCCTGTACCTCTGCATTCGTCACCTCAAAACGGTCCGGCTGTGTGAGCGGAATGGAGATCGTTTCCGTTGCCGTGATCTGTTCGTGCTTCGTATCTGCGGAGGACTCGTACTCAAACTTTACGTCGATGCCATAGGATTTTGGCTTGGCGTCCGCTTTGGGGTACAAATCAATCGATTTATCGATGGAAGCGCCTGCCCCCAGCTTCGAGATAAAGAATGTGTTGGAAGAATTGGCCGGTGTGAAAACGCCGCCGGTGTCTTCGTCCGCCGTAGAAGTAATGGTGATTTTCAGGTTCTGAATCGCTGTGCTGGTATTCGCGTTGCGAAAGCGGAGCGAGAGTGGGAACGTTTTGCCGCCGGTAATGGAGGTTCCACCAAAGCTGTAATTCTCGATGATGATGATCGGCTTTCCGCCGCTGGAATCGCCCGTTCCCACCACAGAGACAAACACCTTGGTAGCGACGGCTTCCGTCACCTCGTCCGAAGTGAGGTTCACCCCGACCGCGTAATTGCCCGTTTCCATTTTGGAAGCGGCCTGCATGTTAAAGGAAACGGTCACAGTCCCGCCGGGTGCCAGACTCGAAACCGACTTTCTGTCAAGCGAGCCGACTACCGTAAAGCTCTCTGTCGCAAGACCGTCGAGAGCGGCGTTGATATTGTGATACGTCTGGCTGCCGGTATTCTTCAGCACCAGGTCCATGCGGAAGGTGCTGCCGGAATAGATGGTGGAACGGTCCAGCTTATAGGAATCGATCATCACGCCGCCCTTTCCCTGGGCGCTGTCCAGCACCTGAAGATAGGCGGTTACCTCTTTCCCGTTGATCGTCAGAGTGATCGGATAAATCCCTGCCGCAACGGAGGAATCCACACGAAGAGGAAGATTTAAGTACTTTTTCTCCCCCGACACAAAGCTCATCGTATAAACGGAGCCGGCCGAGGTGAGCAGGATTTTCGGTTCTGCCGGCAGCTTCACTTCGATCTGCGCGTCCTCCAGCGTATCGCCGCTGATGAGAGGGATTCCCACTGTGGCGCTGGTTCCGGAAATAATGGTCGGCGTGGAGCTGTTTTCATCCACACGCACCGTGTTATCCGCGGAGCCTTCGCCGGGGATCAGAGTCTTGCGGATGCTGATTTTATTTTTGGTTTCGATCTCTTGTCCTTTAGAGGCATTGTCATCTTTATAATATGTAATGGTAAACTGCAGCACACCGGGGCCGGAGCCGGAATAGGTCAGGTAATTTTCTGGAATATTTAGAGAGTAATACAGTCCGCCAAAACCACTAGCATCTTCAGCTTCAGTTGATGAAAACTCTGTGGCAGGAAATTCATTTTTCTTTACCCTAATTGCTCCATTAGGACTGCTTACCTTAATCATTGCGCTTTTCGCGTCATTGATCGTATCATCATCATGATGAAAGCGAAGCTTAACTCCAACAGAATTGCCAGATTTTACAGTAGTAGGATCAACAGACACTGATGTAATTTCTGGATCCGCAACCGTGGGCGCTTCCGCCGATACCATCACGGGAAACATCTGCAGCAGCAGAACCGCCGTAAGTACAAACGCCGCCAAAGAGCGCATTTTTTGAAATTTCATTCCGCTTTTCCTCCTGATACCGTAGTCAATTCCTGTGCTTTTTCCTGCCGCTGTGCAGGGAAAGCAGATTCATTCGTATGATCTGCCTGAATATTTCCGTCCACAATGGTGACGATTCGGTCCGCGTAGCGGGCGATATCCTGGTCATGCGTGACCAAAATCAGGGTCTCCTGATATTCCCGCGCCATGCCGACCATGATCTCCATCACTTCTTTTGTCGTTTTGCTGTCCAGGTTGCCCGTCGGCTCATCCGCAAATATGATCTTGGGGTGCGCCACGAAGGCGCGTGCAATACCGACCCGCTGCTGCTGCCCGCCGCTCATCTGCGTCGGCCGGTGCAGCAGGCGGTTGCCCAGACGCACCGCGTGCAGCATTTTGACCGCCTCGCGATTTCTCTGGTCTTTGCTGATTCCCCGGAACATCAGCGGCATGGCGACGTTTTCAATGGCACTCAGCGTCGGCATCAGATTGTAGGACTGGAACACGAAGCCGATATTTTTCTGCCGAAACAGCGCCAGATCCTTTTCGGAAAGCGCCGTGACCTCTACGTCATCTATCACAACCCGGCCCTTCGACGGCTTTTCCAACCCTGCCATAATATTCAGCAGCGTTGATTTTCCCGAACCGGAGGTTCCTAATATACAGCATATTTCCCCCGATGCAACCGTCAGATTGATGCGACTGAGCGCAACAATCTTTTCCTGGTCCACCCGGTATACCTTACGAAGGTCCTCCACACGAATCAGGCCCATGTCAAACTCCTTTGCCGATACTCTCATTTTCCTCATTATACCAATGAACCGGAAAAATTATTTTCTTTTAAAGAAAATATATTTACAGTTACGATAACAAAATAGCTACAAAATTGAAATTTTTGTTAGAAATTTGTCCTGCATGATTCCAAAATGAGAGAAAAAAGGAAGAACTTTGTCCTTCTTTAATAGTGTCATAGCTATTCTGATCCTATTAAGAATTTCTTAAATTATTGTATCTGTCCAAAAACAACTTGTTTTTCAAAATAAAAAAAATTATACTTGTAAAAATAAAAATCTATCAAGAAAATGAAAAACGAACTGTAAAATGAAAACAAAAAGTCAAAAACAAAGGAGATTTGAGCTATGGCACTGAGATTTGCAACTCCTGAAGACGCCCCGCGTCTGATATCGATTTATGCCCCTTACATTTTAAACACCTGCATCACTTATGAATACACGGTTCCTTCCGTGGAGGAATTTGCAGAACGAATTCGCAGCATCAGCAGCAAAATGCCTTATCTGGTCTACGAAAGCGACGGAAACATTCTTGGGTATGCATACGCCGCACCCCATATGACACGGGCTGCCTACCAATGGGATGCGGAGCTTTCCATTTACATGGACGAACAGCACCACCGCGGCGGAATCGGCACCATGCTTTACAAGACGCTGATTGCCCTATTGAAGGAACAGGGGTACTACAACCTGTATGCCCTGATTTCCGTACCGAACGACCGCAGCATTGGTTTCCACCGCTCCCTGGGCTTTGAACAGGTTGGCGTTTACCCCCACACCGGATACAAATTGGGCAGGTGGAACGACCTTGCGATTCTGGAGTACTGCACCCAGCCGCTGCTGGAGCACCCCGTCCCGACAAAGTCCATTCACGACCTGCCCAAAAACCGGATTGAGGAAATATTTGAATCTATGCAGCGAGTGCCGCAGATTTCACGGTGACCGGCACGGTTTTCAGGCCGCCGTCACTGGTAGTAACCAAAATCGTTGCGCTGCCGGACCCCTGATACACAACGCGATACTTTGCTCCGCGCGGGTCATTCGCATTGACAAGCTGAACCGAGGCAACCGCCGGGTTCGAGCTGGTCACGGTGACCTGCGTTCCGGTCTGGTAGGGCTTTACGATGAACTCGGAATAAACGCCCGACGCACCGGACAAAGAAGCGGTATCCAGCGCAGCGCCTCTTGCGATCGCCGTGCGCATTACGCGGTACTGCGACCAGTCGGCCACGTTGTCAAACTGCGTGCTGACAGCGACATAGCCCGCGGAATCCCAGGAATAATGCTGGTTGACCCCGCCGGTCATCGCGGCGTCGCTTTTGAGCAGCGCATACGTCTGCACCACTCCCGCACGGTCGGGAACCGGGTCATCCCAGGTTGCATCCACGTGATACCATTCGCCGTTATACCGCACCATGTTCCACGCGTGGTTCATCGCCGTGCTCTGCACCACAATACCGGGAATTCCGAGCTTCTGCATCAGCAGCTGAAACGCGGCTGCATACCCCTGGCAAACTGCTTTCTGCTTCACCAGCGCTCCGTATGCCGTGTAGGCATCATGCGGGGCGCTGTTCGTTTCTACGCTGGTATCGTAGGAGCAGTTCAGCACCAGATAATCATGGATCGCCACGATCTGCTGCAGCTGCGTCATGTCGGAGGTGATGACCGAAGAAATCACCGCCTGCGCGGCCTGCTCGATCTGGGCCGTTTTGGCCGCTACCTCTTGCTGAGAGACATCGTACTGCGGCCATAATCCATAGACTATTTCCTGATTGTCAATCGTGTATTCATAAGAGACAACACTGGCGATCTGCGGATAATTTGTAAACGAAGAGTAATTGAGGATTCGCAGCAGCTGATCCTTTGTAATCTGGTACTGTCTTAAATCCAGTACGCTGACACCGTTCATCAGCCCCTCAGAGATTGCCGTCTCGGCCACTTTGGCGTTTTGATCCATCGCCAGAAGCGAAACCGACGCAGCCGACTGGGTCTGTTCAGAGGCGCTCTGCAAATACTGGGAAAACTCCACTGTTTCTGTATGTAAAACAGGAGTTTGCTGCGCCCCTGCAACAGCGGCCATACTTCCCATCAGCGTCAGAGAAAGCAGGAGGCTGCAAATTCTCTTTTTCCAGTTTACCCTAAATAACGCATTCATTCGAAAACACGTCCTTTCATGGTTGTTATCCATATTTTAACAGGTAGAAGAATTATGTAAAGGGTAAATTCATAAATTTTTGCCTTCTAATGGAAATTTAACCGCTTTTGTTTCCTTTTTTTGTGCTATAATTATTTTAAAGCCAGTTTTAAAACACAAACGGGAACAAAGCTGATCAAATGACAACCAGCATTTCTTTCCTGAATGCTTACATGCTTTTGGCTCTCTTTTCTTACAATTATTTTCATATTGCTGATGACCAACGAGCGGGAGGACAGACCATGAACAAAGAAGAACAAGTCATAGTGGCTTTCAGAGACTTATATCACAAGATGAGTTGGCTCAATAAGCTGAAGATGGAAGACAGTCTGAAAGAGTTTAAGTCCTCTGAAGTGCACTGCATCGAAGCCATTGGAAAAAATGCAGATTCCAACGTGACAAAACTTGCGGAGTCCTTTTATATGACCAGCGGCGCCATCAGCAAATTAACGAAGAAGCTCATAAAAAAAGGCGTTATCGAAAGCTACCAGAAGCCGGATAATAAGAAAGAAATCTATTTCAGGCTCACTGAGAAGGGCAAAGAAGTTTATAACATCCACGAGGAACTGCACAAAGAGTTTCAGGAGCGGGATAAAACCGTATTTGAGCAGGTAACTGAGGAACAATTCGACGATATGCTTCGCTTTGTGGAACAATACAGCAGGCATTTGGATGAAGAGATCAAGAAGCTGGATGTCAATAGGAAGCCGGAATAATTGGAACCATTCAGAATCAAACCACAGGCAGCCCAACTCCATGGAGAACGGGCTGCTTTTTTTATTGCAAAATTTTGTTGACAAGGAAGCTAAATGGTGATACGATGATTTTGCTTCCAAGGAAGCTAAATCACAACCTTTGAAGGGAGAACTTCAGTGTCCATATTTCAATCACACAATGAACCGAACATAGAACAGACCGTAGATAAAAAGGCTTTCCTCTTTGGTCTTATGTCTGTGTTCCTTTGCGGAATAGGCTTCAGCATCATAACCCCTGTCGTCCCATTCTTAGTACAGCCTTATATCAGCAATCCGAAAGATCAGGCGATTGTTGTTACGCTGCTGACCTCTGTTTATGCAGCCTGCGTATTTTTCGCGGCCCCCGGACTTGGCGCTTTGAGCGACAGATACGGGCGTCGTCCATTGCTCCTGGTATGCCTTTTGGGTTCCGCGATCGGATACCTGGTGTTTGGCATAGGAGGCGCTCTGTGGGTACTGTTTGCCGGGCGCATCATCGAAGGGATCACCGGCGGAAGCATCAGCACGATCTTCGCCTATTTTGCAGACATCACCCCCAGAGAACAGCGAACCAAATACTTTGGATGGATCAGTGCAATTGCGGGCGTAGGCGCCGCCATCGGGCCTACCGTAGGCGGATTACTTGCCAGGTTTGGGTATTCCATACCTATGTACTGCGGAGCAGTCATCACCCTACTCAATTTTGTTTATGGAATGTTATATATGCCTGAGAGCCTTGATAAGAATCACCGACTGAAAGAGATTCCCATTGTAAGACTGAATCCGTTCACACAGCTTTTAAATGTGCTTTCTATCAAGAATCTGAAAAGACTGCTGATTTCGGCGTTCCTGCTTTGGATCCCCAATGGAGCTTTACAGGCGGGTTTTTCACAGTTTACAATCGATAACTTCCATTGAGGGGCCA
>OBZU01000237.1_pt1 | contig 22176 bp, 21 predicted proteins | sample 1495561 | NCBI WGS metagenome assembly OBZU01 (sample SAMEA2580250, study PRJEB22360) | human gut metagenome | biome: human gut; feature: human-associated habitat; material: faeces | place: Denmark | collected 2008/2010 | reverse complement strand
GCTATAATTATGCCTAAAAAAATTTCAATCCACGTCCCTCGCATGAGGGACGACCTGTCACGTTTCCCAAATCGCCAAGACTCTCGTTATTTCAATCCACGTCCCTCGCATGAGGGACGACCCGCCCACCTTGTAGCCGTCAACCTCAATCTGGTTATTTCAATCCACGTCCCTCGCATGAGGGACGACATCGTCTAGTGGGATTGGCTATAGGGTTCTATGTATTTCAATCCACGTCCCTCGCATGAGGGACGACGTGCTCATGCTAGCATACTGCAAATTAGCAGACTCATTTCAATCCACGTCCCTCGCATGAGGGACGACAGGTGTGATAGTCAGCACCTTTTTTGTGCCGTCATTTCAATCCACGTCCCTCGCATGAGGGACGACTTTTTCAACTGTTCCGCTGAAACTAAATCCGACAATTTCAATCCACGTCCCTCGCATGAGGGACGACGGAAGCTTTAAATGGTCTATCTACCGATACAATAATTTCAATCCACGTCCCTCGCATGAGGGACGACTTAAGTACGGCAAGTTCTATCGGAGAGGTGGATATTTCAATCCACGTCCCTCGCATGAGGGACGACCACAAAGTATAGCGGATCAGCAGTCTAAGATTTCAATTTCAATCCACGTCCCTCGCATGAGGGACGACGATTAGGATTCACAACCGTAGCCCCGAGTGGCAACATTTCAATCCACGTCCCTCGCATGAGGGACGACTGGAAAACAGAGGTGTAACTGGCTATCGTATAGCATTTCAATCCACGTCCCTCGCATGAGGGACGACATCAATAAATATGTTTTCAATGGGCGAAAATGCAATTTCAATCCACGTCCCTCGCATGAGGGACGACGGCCGCCCTGATATGCGGTATGTGTTACCAGCGATTTCAATCCACGTCCCTCGCATGAGGGACGACATACGACAGACGGCGGCGAGACTTTAAAAAAGTTTATTTCAATCCACGTCCCTCGCATGAGGGACGACAATGAGATTATTAAGCGACATTGCCGACTTACCATTTCAATCCACGTCCCTCGCATGAGGGACGACAATACCCACCGTTCGCTTTTACGCTTGGTATCGATTTCAATCCACGTCCCTCGCATGAGGGACGACGCGGAATATGAGCGTGCGTATCTATATAAGCACGATTTCAATCCACGTCCCTCGCATGAGGGACGACTGGGGGCTGCTAATTATCCGCAAATATCAAGTGATTTCAATCCACGTCCCTCGCATGAGGGACGACCTGTTATGTCATAAACCGGCTGCCCTCGCCCGCTATTTCAATCCACGTCCCTCGCATGAGGGACGACCAATAAAGCGGCGTTTGAGGCAATGCAGGGCATAATTTCAATCCACGTCCCTCGCATGAGGGACGACTAATTATCAGCTTCTTTACCATCTGTTGTTTCTCATTTCAATCCACGTCCCTCGCATGAGGGACGACCGGATACGGTGGAAACAACAGGGTAGCATCTGCACATTTCAATCCACGTCCCTCGCATGAGGGACGACCGTGAACGAAGTTCAGATCAACGCAATTCAAGATATTTCAATCCACGTCCCTCGCATGAGGGACGACCTCGCTGGAGTAGTTGTGCCATACGGTACCGACGGATTTCAATCCACGTCCCTCGCATGAGGGACGACAACTAATTTTAGCGGGGTTAAGGTAAATTTTGAAATTTCAATCCACGTCCCTCGCATGAGGGACGACTTATTTTGTATCCGTCCATCTCAATGCCGGTGGTGATTTCAATCCACGTCCCTCGCATGAGGGACGACCCAGAAGTTGCGAAACCACTCGCATTTGTTCCAGAATTTCAATCCACGTCCCTCGCATGAGGGACGACGAAAAAAGGTATAGAAAAACCACCCTCTCGAAAATTTCAATCCACGTCCCTCGCATGAGGGACGACGAATGAAAACCTGCTGGCTCTGCGGGGCAAACGATTTCAATCCACGTCCCTCGCATGAGGGACGACCTTGAGGAAAATAAATGGTTTGTCGATGCGAAAATTTCAATCCACGTCCCTCGCATGAGGGACGACCCTTTAAAGACCCTACTCCCAATAAAAAAGAGATCAAATTTCAATCCACGTCCCTCGCATGAGGGACGACCTGTATATCCAAAATAAAAAACCAAGCTTTCCGATTTCAATCCACGTCCCTCGCATGAGGGACGACTCGAAATATAATAATCTTAAACTTCGAAATAATCATTTCAATCCACGTCCCTCGCATGAGGGACGACTGTAACGGCTCAACGTATGTTGTCTCGTAAAGCTATTTCAATCCACGTCCCTCGCATGAGGGACGACTCGTAAGTCAGCACCGGGTATAGTGATAATGCTCTATTTCAATCCACGTCCCTCGCATGAGGGACGACCAGCAGTCCCTCAAAAGAAAAAGGGTGGATGTTTATTTCAATCCACGTCCCTCGCATGAGGGACGACCGCATGAAAAAAGCTGGAGCAACTTTTAAGGAACATTTCAATCCACGTCCCTCGCATGAGGGACGACCAGCCATGCAGAGCATACATACATATTCGTGCCGATTTCAATCCACGTCCCTCGCATGAGGGACGACATGATCCGGCTGATTAAAACCACGTGGGGCGGAATTTCAATCCACGTCCCTCGCATGAGGGACGACGAAAATAACAACTTATCTATAAAGTAACAGTCTGATTTCAATCCACGTCCCTCGCATGAGGGACGACGGCATGGCGGCGGCAGCGGTCAGCGTTGGCAACATTTCAATCCACGTCCCTCGCATGAGGGACGACGTATCTCTACGGATTTGAGCGCCAGTGCGGTGCATTTCAATCCACGTCCCTCGCATGAGGGACGACATGTGACCCCGTTGACACAGATGTCGCACCGCTTATTTCAATCCACGTCCCTCGCATGAGGGACGACAAGAGGAACATCTTGCCCGCAACCGTGAGGCGGACATTTCAATCCACGTCCCTCGCATGAGGGACGACGCATGGAAGGATACGGAATCTTTTGGGTGCTGATCATTTCAATCCACGTCCCTCGCATGAGGGACGACTGATGTTTACTGACGATACACCTTTGAGACTGATAATTTCAATCCACGTCCCTCGCATGAGGGACGACGTTGTAATCTACATCCTCTTCATATCCTCCTGATGGATTTCAATCCACGTCCCTCGCATGAGGGACGACTGCAAAACAAACAAGTTCAACGGAACGATCTTGATTAAAGCTTAGTAATCATTCACATCAAAAAGAAAATAAATCGCAGATTAGCAAAGCTTCTCACTATAAATTGATCCAATTTCATGCGCGAATCCCCCGCGGATTTGATGTACGCTTGCGATTCGCGTTAAAATGTCATCAGATCTTCCGGGTTGTATGTTTGTTTCGCTCCGTAATGTTCAATACGGTTTTTATAATTGTTTCCCAGATGATAAATACGCAGGCTGTCTTTCTTTTCGTCCATAACAGTAAGCAACTGGCTTTTCACAATACATAATTCCGCAGGGGACAGAAGGCATTCGAACACAGAATTTTGCACGCGCTGCCCGTAATTCACGCAAATCTTTGCAACCTTGCGAAGCCGCTTGCTGCCTTTTGCATCCTCGGTATTCACATCGTAGGTAATCAGGACAAGCATCGTCTACCTCCAGACAAACGGTGGGTACTCATCGATATCGCCGCGGATATATTTGGCCAGCAGCATCGCCTGCACATACGGCAGCAATCCCCACTCTACCTTCTCCTGTAAAAACGGATGGACGATTTCTTCCTTCTTTTTCTGCTGCCACAGGGATAAAAACTTTTTTCGCCCGTCCTCCGTCAGCAGGATGCCGCCGCTTTCTTTTTCCACGAAATCCCTGCCGCAAATGCTCTTTTTGTTGATGCTGGTCAGCACGAAGCGGTCGGCAAAGGGGGCACGGAATTCTTCCAGCAAATCTAACGCAAGGGAACATCTGCCCGGCCTTTCGGTGTGATAGACACCGGCATACGCATCAAGTCCGACGGCCTCCAGCGCGCTGACACACATAGAGGTCAGCAGGCTATAAGAGAAAGAAAGCATTGCGTTGACATTGTCCATCGGTGGGCGGCGTGAGCGTCCCTGATAGAAAAAATCCTCTTTTTGCTGCAGAATCATCGCATCGAAAACAGAGAAATAAAGGCTGGCGCACTCCCCCTCCAGACCGCGGAGCGTATCGGCACCAGGGGCTCGGTAAGCATTCACCTTTCCGTTTTGAAGGGCCGCGCCGATCTGCGCAAATTTTTCGGTATCGATCCGCAGGGCATGGTCGCGCACGGCGCGGCTGAGAACCGCGCCGCAATTCGCGAGCTTTGCGGAGATGATATTCTTTGCGATGGCCAGTGAGCGCTCCGGATCGTCACAAACCCGGTACTGCTCGCGGCGCAGAAGGATGTTCCCATACGATTTCCCGGTCACCTTGGCCAGAAATCTTCCGCTCGGCTTTAGAAAGACGAGGGATTTATTCATCTCGGCACATTTGCCCATCAGCGCCGGGCTGGCGCCGACATACCCAAAGGCCATGATGCCGTCGATCATATGCAGCGGCAGACGGCCCAGGGTATTGCCGTCGCTTTGCACCACAACGTTTTCTCCATCCAGGGCAAGGTAGGCGTTTTCCGTTGTGATGTACATCGTATTCAAAAGCTTTTTCATTGGCCCGCCTCCTCGGTTCCAAGGGTTCTCTCCAGATATTCCTGAACGGATTTGATCCTGCACAGCTTCGGCAGACAAAGATTTTTCAGCGAGCAGGCATTGCAGCTTTTTGTCAATTTCCCCTTGGGCACATACCCGCGCTGAAAATAGCCGTGCATTTCGGCAAACATAGCCCGGACCCGCTCCTTACATTCTTCGGTGATTTCCACACGCTGCCTGCGTTTCGTTTTCCCATAGAAAATGGCTCCGGCGGGGATTTCGCAGCTAAGCATCTCTTCCAGACAAGTGGCCTGCGCCGCCAGCTGAAGAATGTCGATGTCGCCGTCTTTGGGCTCCCCATGCTTATATTCCACCGGATAAACGGTGTAAAGCCCCGTTCTGCCGTGCAGCGGGATCCCGTTGGAGGATGCCCGGAACTCGACAATATCGCATTCGCCGCTGGCGCCAAGGCTGCGGGAGAAAACCGGCATCCCGCGTGACAAAAAGACCTCTTTTCTGCTTTCGGAGGAATAGCTGTCGTGGCAGTTCGCGTGTAGCAAATCGCCTTCAACCGTGCGAAGATTTTCTTCCCAAAGCTGCTCGATATGGATCAGCGCCCACTGACGACGGCAGAACGCAAAATGCTGGATTCCCGACAGCATTAGGAAATCTTCTTCCTCGTATCCGGTCATATCCCGTCGATGATGTCCGGCGCAAGGCCGTCCAGAGGCAGGAGCGTGATCTCATAATCCTCCGCGCTCTTGGGGGAAGCGACCCCTTCCTTCAGCGAAACCTGCACCGAATCATGTACTTTTGCGGAGGAATACTGGCCGATCTTATTGTTATGCTGCCACCAGTAAAGCCGAAGCACCTCCATGCTGCCGTCCGGCCTTGCGGAAGAGCTGTCATTGATAAAAAGCGTACGCAGGCATTCCTTGATGATATCCGCATCCTCCTGCGTAAATCCCGTTTTTTCCGCAAGCTGTACATTGATCGCACCCTTGATCTGATACAGCCCGAACTCCACCATATGCTTCGAGCCCATGGTGTCGGAGCTTTTCTTGCCGTCTTCGGTCGGATCGCCGTTCACGCTTTTGGTAATCTGCATGCTGTTGATATCCACCGGAGAAACGCTGACTGCCTGACGGATCGAAACCGGACCGCGAACGCCGACCGAAACGCCGTCCTTGTCCTTCTCTTTGCTCTTTTTATACGCGAACACCTGCCCGAACGCCCTGACATCGAACCACTTGGCGCACGCCTGCGCGGCATAATCCTCCTTTGAGGAATACGAGGTAATGGTCTGGCCGGCCCCGTCCCCTCAGGCTGCCGTATCCGTCGTCACAGCGCTCGTCCGACTGGACGAAAATGCTTTCTCCCATATCCTGCAGCCGATTGCGGATTTTTCGTTTGATGCAGACATCGGAGATTTCCCCGTTTCCGGTATAGGTGGTGCGCGGGCGGTTGCCGTTCAGCGGGTCGCCGTTGGGGTTTGCGTTCGTGACGGTAATGAGCGCCACAAAATCGATTTTGTTTTCAAGCACTTTCATCATACTTCCTCCTTATTGTTGCCTTTGTCTATATTTTTGGATTTTCTGAATTCTGCTCGCTGCAGATAATAGCCGATCAAATACAATTCTCCGAGAGGGCGGTTCAGCTGCTCCGGATTGGATTTCGAGATTTTTTCCGTGATCTCTGAAATCAAATCTTTATAGAAATATCTGGAGCCGGGGGTCATTCGCTGAAAATAGGGATTCAATTGATCCTCGAGTATTTGCCAGGTGCTCATGGGGTGGTTGACAAACGCGCTTTGTAAACGGATCGCGTTGGTATCGCGCGTTTCCCCCTGTGCGAACGTGCTGTGCTCCGCCTGCTCCAGCACGGCCAGCAAGCGCCCAAACAGATAGCTTCGGTCGGTGTTTTCATGATCAATCGCCATGTTGATACGCTCTCCTTTTTCTCTGTCAGAATAATATTTCACAACCAGCGCACAGGCTGTGGAAAGAATCCGCTCGCGGTTGCCGGTCGAATAAGCCTGTGGCGTCGACGCGCGGCGAACCGCCGCCTGCATGATATCCCGCGGCAGCGGCTGCCTGTCCAGCATACAGTGCAGAATCCGCTGCGACTGCTCCTTCATCAGCTTGTCGCCAGCTTCCAGAAAGGCCCCCTGCTCCGTACCGAACGCGCACCGTACAATCTGTTTGTTCGGCGGTGTCCGCACGGTGGTATAAGGCTTTTTGTCATTGGTAAAGCGCGTAAAGTACCAGCGGCAGGTGCCGTACCAATCGGCCAGCCGGTCGTAAAAATCGGAGCCATTCAGCTCGTTGTAATAGGTGACCGAAAGGCGCCCGGTCGTCGCGGCGTCCAGACCAATGACCACGATTTCATCGTTGTTGTCCAGCTGATTGCGGTAGCCTTCTAAGGTTTGAAGCAGGCGCTTTTTGTATTCCGCTTCGGTATAGGCGCGCGGCTCGTCGTCGTCCTCAAGGCCAAGCGGATCTTCCAGATCGACTACCTTTTTCCCGTTCGGGTTCCAGCAGATATAGGTGCGCTTGTCCTGCGTGCCCACCGTTACGCCCTGCCGGGCGGCAAGCCAGGTCAGGGCACTGTGCGCTTTCTGGGTCGCCGCGTACCCGACCGTGCACGCCTGCGCGGAAGTGGAAAACCGCCCGCGATACGTAAAATTGGTCTTGTCATTTGAGGAAATCAGCTTCGCGCCATAGTTGGCAGCCACGATCCCTTTTGGGTGATTGACAGAAATCGTGTCGGCTTCGCCGGTGACATAGCAAAGATCCTTTTCTCCCGACTGAGAAGCAGCGTAATACTGGATGTAGCTGTCGAAAAGCGATTCGTCCTGCCACACGGCGTCCGGCTGGGTACCGATGACCCGGAACCGCACCAGCGCTTTTTCATAAACGCTGCCGCTCACTTTTTTATTCAGGAACTTCCCGTCCTCGACCTCCAGAAGCCCTGACAGGATCAAATCGCGCGTCATCCGCCGTTTTGCGGCGTACTCATAAACAGCCCGCACCTTTGGGTGAGAAAAAGGCGATTCCGCCCAGTCTTTCAGTGCGGCAAGGTATTTTTCAAACTTTTCCTCCGCTTTTTTCGCTTCTTTGGGGGAAGAAAGATATTCCCAAAAATCCCCTGCAACATAAGGTAGCATATCGCACAGCGCATGAGGGGCAATTACATTTGCACGCGACGCGGAGCTTTCCGTTACCGGAATGATCGTTTTGGCGTTTTCCTTTTCCACCGGACGGGCACCGCAGAATTCGCCGTCCGGATTGACCCATACTTCGATCTGCGCGTTCGCCGTCATGTGAGCCACCAGAGAAAGCGGTGCGCCCTCCGTTGTCTTTCCGGCCATTTTTTCGTTCGCTTTGTAGGTCTGGTACAGTGTGTTCATCCATGCCATTCAAATCACCTCGGATTCTATCGGTGCAAAATTGTTTTTCTCCGCCCCAAACGGCTTGATCTCCATTTCCCGAACCGGGCGGTGAAGGCATTCCTGCGGTGGAAGAAAATCAATGACTCCCTGCTTCATCACCGCGCGCCACAGCCGCACGGTCAGCATTCCTTTCGTTTCCTCGGAATACGCCTCGTCGGCATAGGTGATTCCATGGTACATCATTCCAAAATCGAGCTGCGGCGTATTGTCATAAAAGCCTGTCCCCGCGCCGAAGATACAGGGGCGCACATCGGCCTGGCATTCGCGCGTGCCCAAAAAAGTATCACGCCGGCCGCCGCGCTCGATCATGCGCTTCGCGATGTTGTGGTGCTTGTTTTCATTGCGATCGTTCTGGAGCTCCGGCCGGTTTTCATTCCAGATAAAATGCGCGCGCACCTGATAGCGGCAATCCTTTAAATAGGTGTAATACGATAAATCGTTGCCGGTTTCATTGGGGCCGTGCTGGTACTTGATCGGCCGGATTCCCTTGGTTTCAGTCTGAATCTGGTTCATGACCCGCACGGAATCGATTACCCAAATCAGTGTTGGCTTCCAGAACACGCTCTGTAAAACGCCTTTCAGCGCCTCATAGGTAGGCACTTGATAGGTGAATTTTTCGCCTCCCACGCGGGTGATGGGGTCGGAAAACAGGGCGTAATCCCCAAAGACTTCAAACTCGACGATGTTTTTATGCTGCACTCAAATTCCCTCCTTAATAAATAAAGTTCTCTATGATCAGGCCAGTTTTGTCATTGTAACACTGCTCATTTAAAACGGTGAAGCGGTCGTCATGCGTGGAAGACAGCATCCCGTAGTCGCTCAGCTTTTGAATTTGATATTGAAAAACCTGGATCGTGTAGGGCTTGGCCTTTTCGATACAGCGTTTCAGAAAAGCGAGGTCATAGGCAGATTTTTGAGAAAACAGATCCGCAATCAGCTCTTTGGCTTCCATGTTGTACGGCACAATGACATCGGTCGTATTTTCATCAAACACCTGAAACAAGTTTCCGGCGGTTAAAAACGCCTGGTTCAAAAAATATTTGCCTTGAAACTCCGGCCGCTCAATATGGCGCAGGTTGACCGCAAGCAAATCAAACAAATCCTCGGTCGTACCATCCGGCAGGCGCTGCGGGAACCCGAATTTTCCCTTGATGTCCGCATCCTGAAACAGGAACTGATAATACTCCGTGACACTCTCCCCGCTGAGCAGGTCGTGCGCATACCGATCGGGACTTTGGGCGAACCGGTGCAAAAGCTGCAGGGCGCACCGCTGCGCCGCCGCGATTTCCCGCAGCATCCCCAGTTTTTCGGCCTCCTGATTGAAATTGACGACGTAGACCGGGCGAATGCCGCCAAAATCATTGCTTCGGTTGCAGCGGCCCGCGGCCTGCGCGATATTGTCCATCCCTGCCGCCGCACGGATAACGCTTTCAAACGAAAAATCCACCCCGGCCTCCACAAGCTGAGTCGAAACGCACACCATTTTTTCTCTGCTTTTTAAAGCGGCGTTGATTTTTTTCAATGTATCGGTTCGGTGCGCCATACACATGGAAGTGGAAAGGTGAAACACCCTGCAATCGTCGCAGCGGTGCTCAAGCTCCCGATAGAGTCGAAGCGCGCTTTCCTTGGTATTGCAAATCAGCAGCAGGGACGACACGCGGCTGAGTACCTCTGCGGAAAAATCGGCCAGCTCCTCCACCGACATGCCGTAGGGAGAGGTTTTGTCGATGATTTCGGTTCGTTTGAACACCTCAAAATTTTTCGGTTCATACGGCACGATCTCAACGGGGTCCGCATACTGCAGGGGAAAATCCGTTTGCTCAAAGCAAGGGGTAGTCGCAGAGGACAACACGACCGTCGCGCCGCACCCATAGGCCAGAAAATTCAGGGCCATCGTAAACAGATTCATCGCTTTTTTCGGCAGCGACTGCACCTCGTCAATAACGATCACCGCCTGGGATAACGCGCTCATGCGGCGCACGGCGCTTGTTTTGCCCGAAAACAGCGTATTTAAAAACTGTACCAGTGTGGTAATCACGATGGGTGATTCCCAGGTATCGGTCAAAAGCTCATACTGATCCAGCTTTTCCTCCGTATCGAACAGCTTTACGACATTGGAATGGTGTTCCGTCAGGCTGCTTTTGTCCTGTATGTAGTTTCGAATGACGGCGCTGTTCTGCTCTAAAATGCTTAGCAGCGGAATGACAAAGAGAATGTGCTTTTTGTCAAATGCTTTTGCGTGATGGAGCGTATAGCGCAGGGCCGACAGGGTTTTTCCGGCCCCTGTGGGCAAAGTCAGCCGGTAGATACCGCCGCCGTGCTGCTGCGCAAACATGCGGCACTGCTCTGAAAAGCCGCTTCGCGCCGCATTGATCGGCGTCTGCGCCCGAAGGCATGAATTTTTCTGTTCAAAATAGGCAATCTGCTTCGCCCAAAAGCGGTCGGAACCACCGCGGTACTCCTGCGGCATTCCGGTCATGAATTCCGCCGTATCTCTGCGGTCGCCGTCGATCACCGCCGACAAAATCATGCGGGCCGTAAGTCCCATCAAGAAGCTGACCTGCGTCCGGTTTTTTCTGAAACGAACGCGAAACGTTTCAAACAGCGCGGAAATCTCCTGTTGCGCCAATAAAAACAACCTGTCTATTTCTTCGGCCGGCGCACACTCACAGAGGAAGGCGCTCACCGCTTCCTCATAGCCAATTTCCTTTGGGTCCTTCTCCAGCCGGTGTTCGAATCCGCTGGTGTTTTGGGGCGTGACGCAGTCGAACTGCCCGTGGTGCGCCCCGATGGCATACACAAGGATTTCACAGGTGACCGTACCCATCCCCTGCGGCCGGCCAACATGATACTTTTTCAGCAGATAAATACACCCGCAGAACGTATGGTTCACGCTGCCGCGAACCACCTCTTCCCCAGCGGACGCACGCGAGAGATATTCCTGATATTTTGCCGTGCATTTTCCCATGTCGTGCAGCAGGCCGGCCAGATAAGCCGTGTTCCACAGGCCGATCCCTTTCAGCTTTTCGGCGGCATAATCTGCCACATGGAAGGAATGCTCGGCCACGGTCTGCTCCAATCTTTCGCCATTGATTTCTGTGATATGGGCCAGATGAGATTTCATAGATTCCTTCCTTTCCATCCCGCATCCTGATTTCATCCGCTGAAAAGGGCGGACGAATGGCTGGTATGAAAACACTCTCATGAAAACACCAAATATTTACATTAATGTTATTTTACTGCTCGGATTATCATAAATCAATTCAAAAAAGACAAATTATTTTATTTTTTACGTCTTTTATGATAAAAACAAAGTCAAAATCATTTGAAAAAGTTCTATTTGCATACTGAAAAGTCGAGCCAAATCAAACTTTCGTTCTGATCTGGTTTCTTCAAAACATACAAAGCCCCATTCGACAGACCGGTCAAATCCTGTCTGGCGAATGGGGCTTTTGTGTTACGCGCAAGGTAATACGCCAACACCGTTATTTTTTGTCAAACGACGGGTTGAACGCATAGAAGTTTCTGCTGTCCAGATGATCGGTGGTGATTCGCAGGCCTTCACCGAAGCGCTGGTAATGAACGACTTCTCTCTGCCGCAGGAATCGGATGGGATCAATGACATCGGGATCGTCGCAGAAGCGAAGGATGTTGTCGTAGGTAGTGCGGGCCTTTTGTTCTGCTGCCAAATCCTCATGCAAATCAGTAATCGGGTCACCCTTTGACGCAAATGTCGACGCGGAATAAGGTACGCCGCTAGCGTCTACCGGGTAAATTCCCGTGGTGTGATCGACGAAATAGGAATCAAACCCGGCCTCCTTGATCTGCTCCGGAGTCAGGTTGCGGGTCAGCTGATAAACGATGGTGCCAACCATCTCGAGATGCCCAAGTTCTTCTGTTCCGATATCCGTTAAAATCGCTTTCAGCTCCGGATACGGCATGGTGTACCGCTGACTCAGGTAGCGAAGAGAAGCGCCGAGTTCCCCGTCGGGCCCGCCACACTGTAAAAACGTATCCTTTTTACTGGCGAAATACAATTTCGATTGTCCTGTTCCTTCGGTCAAACACAATATGATCGACGAATGAACGGAGCAGTTCATTTTTGATATCGGTTCCCGTTGCCTGATCCTGCAGAACGGCAAGAATACTCTGCCTGGAAAGCCCCGGCTCCTCCCTCTGATCCTCCCGCGCAGCGGTGAGCTCTTCCTGAATCTGCCGGATTTCGTTCTGAACGCTTTCTTTGTTCGCCCGGTATTCATCTAATGAATCGACACCCGAAGCATACGCTTCTTTTGCGCGCAAAAGCCTGTTCTGCTGGTATTTCAGCGCTTTTTCCGCCAATCCGCAAATATCCGTACACGCTGCCAAAGGCTGTGGGTGCAGCACAAAAGTATCGCTTTCCAACGCCTGCCGGATTCCGGCCAAAACCAAGGCGTTCAGCTTTGAGACGGAAATGCTGTGGGATACATTGCACCGGCCGTGATTATAATTGACACACTGCAGGCTGTCTTTGCCGAGCCTTGCAAGGGTGCCACCGCACGCGCCGCAGCGAACCAGCCCGCGCAGAAGGTACTCCCCATTCTGCGGCGGAGTCTTTCTCGAATATCTGGGATAGACCTTCTGGAACCGCTTTTTCTGCCTCTGCGCGAGATCCCAGGCCGCCTGATCGATAATCGGTTCATGCAGGCCCGGAAGAACATTTTCAGGACTGCCGCCGTCCTTCTGCCCGGCCCTGCCCGGCGTCCAACGAATTTTACCGAGATACACCGGGTTATTCAGCACATAATCCACCGTGCGGCCCGCCCAGGGATTTCCGCGGTTTGTCAGAACGCCCATCGCGTTGATTTTCCGGGCAATTTCCGTTGCCCCCATCCCAGACAGATAATCCGCAAATATCATACGTACGATCTCCGCCTGCTCCGGCCGGATCACATACCGCTTATCGATAATGTCGTACCCAAAGGATGGAATCGAAACCGGTTCGCCCCGGCCCGCCTTTTCGGTCATCCCGCGGGTGACCTCCTCCGCCAGATTGATGCTGTAATACTCATCCATTGCCTCGATGATCGCTTCCATCAGGATGGACATTTTATCGTCGCCGAGCGCTTCGGTAATGGAGATCACATCGATCCCCAGCTGTCTGCGCAGCATCGTCTTATACACGATGCTGTCCTGCCGGCTGCGTGCAAACCGGCTGAACTTCCAGAGCAGGATCGCTTCAAATGGCTTTGGCTTGCGCTTCGCGATCCCGATCATCCGATTGAACTGGGTGCGGTTTTTCGTTGTTTTTCCGCTGATTCCTTCGTCGGCAAACAGGTATTCATCCGGCACTGTCATTCCATTGCGCGCGGCATAATCGCGGATCAGCCGAATCTGGCTGTCTGGGCTGTATTCGGCCTGATCTTCTGTGGAAACCCGGATATAGGCCGCCGCGATTTTCATTCCAGCCTTCCCCCTTCCATCGGAAAATTCAATCCTTATCCTCTGAATCTGTATATGAACTCCCGCGAAAGATTATTCAGAATCAATAAAGCGCCGGTTTTGCCTTAGGCGCTCACTAGATCTTCCATACAACAGGCTGCCGCTGTCATAGGACAAAATTCCGCGCCCATATGCTTGGTGTGGGGGTGAGGCCGATGGCAAAAAGAGAAACATTTACGGTGGCAACAGCCATTCAGCTCGACGACGGGCGCGTGCTCCCCTGGGGCCGCACAGCCTTTGCGCTGACAAAAGAATCCGGCGAATACCGCTGCGAATGCCTGGAGCATACCTTTCACCTGGCACAAGAGGAACGCCAGGCCTATGAAAAGGCCCTGCTTGAGCGTGTGGGGGAACAGATGTCCCTGCGCCGTCCGTGCGGCAAACTGCCGCACGATTGATATTCCCGGACGAAACAAGGGGTACAGTAAAACACCGCATCCGTCAGCGGATGCGGTGAAAATGAAAATTGTATTCTTAATTTAAAAGCCAGACTCCACAACTGAGGTAAGCCGCAAATGTCACCCACAGCAAATATGGAATCTGCAAAAACGCGGCGGCTTTTTGGCAGCGATAAAACAGCCGGAGCATAATCAGAATCAGCACCCAGAGAAGAATCAGCCAAAGGAACGCCGCAAAGAAGGCTTGCAGATGAAAGAAAATCAGGGACCAGAAAAAGTTAACAAGTAGCTGGATAAGATATACCGCAATCGCCCGTCTTTTCCACTGGCACCCCGAGCAGTATACCAGATAGGCCGAAATACCCATCAGAAAATACAGAATTCCCCAGGCAATCGGGAAAACGGACGGCGGCGGTGACAGCGGCGGCAGATAGAGCTGTTCATACAGCGCGGAATTGTCCCTGGTCAACAGCCCGGCCAGCGCACCGGTTCCCATGCTGAGAACGATGCTCGCAATCAGCGCCTTCCATCGAATCGTAACACAATACATCTTCTCCCCTCCTGTTCTTCCAATCATTTCGTACCTAAAGACCCCAAACCTGTTTTCTTGCATGGATGGTGGGAATCCCCTGCGGCACTAGTGTATGCAATCATCCATCGGTTCTATGCAGGCGGGAGCTGGTGCGTTTCAAAAAAGCATCCCATTTTGATTCTCCAGAACTTTGTGACCTAGTTACGGAAGCTTTCTTTTTGTCCTGCTATACTCATACCAACATCAAAAATCAATAAAGGAGGAATCAAAATGGAAGAAATGCAAGTTACCAGAATGCCTTTGATCGGCGATAAGGCGCCTTCTTTCCAGGCTGTTACAACACAAGGAGAAATCCATTTCCCGGAAGATTACACAGGGAAATGGGTGATTCTCTTTTCGCACCCCGCAGATTTCACCCCCGTCTGCACGACGGAGTTTATGACCTTTGCCTCTATGGCGGAGGAGTTCAGAAGCCTGAATACCGAATTGGTCGGCTTGTCCGTTGACTCCCTCTATGCACATATCGCATGGCTCAGAAAGATTCAGGAGCTGGAATGGAACGGCATGAAAAATGTTGAGGTCAAATTCCCGCTGATCGAAGATATCCGCATGGAGGTTGCAAACAAATACGGCATGATTCAGCCGGGGCAGTCCAACACGCAGGCGGTCAGAGCTGTTTTCATCATCGACCCGCAGGCGAAAATCCGCACAATATTGTATTATCCCCTTTCGACCGGCAGAAACTTTGACGAGATCAAACGGATTATCCTTGCGCTGCAAAAGGCGGATCAGGACAGCGTGGCAACCCCCGCGAACTGGCGCCCCGGCGACGATGTGATCGTACCGACGGCCGGCTCGTGCGGAACAGCTAAGGAGCGAATGGAAAGCCAGAACGAAGACCAGTATTGTTTGGATTGGTTTATGTGCTTCCGGCGTGAAAATAAATAACCAGCAGTTTCATCTCCCCCTCTTCCTGTAGAAAAAGCGCCTGCGTTGCAGGCGCTTTTTCTTTGTGGGAACAAAATTCCTCAAATCAGCCGGACCGCGAATTGCCCGGGGCCGGATACGAATTGCTCCCTATCCACTTTTTAGACAGATCCCCTTTGTCCGCCGAACCTTCTGTCAGCGGAGTATCGTTCTGTGTAAAGGCGATCAGCTCGCGGTTAAATTTGTCCATTTGATCGTAGAACAGAAAATGGCCGCACTGCTGAAACGAAACCAGCTTTGAATTTTTGATCCCCTTGTTCTGCGCCACCGCCAGCGGGTACAAACAAACCCGATCGTTCAGCCCGTGCAGAATCAGCGTGGGAACATTGACCTTTTCCATATCGTCGAACAGCACCTCGTTCAGCCAGGTGTTCGCAATCGCGGCGGTTGACCAGCTGGCCGCCTGCAGCCCCAGCTGGAAGATCCAGTCCTGAATCGGTTTGCCGACACAGTGGAAAAAGATCATGTTGCCAAAGCCCACAAGCATCTTGGGGCGGTCGGTATATGTTCCCTGAATAATGTCCAGAACCGCCTTCCTCTGCAGCCCATACGGAAAGTTCGGGCGCTGAATCAGGCTGGGGGCCGCCGCCGCAAACAGCGCCAGCTTTGATACCCCGTGGCCGTTATGTCTTGCCATATAGCGCAGGCAGATCGCTCCGCCCGTGGAATGGCCGGCAAGCGTGATGTTCCTTAGCTGCAGCGCATCGATCACAGCGCGTATGTCGTCGGCCAGGCGGTTGTAATCGTAGCCGCTCCACGGCTTATCGGAAAGCCCGAAGCCGCGGCAGTCGATCGCAATGCACCGGTACCCAAGCCTTGGAAGCTGGTTGAACTGATATTCGAACAAATTGTGGTTCCCCGGCCACCCGTGAACAAAGAGAATGGTTTTATCCCCGCCCGGATTCAAATCCTCGACGAAGATTTTGACGTTCGATTCTACTGTTACATAATAACCCACATTGTCATCTCCCTCCGAAACAATACCAGAATATTCTTTTAAAGACATTTTGGTGACTACTGTGAAAGGATATTGTCAAAGGAATCAAAAAAACTCTCTATATTTTCGCTCCAGGTGAAATCGGAAAAACCATCTAAAGCAAAATCGCCGGACGATTTGATACCCTTTTGCCATGTGGCCCGCCATACTGTGTCATAATGATCTTGGCCAGAGCGGGGTTGGGGTTTTTAATCTTGATCGGGTATTGTAATCTTTTTTCATAGACCCACATTAGTTGTTAACCTCCTCTTCAATTTCCCATGGCCAGGGGCCAGTGATCCAGGCCCATCGGCTGGTCTGGTTGCTGGTTTCTCCCATCGGGCCGTAGGCGTCCTCGTAATTTTTGGTCAGTTCATCGATCTTCTTGCGGGTGTCTTCCAGTTTCTTTGCCGCCTCGCAGTTGTTGGGGTGTGTGTCCAAAAAAATGTGAAGCTCCCACGCCATGAATCGATACGCATTGATCTGGCGCATCAGTCTTTCCTGATCTGTCATTTCAGAACACCCCTTTTCCCCGTAAAGGGTTTATCCAGATCCGGGAAAATCGTGCCCTGATCAAATCCCTTTTCAGCCGAATACGTTGCGTCGAATTGCTGGAACGGTATATATGCCATGGCGACCACTGTCTGGGCCGGCAGCGGTGAAACCGCAACGGTCAGTTCGCAGCTCTGCATGCTCTGTATACTCTGCACACTCTGCATACTCTGCGCATTCTGCGCACTCTGCACATTCGGCATGCTCTGCGCATTCTGCGCGCCCTGCACATTCGGCATGCCCTGCGCGTTCTGCGCGCTCTGCACATTTGGCGTGCTTTGCGCATTCTGCGCGCTCTGCACATTCGGCGTGCTTTGCGCATTCTGCGCACTCTGCGTCTCCCGCGCGTTCTGCGTACTTTGCGCATTCTGCGTCCCCTGCGCGTTCTGCGTACTCTGCATATTTTGCAGGTTTTGCATATACTGCAGGTACTGCAGATTCTGGTTATCTGTCATTCTTCTCGTGTTCCCCTTTCTCATAATCTAAAGCTTATCCCATAACAGAATATGCCGGCAGAATATTCCGAGTGCCTGTTCTCTTTTAAAAATCAAGCGGAAGCCCATTCCGCCGCCAAAATCAGCGCACAGCAGAGGCTTTTCAGAACAAATCGCCGGGCAGCGATTCTGATCATCGCGCCCGGCGATTTGGCATCTTGCCTGCAATTTAGATTCATAGTATAATTTGATACGACTCTTCTTAGAAAGGAGGCTGCGCGTCATGAGATATCTTTCGGGAATGAACCGGGGTTTCTTTCGGATTGGCCCAGCAAAATATTTTCGCTGGAGAAAGCAGGGGCCTGCTTTGTTCCACGTTACTCCGGAGAAATCGCGGGAATGCCGCTGATCCCCGTCTGCCGTCAACCTATGCCAGCGGATTTTGATCCGGCTGACCTTCCGTGTTTTTCTCCCTGAATTTTTAGAGAGGAAACCCCTTTTTTATGAATCAAATCACAACTGAATCCGCCGCCTGGAAAAAGCAGGTCGGCTGGTTTTTGCTGAGCCAAAACATCTCGTTGTTCGGTTCCTCCGTCGTGGGCTTCGCCATCATCTGGCACATTACCCTGACGACTTCCTCCGGCGTATGGATTATGCTTTCGACCATCTGCTCGATTCTGCCGCAGGTGCTGGTTTCGCTGATCGGCGGCGTTTGGGCCGACCGGTATAACCGCAAATACCTGATTATGCTGTCGGACGGCTTTATCGCCACGGCGACGCTCGGCCTGGCCATAGCGTTTCTGCTTGGATTCCAGAGGCTGGAGCTGCTGCTGGTCGTTTCGGCTGTGCGCTCAATCGGCGCGGGAATCCAGACCCCGGCCGTGGGGGCGATCTACCCGCAGCTGGTGCCGCAGGAATCGCTGACCAAGGTGCAGGGAATCAACCAGACCCTGAACTCCGTTCTGCTGCTGCTTTCGCCTGCCGTCGGCGGCGTTATTTTAGGCTGGGTGGGAATTGTCGGCGCCTTTTTTGTGGATGTTGCAACCGCCGCGCTCGCGATTTTCGTCATGAGCCGGATCACCGTAGAACGCATCCGCTCCGAAAAAGAATCCGATTCCATGTGGGCGGAGCTGAAAACCGGCATCAACTACACATTCCGCCACCCGCAGCTGCGGAATCTGATTTTATGCTACATGGCCTCTTTCTTCCTGATCACCCCCGCCGCCGTGCTTTCTCCCCTGCTGGTGGAACGCACCTTCGGCAGTGAAATCTGGAAGCTGACCGCAAACGAAATGGTATGGACGGTCGGCTCGCTGGTAGGCGGTATTTTCGTGGCGACGAAAGGGGAATTCCGCAACAAGGTAAAAACCGTTTCCCTTTGCCTTGCGGCATTCGGCGTGTTTTTCGCGCTGATGGGAGTTGCCTGGAATTTTGTCTCTTACCTGATTTTCGTGGGAATCTCCGGCTTCTTTCTGCCGCCGCTTTCCACCGCGCAGACCGTGCACATTCAGGAGATCACCGAGCCGGAGGTACTGGGCCGCGTCTTTTCCATTGTGCAGCTGATCACCGCAAGCGCCATGCCGGTGGCGATTCTGCTGTTCGGCCCGCTGGCCGACGTCGTCAGCGTCGAGTCGATCCTGCTGGTGACCGGCGTACTGCTAGTTCTGGTCGGAATACTGTATGGCAGAACGGCATCTGCCAACAGCTCTGTCGATCATCAGACCGAAGGCTGACGCAAAAAAGGCTCCCGGTTGATCTTCGGGGGTAAAGACGCCACCGGCTGTATGGTTTTTTGGTTTTCAATCCGAATGGAAAACCGCAGTGCCGCAGAAAAAACAGAATCATTTCATTTTAAAACAGCGAAGGGCATCCTGAATCAGGATGCCCTTCGCTGTTTATTCTTTTTGCAGCATTTCTTCATAAACCATCCGGGAAACGGTACCGATCACCTCGCGCCCATCCTTGTTGGTCGGGTTATCCCTGGTCAGCACCACGATCAGATATGGCCGTTTCGGCAGCAGAATGATTCCCGCGTCATGCTCCAGAAAATCCAGATCGCCGCATTTGTGCGCGATTTCCACTTCCTCCGGCAGATACAGCTGCAATCGGCCTGACTGCTGCTGCCGCCGCAGGATGTCGAGCATCAGGCGGCTGGAGGGAACGTCAACGCATTTCTGCTCATAAATCAGCTCCAGAATATGCGCGATATCGTCCGCACAGGTGTAATTGTCCTTCCCCTGCTTTCGGGCTTCGGAATCCATCATCCTCCGGCCAAGCACCGTTCTGCTCAGGCGCAGCCTGCCAGCCATTTCGTTGATGGCGTCCATCCCCAGCAGCTGGATCAGGATATTTGTCGCCGTATTGTCGCTGACAATAATCATGAGTGTTAAAATCTCCCGCAGGGAAAACCGATGCCCCGCGCTGAGCTCCTTTAAAATGCCGTCGCCGCCGGTACGCATTTCTTCCGTCAGAACGACCGGGTCTTCCAGCGACAGCCTGCCGGTTTTCACCTGATCCAGAAGACAGGCCATAATCACCAGCTTAATGGTGCTGGCCGACGGGAAAACGGCCTTTTCATTGAAGCAGAACGTTTCTCCGTCCGTCAGGTCTTTGATGAAGACCGCCTGCTCCCCGGGCTGCAGATTCAGATACTCGCGTATCTTTTCTTCCATAAAAAAGACTTCCTTTCGCTCTATTCCGCCGTCAGCCGAAGAAGGCGCGGATAATCACGTAGATCACGCACGCAATCGCGACCGTAATACCGAATTTCACCATGTTTTTCATGTCTTTGGAGCGCGCCAGACCCATCTGCCCCAGCATATCCGCTTCCGGATAAGCGAACGAGGTGATCTGGGAGGATACCAGCAGAATCGTGCCCCACAGCGTGGCGGAAATACTCAAATCCTTGACTAACGGCCCAAACATGCTGTCGAGCAACACGGATTCCGCCGTCGCGGCGCCGCCGATGCCGAATACGCCGGTCAGCGTGGTCACCGCAGTAAAGCTGAGCGCGCTGTTGGACTTGAACATCGGGGACATCAAATCGACCAGAGCGTCGAAAGCGCCCGCGTTCGTAATGAAATCGATAAACGGAGTGAACAAAACGAACATCAGGAACAGCCACATCAACTTCGCGGCGCCGCTGATAATTTCGTCAAACACTTTGTTCAGCGACAAACCGCCCGCAATACCGGTCAGAACCGCTGTTACGGAAATTACCATAATCGCGTAGGAGGAGCCCTTCTGCAGGAAAATGCCGTACCCGATCAGAATCGCCATACAGATAAAAAACACCGTGGTAGCGCGGCGGGATTCCTTCGTCGCCACGTATTCGTCGCTGACCTCTTCCACATCGGTATACGCGTAAACGCCCTTGGTTTTCTTCTGGATGCGCAGAGCCATAAAATATGTAATGACCCAACAGATAGCTGCCACCGGCAGGCCTACGCCCAGCACATAGGTGCTGTAGCTCACGTGGGTCAGTTCCATAATCGTGACCACCTGCGGAGAATACGGCCCGATGAACAGGCCGGTCATGCCCGCGCCCATCAGCACTGCCGCCATGGTGGAGGGGGTCAGGCCGATCATGGCGACCATCGGGATAATCATGGGAGCGATGATTGCGTTGGCGCCCGCCAGGGTGCCCAGCAGAGCAACGAGGACGATCGAGGTGGCCATCGTGGCCAGAATCGCCTTTTTTTCGGTATTGACGCCGATTTTCTTGGTAAACGCGTAAATGATGAACTCGGCGACTCCCGTCGCCCGCAGAATAGCGCCCAGGCCCGAACCCAGCATGATGATAAACCCGATCATGCCAAGGAAGGAACCAAGCGATTCCGCCAGGACCCCGCCCATATCGGCAAAGGACTGCTTTGTCATAATGGCGGCGATCACCACACAGATGACAACGTTTAATACGGGATGAATGTCGCGAAACGCCAGAACAATGTACAGCACCAACGGAATCAGTGCAAACAGCGGAGAAATGCCAAAAATCATTTCAATACTCCCTTTCCGGATCAATTTCAGCTTTTGGCTCTGCATATTGCAGACAGGTTGTTCCTACAGGCAAACCGCTAACCTATGCTCCGCGGCGATCAGCCGCGGCTTTCCCATGCCGGAATTTCCCCTCCCTTCTTTCCGGGCTTCTGCCGCCCGTTTTTCCCGTGCCGGACCTGGCCTTAGCTGCACCAGAAGGCGGCCATTTTTTCGCCTTTCTCCGCCGGCTGTTTCTTTTTACCAAACGCCGTCTGTACCATGCCTTTTTTATGTCGCTCTTTTTTGATAAAAAAAAACAGAACCCCTTTTGGCGTGGTGCCAACGGGATCCCGTCTTCGAGGTAAGGCGCTTGATTCGCCTCACACAAAAAACAAAACCGTTCTGGTAAATATTAGCAAAGTTCGTACTATATGTCAACATTCTATGAACAAAAATAAATTTTTATGATTTTTCGTGAAGTTTTTGTATTGTCCATTTACTTTTCAATGCCCTGTGCAGGCACAGCGATTTTTCCCCTCGACTGCGGGGAGGGAAGAAATTAATCCTTTTTTTAAAGTGCTATCGCTATGCTCGAATGCAATCGGCAGATTTCGTTCCGCGGGCGAGGACGAACACAAAAAAGCCCTTATTTGACCCCTCGGTCGTTTTCAGCTAAGGGACAAAACAAGGCGCTTACATACGAAAAGTGTCCAC
>OBZU01000231.1_pt1 | contig 22934 bp, 37 predicted proteins | sample 1495561 | NCBI WGS metagenome assembly OBZU01 (sample SAMEA2580250, study PRJEB22360) | human gut metagenome | biome: human gut; feature: human-associated habitat; material: faeces | place: Denmark | collected 2008/2010 | reverse complement strand
TTTTTTGCATGATTCAACATACATTGATATACCTCATTTTCATTATATGTATTCACGATTTTTTCTTTATTTCTCATGTGAAACCAAATAAAAACCGTACGCTTTTAGTACGGTTTTTATCTTTTTAAATCTCTGTTTTCTATTCTGTTATGTTTATATCTAATACTCTATATTTACTTAAATCTTTTGTACATTCCATTTTAACTGTAAAGTTATTTCTTATTTTAGCACCGAAACTATTTTCTGCATCTACATAACCAGTTACATTATATATAACCATATCTTTGTTTTCGCTTTTCGCTTCTTGAATTTTATATTCTCCAAAATTCCAAGGGAACTTTGCTGTGCTTGGAGCTTTTAAACTCTTTTTAACAGCTTCTTGTGAGGTTGTTATTAAAATAGATTTTTTTTCTTCTTCTTTAGCTTTCTTATTAGCTTCTTCTTTAGCTTTCTTTTCTTTTTCTGCTTTAGCCTTTTTTTCTGCGGTTTGTTTAGCATCTTCTTTTTTTTGTTCTTGTTGTGTAGACGTGTTTTGTGCTTTTTTCTTATCTCCTGTGCCTTGTCCTAAACCTGCCAAAATGATAATTGCTAATACCCAAACCCACCACTTTTTATAAAACGGTTTTTTATTTTTCTTGCTATTTTCCATAATTTTCCCCCTTAATTTTACTATAACATATAATATATTCCATTATTAATTATATAATACATTCATATAAAATTCAAACTTTGTCCATATTGTTACAATCAATTTAAAAGAGATAGCCTTATTTAAAAAGCTATCTCCTTTGTTTTTATTTTAATTCTGCTAGTTTAATTATTTTATTGGTGTTTGGTGTTCGTAAATAAATAAATTTTTCTTCTTCGTGAACATTATATATAGATATCCACAACGGTCTATTCTTGTCTAGGCAATACATATATTCTCCATTCTCTGGGCAATTATCGTCCGCAGGTTCAATCGCTTTAGCAACTCCAACGAACCTTGTACAAGCTCCGATTAACAGCCCTGCTATTAAGAATCTTATTTCCTTTCGCATTTTAAATTTCCTTCCCTTTCTTTTAATAGATTCCTAAGTTCTTCGATATCCTCTAATGTTGCAAAGTTTTTTATAAAGCTTCTTGCGTGTGACCTTTTATTTAAGTATTTGGCATGTTCTTTATTTTTACCATACCATTTTTTATTGGCTTCTGTTTGGTTATTTTTTGTCATTAAAATCATCCTTTTCAATTAACATACTTTTATTATACTATGCATAGTATAATAAGGCAATACCTTTTTATGAAATATTTGTAATAATTTTTCCCAATAAAAAAAGAGGTACTCCCATAAAAGAGAGTACCTTTAAATTACTTAATATAATCTAAAACAGCTTTTAAAGTATCATATCTATCATTTCCAGATATTATTTTTGAAGGTTTAATACCTTTGTAATTTGAAGCATTACCACCTACAGCTATAATTGTTTCCACACAACTATAATCAAAATTCCTTCCATAAAGTAAAGTTGGGCAACCTAATTTATCAGCTACATATTCCGCCCCTCTTTGGTCTAAAGGATAATAATATACTACTAATGTTTTCACTTTCTTTTCCTCCTTATTATTTGGCTTTATACCTAATTTTTTATTATATTCTTGTTGTAATTTATTCCATGTATTAGCTCCTACAATTCCATCTACAGCAAGGTTGCAATCCTTCTGGAAAGCTTTTATAGCTGTAATAGTTCCATTACCTATAACTCCATCTATACCACTGTTACCTATAGGATAGCCTATTGTAGCAAGCATTTTTTGTATTTTCATTTCTTTAGTTTCTTGAATAGTATTTTTAGAGCCTATAAATATTCCATCTGTAAAGTTGTTCATATCTACACGAGTGCTTATGCCGTTTATTCGACCATCTTCCGTATATTGATGTCCTACTACTGAAAAACCCGTCTGCATAGGTGTATTAACTCCGTAGTGAGCAATCCAGCCTTTATATTGTTTTACTCTGCTATCTAAATTATCACGTCCAAAGTATCCTCCGGTATATATTAAACAGTTATAGCCACTTAAAGCCTTGAATTTAGTTAAGAATTCTACACACCTATCTGATATTTGTTTTTGGTTTCTCCCTTGATTGTTAGTTTCTATATCTAATGTAGGAATAATATTAAATTGTTTACCTTTTATAGCGTTCCAGAAGTCCACCGCTTGTTGTGATGGGTCTGTTTTCTCACTCATAAAATGATAGAAACCTATATTCATTCCTACTGCTTTTGCTCCATTGTAGTGTTGGTTTAAATAAGGGTCTACATAGTCAACCCCTTCTGTGGCTTTAATTATTGCTATGTTACAACCACTAGCTTTTACAGCACTAAAATTAATTGTGCCATTATGCATTGATATATCTATACCCTTAGCCATCTTATAACCTCCTTAAAATTAAAAAAACAGGTTTAAGCCTGTTCCCTTTTTTGTGTAGTTTGTTTTACTAATTGGTTTCCATATACAGCAACACCAACACATAAAATACCTTGGATTACTGCATTTATATTTAGCCCCATTAAGAGTATTGCTCCCACTATACTGCAAATTGTTAATATCCATGGGATAACCCAATCTTGTATTTTTTTATTACTTTTTAACATCAGCCCTAAAACGTAAAGAACAGGTATTAAAATAAATGCCTGCTCTTTTATGTAATCTAATAAATTTATATCCATAGTTTACCTCCTTAAAATAAGCAAAATAAAAAGACTACATATTAATAGTCATTATTTTACCTTTATAAATTATTCTATTGTGTCGCTTTATTTATCTATTGTGTCTTAAACTTCCGGTGTATTTTGTAGTATATAATCCTCTATAGCTTTTCTATAATCTGTATTTGTTACATCATCTAAAACATAAGTTTTTTTCTGTTTTTGGATTTAACCCTTTATTTGTTATTCTCTCTGCACATATTCTTACTATTACCATATTAACTTCCATTATAAAATCCCTCCTATATTATTGTCTGCTTGAAGCATTAATTGATTTTCTAACTCTTTATTTTCTTTTTTTAATTTTTCTATTGTTTCATCTTGTATCTCCTCTTCGTGTTCGGGAACATCTTCATATTCATAAAATATTTTTTGTGTTTTAGGATTCCAATACCTTATTGGATATTTCCCATCTATTCGCACTGGTTCGGGAATTTCGGTTATAAATACACATCCTGCAGCTTCTAATTCTTCCTTTGTTTTATGAAGACCATATTCGGGATCAAATGGCATAAAGTGTATAGATATAACTTTATATTTTTCGTCAGTAATCTTAATCATATAGTCTATTAACATTAAATCTTCACCACCTTTCAATTAACGTACATATACGTACATTATAGAATTTGTAACGTATAACAATGTTTTAGTATCTCTTGTAGTGAAATGCCAACTGTAATCGTAAGTTTTATCAACTTCTGATAATATTCTACTTTTCAATTTATTATTCTTTAATTTATATTCAAAACCAAATCCATACTGTTGAGTTAATAGTCCACTACCATTTAATATTGGTAAGCTATCTACAAGTCCCATATTACCAGGTGAAGAAAAATCATAATATCCATTAGCCTTATTTATCTCGTTAAAATCTAAATCATATATTTTATTATCTCCTGCAACATATATATTGTTAGAAAATGGGTTTAAAATCATTATTGAAGTGAGAACTTTCGGTATGAAAGCTTTAACGTTGGTATTTGTTTTATAATCGTATTTTATAATTTTGTTATCTTTATTACTAGAATAAATATAACCATTGTAAAAAAAGCTACCCCGTTCCACTATAGGGCCATCACTAATTGCTGTATATTTTTGCTTTATTATATTTAAATTTTGGTCAAATATTGTGATGAATATCATATTACTCCATCTAAAAATAACAGCAATCTCACCCGTAATAGGGTCTTCCAATACACGTTGTAGATTGTAGTTGTATATATCCCCCAATGATATTTGTTTAAGTATTCTTGTACCATCTTTGGTAAATACATACAAATATCCATTCTTAATAGATTCGTAGTCGTAAATAAGTGCGAAAAGATACTTCTTTGAAAATCGTGGTCTACTATAAAGACGTAAATTACTCAATGAATTAACCTGTGTATAATCAGTATCTGTCAAAACATTTATCTTCTTTAATAAAGTTTTTCTTCCATCATAATCTAATGTAAAAGTTAGATTTATATTATCGTCAAAATCCCCATCATTTGAAAAATAACCACGATCTGGTATCGAAATACTTCTTAATAATTTAAACTCTTTAAATTCATCAACGCCACCTATACCTATGCCATGATCCTTCAAAACATTTGTTATATCCATTAACTCACCACCTTGGAAACAATATTACTATCTTCATCATAAGTCATAGTCCATTTTATAGTACTGATAACACTTCCACTTTTATAAAATTGCCAAGTATCATATTTATAGTTACCATTTGAATCTGGACTACTTAATGTAGATTTCATATACAATTGATTAGATTTATCTTTATATTCCACAACTGTATATATGCCATTACTGTCTTTATTACTAGCATAAGAATTATAATTAGTAATTTTCTTTTCTATCTCTTCTATAGAAGTATTTATCTGCTCTTTATTTTCACTTTGTTGCTTCACAATATCAGCCAATTGTGTATTTGCAGATTCTAAGTGTGAATCTATTTTATCCCAATTGTTATTTAAAGCTTGTGTTATATTAAAATTTGTTGCATCAAAATTATCTGTTTCTTTATCGTATTTGAATAACTTTAAATGTTCTGTTTCTTTGCTCATTTAACCCCTCCTAACTAAAATGCAAAATTACTTAATGTAGTATTTTCTAATGTTGTCAAAGTCATGGCTTCTACATCTTTAAGAAGCAAATAAGCAAATAAATAATCTACAGCCAAATGCGAAGGCTTAGATAAATCTATTTGCTTTTTTAGGCTGTCCAAATCTGTAGGTATTCCATATTCTCCTACAAATTTTAGAACTATTTTGCCATCTATAAAAGATACTTTTACATTACCATTCTTCCAACTATTACATATAGCTTGTAATAAATTTAAATCTGCTTTACCTTCACTTTTCCACCTAGCTGCTATGATAGAATTTTTTTCATCCTGTTTTAAACTAGGGTCTAACTTAATTCCCATCTCACTAGCCAATAAATCAGCTCCCCATGTCATTGTAGAGAATTTAAATTGCTTTTTGATATCTTCTAAAACATCTTCTATAGTATCCATTTCCAATCCACTAGATTTACAAAGTTCTATAATGTAAGGGTCTTTTCTAACACGTTTATGTAAGTTGTTTATTAATTGTTGTGTTGTAGCCAGTTTTACCACCTTCTTTAGATTGACTTTGAATAGATAGACCGCCAATAATAGCACCTAACAGTAATGCTGTAATTATGCTTATTACTATTTGTTTTGTTGTTAACCTATTTTCAGTATTTTTAGAAGTATCTGTGTCTAGTCGATTAACTTTACTAGTTAGTTCTTTTACATCTTCTTTAGTCTCTTTTACATTGTCTGTTAAAGTTTCTAATATAGTAGTTAATCTAGTAGTAACATTGTTGTTTTCTTCTGTTAAAGTATTGTTTTTATCTAACATCTTTGAAAAGTTATCTAAATTTACTTTTATCTCTTTCACATCTTCGGTCAAATGATCTACCCTATCTAAATATTTAATATAATCTCTATCCGTTTTACTCACATAGTTTTTTTCTATAGTTTGTATTTTGTCTTTTATATATTCTATCTCTCTTAAATTATCCATACCTCACCTCACACTAATGTCACTGTACCCATAATTGCGACTTCCTCCTCGCCTACAATCACGTTTTCGCTTAGGCTTCCGTTTACTTTTACATTAGTTGCATCTAATACACCGTCCGCACTAAGTATTAAGGAAATTATTTTAGCATGACTTACATAATTTATAGTTGTAGAAAAAGCAATTTCTTTTAAGTATTCTGTTATCTTAGTAGAAATATTTGCTTTTATTTCATCATCCGAATAGCCATTAGCCTTGGTTATAGAACATTCTATATCTATGTTTTTAGCTGTAGCACTTACAACGGTGCAATAATTACCTATAGCCGAACTTCCTGCACCAGTTCCCCATAGGCTCCATGTATTTGTATTAGAATCAAAAGTACCTTTAGGGTCTATATACTCTTGTACCGTATTAACTAAATCCTCACTGGCTGGTTGCATATTGGTATCTATAATTATAACTTTTACTGTTAAATCTCCGTTCCAAAGTGGTATTACTTTAGCATTGCCTACCCCTGTTACACTTTTTGCCCAATATATAAAATGTGCTTGGTTATTAGATGTAATAGGATTCTTTAAAGATTCGTAGTATCGTTGTTTTAAAGCTTCGTCTGTTTCTTCTTCGAACCCGTCGTAACTGGGTTCGTTATTTGTTACTGCTGTAAAGCCTTGTATAGTGATTGGAAACTCTACAATAGAATTAGCCCCGACCATACCTACGTTCCCTGCTTGGGTACACTCTGCTAATATTATGCCTGTTTCTGCTATTTGTTTTGTTTCTAAACTTTGGAATTCTATATTATTGGGTGTACTAAACAAATCGCCTTTATTAATAGTTCCTGTCCCTGTTAGAGTTAAAATTACTTTTGCTCTTGTTGCTACTTTCCTAACTATACCTTTGTTGTCGTAAACTCTAGCTGTCAAATCGTCCCCAGATAAGTCCTTAACCAATCTTAAATTAGCTATAGAATTAGCATATTGGTATAAAATCGCTAATTCTATAGCATTAGTTTTAGTTATATCGTAAGTAGGATAGCCTTGGCTTTTTTCATATACGTTAGATATATTGTTAAGCATATCTGTTATTAACTGCTGTTCTGTTTTTATTTCTATACTCAACCTTCCACCTCCTAAGCACTTATATTAATAACCTCATCATTTTTTAAAACAACATCAAATTGAACGTTTAATATTGTTTTCTCTTGTGTAGTTGCAAAATTTTCTATGTGGTCTATGTATCTATGCTTTTTTAAAGCTTCTTCAATTTCTCTTTGTAATTCTGAAAGAATAAAAGCATTTCTTTTCTTTCCTACTAAATCCTCTATATTGCAATAAAAGTCTGTACCTTTGTAAACATTGTATTTATCTTTATAAGTTAGCAATATCCAATGTATCCACTGCTCGAGCGCTTGTCGTTCTGTACACTCCACGGGTTTACCATTCTCAATAACATATCTATTATTTTTAAAATCAAATAAAAAAACCTTACCCAGTTTGGATAAAGTCTGTTCTTCTTCTATTTCTTCTACTTCTTCGATTATTATATCTTCTTCGGGGAGTAGTGCCATGTTCACACCTCCTATATCTTATCTATAATAAAAAAATGTTGGTTGCTTTCATCTGCAATAACCAACACTGTATCATTTAAATTTAATTTATTATCAAATTTAATTTCTATATTATATGTAATTCCATCTATTGTTATAGTTGAGTTTCCTTTTTTAGTTTTTAGGTTTTCACACAAGGTTGAATTTGTAGTGTCTATATAGCAATCATTATCTCCAATATTTATAATGTAATTAGGACTTTCTTTAACTACCTTGCCTATAGTAGAACCAATTCTATTTTTATTATTTCTTTCTTTTAGCCATTGTGCAAATTCTACGTCATAGTTCATTCAGATACCTCCTAACTAAAATCTATCGTTATTCCTATTTTATGTATATTATTGTTTAAAGTATGTTGTGTGCTTTTTATTCTATACCAACCATTTACACCGTATTTACCTAAGTTAACTCTAATTAATCTATTGCAATTTATATAAATTCCTTTTCCAGTATCTATTGTATTAAAAGTTAATTCTTTTTTAGTTTTATTCTTTTCCCTCAACTCATTTCTAGCTATATTATAAGCTTGACTTTTATTTTTATCTTCTACACTTATAATATCCGCAAGTTCTCCATAAGTTTTAATGTTCTTTGTATCTTTTATATCTGCCATAATTTTGCCATCATTATTCACTGCTATGATTCTATTTTGCATATCCTCCATACTTCTGCTAACACTATAATCTTTTTCTATTAACACAGTTGAATTAATTTTTAAATCTATTAATCTGTTTATATAAAGTGTTTTCCCTTGCATTTCCATTATGTAATTTGTGCCTATTTCTTTATAGCATTGTTCTAAAATATCCTTTATTATATCGCTTAGGGTTTCTTGATAATATAACTTATTTATTCTAGTACCTAACCATGTAATACTATTGTTAATACCAATCTTTTTACATACTTGTTGTAAAGCAGTTTTTGCATACACATTTCTAAATTGCATTACATATTTATTCTTATTTAAATAGAAAGCGTAGTCCATTGCAGTGTAGCTGTGAATATTTTCTTTATTTGTTTTGCTAACTACAATACCTTCAAAAATTATAATTTTATCTTTTTTTAGTATTATTTTGCTTCTTCCCTCTGCCAGATCTAATATAGAGTCAAAACTCAAAGACGTTGCTAGAGTACCTATATCGTTAGACCAACTTAGATTATTAGAGTACTTTATTATTTCTTTAGTTGTATATCCTTTTCCCACTATGTAGGAAACATATAGATACCACATTATTTGGGTTCCTCTCTATATTGTTTTAAATCTAATTTATAGGCTACATCTCCATTTGTTAGCTCATGCCAACTAATATTTTCCACGCTGACCATCCAATTTAATAATTCTTGTGGTAAAAAAGTATTTTTATTTCTATTTATAACAACCCGCAGAGGTTTTTCAGTATCCATAGCGATATTCCACATATTAATTAAAAGATACGGATTAATCTGGCTCTTAGCCCACCTGTATCTATTTGGATATGCTGGCAACCAACTTTCTAAATTAAAACTTATTAAACTTGTCTTCCCTAAAAAGTTATATTCTCCATTGTTAAAAGTTTCAAAGATTTCATTTTTTGCAGATTTTTGTAGTTCTGGCATCACTTCTGGCAAAATAGGAAGTTCATAGGTCTGCTTTCTGTCTAATGTACTAAAATATATGTTTGCCATGCCACACCTCCTAAATAAAAAAGGCATAGCTTAAAGCTACACCTTTACATATTTTGCATTGCTAATCTAACTTGCGATATTATATGTTGTCCTGCTTGGTCGAAAAATTCTTCGCTTCCAACATTTCCGGTAAAATATATGTTAAATGTAGGGCTTGAAGCACCGTTCATTAATTCCCTTGACTTATCTGCGGGTATTATTGTTTCTCCAGAAGAAAGCTTTCTTAACTCTCCACCTTCTTCATTTATTAATGCCATTCCCGCTGGAGAGTATTGTGTCCCTTTTGCAAATTGCGGAATTTCTGACACACTGCCTATGTTAACCCCTGGAACTTTATTGGCTTTTGATATAACTTTATTGACTCCACCTATAAAGCCATTCATCATGTTTATTCCACCATTGATAATACTCTTTATACCGTCCCATATACCTTGGAAAATTCCCATTACAGTATTTTTTATATTATTAAATATATTAGAACATATTCCAATTAAAGCGTTAAAGCCACTGCTTATTGTGCTAGCTATATTGCTAACAACACCGCTTATTGTACTTGTTATGTTGTTCCATATACTAGTTATAGTGCTCCAAATTGAGGACATAATTCCACTTACAGTTCCATAAATGGCACTCCATATACTAGATATAACGCCCCAAATTGCAGACATTACACCAGATACAACACCAGCAATAGTATTCCATACATTTACTATAGTGTTCCAAATAGCCATTGCTATTGTTGTTATAGTGGTCCATATAGCTGTCCATACTGTTGTTATGACATTCCATATAGCCATTAATATAGGCTGTATCACGCTCCATACATTAGTCCATGCTGTAACTATTGAATTAAATATCCATGCACCTACAAGTATTATTACAGCTAATATACCTTTAAACACTGCTTCTATAAACAATCCAATAGGTGTAAGTATTGTAACAATAACATTCCATATTGTTGTAAATACAGTAACTATAGTAGTCCATATGCTTGTAAGCACTGTAGAAATTGTAGTCCAGATAGCTGTAAAAATTGTTGTTATTGTTGTCCATATATTTGTAAATATATTAACTATTCCTGTCCATATATTTGTGGCTACTGTAGAAATCGTAGTCCAGATATTTGTAAAAACTGTTGTTATTGTTGTCCATATATTAGTGAACACAGTTGTTATCGTAGTCCATAAAGCTTGGGCGCCTTGCTTTATTTTATCCCAGTTTTTCCATAGTAATAAACCTACTGCAATAACTCCTGCTATGGCTAAACCTATCCACCCAAAAGCACTTATTTTTAATGCACCATCTACTATTGTAGCTACCCCTTTAAGTCCTGCTAAAGTTGTTTTAAGTATATTTATCGTTTTAATAGCACCATACAGTGAAGCAAACCCAATAGCTAGATTAGCTATTGCATCTTTATGTTCTACTATAAAAGTTATAACCTTGCTAATGACATCATAAACCTTTGTAAAAACTTCGCTTGCTTTATTAGCTATTGCATCCATAGTCCCATCGCTCTGCCATTGTTGCAAAGTGTCAGCTACTTGCTTTATTTTTCCTTTCAGTTTTTCCATTATAGAACCTTGTTTTATGGTTCCTTCATCTGTCAAGCCTACTATTTTAGCCAAACTATTTTTAACAATTCCTGTAACTGTACTCCACATACCTTTAGCTGTTTGTGCGAGCATTTCTGCTCCGCCTTTGTAACGCTCGTTCATTATGGCTAATAAAGCTTGATTAAACTTTTCTTGGTCTACAATTTGCCCTTTTTGGTTTATTACTTCTTGCCCTCTAAACATTTCGTTACTTTTTTTAGCTATATCCGATTTTTTGATCCCAAACTCTTTCAATCTTTCTAGTTCACCAGTTTGAGCATCTATAAAAGCTTCTACTGCTTGCATAAGGGGCTTATTGGTTGCCCCTGCCATATCTCCTATTATCCCTAGATTCTTTTGTGCGGAAAGTCCCATAGCTTCTAAACGAGCGCTTCCTTCTACAACTTCACCTGTTTCAAATGGGGTAGCGTTCGCCAATTCCACCGACCACTTCATAATTTTTGCGGCTTTCTTAGCATCTTTGGTCGCAGTCATGAGTTGAGTTCTAAACCCTTCCATGTTCATCCCTTCGCCAATACCAGTTTTTAAAGCCATACCGCCTAAGGCACCAGCTATAACTGCACCAGCTTTTATTGCTTTATCTCCAATCTTTTCAAAATGGTCTTTGGATTTTTGAGCAAAAGAAGCAACCTGTTGGGATGCTCTTTTTGCTTCTTTTGTTATGCCTTCTATGTTTTTATTTACTTTAAGTAATCCGCTACTCATTTGGTCTCGCAGGGATAAAACAACACCTATAGTCTTGGAAGCCATTCTTCTTACCTCCTTTCTTATTTATTTCTTACCAAATATAGCTTGCAGTTTTTGGTTATCATACTCTATTTGTTCCTCTATCTCAATTTTCATGCTGTTAATGAAAAACTCTTTTTCAAGTCCATCTAAATTAAGAAGGTAGTCAAGGCGCTGCCCTCTGCAAATAAAATAAGAGACCCAATACAGTTCTCCATATCGCGCCTTTTTACCACTACCTTCTTTTATTAGTTTTTTACTTTTTTACTTATCTCTTGATCTTCAAATTCTTCATTCACTTTTTGTGCTAAATTAATTGTGTCATCTATCCCAAATATTTTCACTGCAACATCATAAGGCTCTGCTGCTTCTACTGCTGTTATTAATTCTGGACTATGTAAAAATTCGCAAGTATTATATAGTAGTTCTTTACTTGCTTGCAACATATTACTATAATCTATTTTTGTTATATTTTCATCCTTACTCACATTTACGCTATTTGCTAAAACACTTTTAAACTCTAAAAGTTCCGCATCTGTAGGTCTTTTAAATGTTAGTAACCCAAAACCTTCTACTTCTATTTCTGCAACTTTCTTTCTTTTACTGTATTTATCGGTTGCCTTTTTAATAAAATCTTCCAATCCTATCTTTTTTGCTTTATTCATAAATTTTCCCCCTTAGATTAATTCTAAATATTCAAAACTAGAAGCTGTGAATGGTAGTTCTTCCTCCACCATTGCCCCAGCCTCCAACTTGGCAAGTTGGAGTTCTGTAAATGTAACATCCTCTAATTTTAACCTTTCTATTTTATTACCATTCTTTGTTGCAGTAGCAACGATTATACTTATATCTGGCATATCTAAAGTTCTAAAACCTTCTGCCAGTAATCTTTGTGCTCGTGAATCTGTTTTTTTGATTGTAATAGTACCTTCGATACTATTACCTGTAATTTTAGTATATTTGTTTGAATCTCCCACAAATCTTATATCTTCGGTCTCCAAGCTGCACTTGGCTTCTATGGAAGATAAATTCCCCCATAGTTCTGTATTAATCCAAACACGCCCTTCATTCCCGCTAATAACTTCATTCCCTTTATTAGTAGCCATAAAACCCCTCCTATTCCATTGTTATAACTAGTGTTAAATCAGTCATGCTTGTTAAGATTTTTATATTTGCGCCTAGAAATAATTTCCTTTTAAAAGTGTTATTTTTTACTGTGGAATCATCCCATTCTTTAGCTTCTACCTTTCCACTGCCTACCCATGCTTTTCTTTGCGCTTCTATATCTATAAAACTTTCATTATTATAAGAACTGTCTAATATATCCCTTGCAGCTAGATTACTAAAGTAAGTATTAACTGCGCTTACAAATAGCATCTGATTATCTAGCTTATTTTTAAATTTACCTATGTAATTATTTTTAAATGTTTTTCTTATATCATCTTTAATTAAATCTACTGTTTCAATTACTTCAATTAAAGAAAAATCCTCGTTTTTATCATCATTAAATGTAGTTAGAGAATTTATCCCTAATCCGATTTTTACGATATTTTCATCATTTATCAAAATTAAACTTCCCGCTTGAATCTCTTGATTTGGATTAGATGGTTCTAAAACTGATTTTAAGTTTTCCATAATCATATAAGTAGTTCCTGTGTCTGTTCCAGCGCCAGCTATGTACCCTAATAATGTAGGTAAAAATTCGTATCCGTCTCGTTCTCCTCTATCATTATCTTTAAAAGTTACTTTTTCATTTCCAAGTACCACAACGCCTTCATGATCCGGAGGTGTTGTAGGGTTAAATATTACAGCTTTGAAAGTCTTTTTATCTGTATCTCTTCTAGTCTTTATCCAACTAATCAAAGTGTCATAATCGGTTTTAGTATCGCTTACTAAACTTATCCATCCAGTTGAATAATAACCTTTGATTATCTCTAAAGCATCTGTAATACTTTCCTCTAAATCTACCCTTACCACAATAACCTTGTTAGGGTTTCCTAGTAAGGCATCTTTAATATGTTGCAAATTAATTGCTGTATATTTTATTTTGTCTAGTTCTAATTCAGCTAAGTTTTTATATTCTATTCTATTAAAAGTTTTATCTGTATCATCTTTTATTATTAGAATAGCATTGTCACCTTTTTGTAAAAAAGTTGTTGCACGTTGCTTAAAAATAACGTCAATACTTGGTAATGTATTAGCCATTTAAAAACCTCCCATTTCTAATTCTTCTAATTCCTCGCCAGTTTGTTCTTTCACACTCATTGCATAAAGTTCAGTCAATGTTGCTATTAGCAACCCTTCTTCACCTCTAGAATCAAATTCAATTTCATTAGTAGCTATGTGGTAGTCATCATCAATTTTGATGCTTCTTTCAAATATCAAGCTTAATAAATCTTGAATTTCTAGTAGTTCAATTTTGCTTTGCTCATGATTTTGGGCAAAATAAAAAAGCCTAACATCAAAATTCCTTTGATTGGCTTCTGCATTTAATAACCCTGTTCTATTTTCTGTAAAATCTACGTAAAAGCTAGGTCTTATAACCTTTTCTCTTACATCTGTAGACACAAAAGGTATATCTTTATAAGTTGTATCTTTTAAACCTTCTTTCACTTGTGTAACTATAGCTTTATTTATCTCTTTAAGTGTTACAATTGTAATCACCCCCTATATTTATTAATCAAATAGTGAATCAATAAAATCATCTATATCGGTATAATACTCTCCATTAAAAGCCTGTGCCGAATCCTCTATAAAATGAAAGCCAGGAATAAATTTTTCATCTCCATTCCTAGCTTTATGCATCCAACCATTATTTAATAAATGTGCATGAGGTGAACTGTTGTAGGCTCTTATAGCTAAATCTTTGCCTTTGTACTTATATAACTTACCAGCTTTAAAGCCTTTTTTTAAATTACCTGTTTCTTCTCCTATTCCTTTAGAAGCAAAAGTAGCTTTATTTTTTTTATTCAACTTTCTAGCTTCTTTTCTTAAAAAAGCTTTTGATTTTTTAGGGAAGTCTTTTTTAGCTGTATTTAATAGACCTTTACTGAACTTATCTAATTGTGTAGTATCAAATCCATTAGCCATATTACATCACCGGATAATTGTATTTTTCTAAGAGTACTTTTCTTATACCTTGCATTTTTTCAAAACATTCCGCTTTAACTTTATGTAATTGATCTATTAAATCATTTGCTTCTTCTAATTGTCGTTTAATTCCCTCATGTTCTTCTTTTAATTCATTATATTTTTGTACTAATTGTTCTTTTTCCCATTCTCTTAATTCAAAATCACCCATTTAGCACCTCTATTCATAAATTATTTTTGTCATAAACTCTATAAATTTATTTTCTTTAAAATCTCTTTGAAAATATTGTGCCTCGTACTTATTGTTTTCTTTATCTTTAAAGTACATATCCTTTTGTGGCTCTTTTATACTTAATTTTCTACATCTTATTTTATGTGTTACGGTAGAAAGTTCTATATCTGTATTTGGTATAGTGCTAACGCTTCCATTTATCGGTATAACTTTGCACCAAACATGTTTTATTTTGCCTGGTTCTCTTGTTGTTTCGTCTAATTCATTCGTTTTGTCAATCATCCCCCATAGCTCTAATAGGGTGTTATATTCCTTTGTCCCCATATCCCACCTCTGTTAAAAATTTTAAAAATACTTTTTGCTCATCCTTACTTTTATATGTTTTGTTAATTCTATTTTCAAACATTTTCGTATGAATTGAGGTTCATTTGCATTATTAAAGATTTAGCTATGTATTTATATTTTTCACTATCCTTTGTCATTAACTCTCTATTATCAAACATATCTTGTATAAGCATCATTGCTAACAGTTTGGCTTTTCTCTGGAATCTTTCTATTTGTATTTTATTATCAAAATTATCTATAGCATCTCGTATATATTCTTCCGCATTTTGTATGCATAGTTGGAGAAAATTATCCTCGTCATCATAATCAAGACGGAGAAACTCTTTTGTCTCCGCCAATGTTAAAATATCCATTAATTTTCACCTTTTTTCTTAACTTCTTCTACATAGGAAAAAGCAATTAACTTAGTAGCTAATTGCTTTGGTAAATCTCTTATTTCTCCGATATGAAAATCTTTATATCCTTCTCCAGTACATTCTATTATAGCTTTAACTCTCATTCAATCACATCCTATGCTATTGTTACTTGTCCGTATACAAATGCTTCGGAATCTTTTGTTACAACTTGTAATCTTTCTATTGCTCTAAACAATGTTACATCAGTTAAGTATGCATCACCAGCAACATCACTCGCCATAATTGAAGTTCCTTCTCTTTGGAACATGATAATAGCTTCTTTTAAATCTCCTATTATTATAGGTGCTTTTGTGCCGCTTGTAGTGTCATTTGGTAAATCCTTATTACTAACAATTATTATATCTAATCCGTTTAACATTTTACCAGTTGGGCTGGATACAGAAGGTTGCAATAAATAATTACCATCATTATCTTTTAATTTATCTAAATAATCGAAACCACTTTGATTAGTTAATATAACAGATGTATTTCTGAAAGCTGGGTCAAGTGTAACATTTATAGCTGTTTTTATATCATCCATACCAACTAAAGCAGTTTTAGCCTTTTTATTTAATTCTGTTAATATTAACTTGTTTCTTGTAACTCTGCTTTCATCACCAATCCAACTTGATAAAGTGCTTGTTATTGCTTGGTCACTATCTTTTAATAATTCATTTGTAACCTTCATAAAACCAGCGTACTTTTTAACGGAATAAGGTAATTGTGTAAATTGTGGTGTAGCTTTTTCTGTTATAGCTCCGTTTTCGTCAACTTCTGCGAAACCTGTTTGTTGTGCTCTTGTTTTAAATACCCTTGAACCACTTAAAGTATTTACGTTCTCTATTGTTATGTAGTTTTGTAAAGCATCTTTACTTTCTCTTAGTTCATTTATAGTAGTTTGTATATCCTGTGGAACTGTATACCCTCCATCAGTATTAGAGCCTTCACTCATAGAGTTTTGAAAATCTGGTTTTGTTTTATTTCTTAACCCATTGAAAAATATTTTTTTGTAATTTTCTTTTTCGTTCTTTATTTGTTCTTCATTTCCTAGTTCTTTTGCTTGGCCATTTTTTATTTTATCTTCTATTTCTTGTCTTTCTTCTTCTTCGATATTTTCCTGCATTATTATTTTAGCTTTTAGAGTTTCTATTTCTTTAGATTTATTTGTTATTTCTTCTGCTGTAACTCCATCTTTATTCATTAGTTGTTTTGCTTCATTCTGTAATTGTTCTAATTCTTGTTTTAATTCATCTGATAATTTCATTAAATACACTCCTTTTTAATTTTTTGCAATAAAAAAACAGCCTATAGGTTAAGCTGTAAATTTAACTTTGCTTTCGCAATTTCTAATTCTTTTTCATTTATTTGTTTTTCTTCTTTAAATTCATTCCTTAATTTATTAATTATTTGTGGTGGTATCACTCCACTGTTAAAACTAGCCACTATTTTGTTATCTTCATCAAATAGTACTTCATCTGCAAAACCTTTTTCTTTAGCTGTTTTAGCATCTAACCATGTTTCTTTAGACATCATGTCTAGTAATTCATCTTGCTTAAGACCTGTTTTAAGTATGTAAGCATTAGCTATACTTTTGTCTATTCCTTCTAATACTTCAGCACCTTTTGCAAAATCCTCACTATTCCCAACACTTATCATACTGGCTCTATGTATCATTAATTGTGCTGTAGGAGAAATTTTTAAAATATCACATCCCATAGCTATTACACTTGTAGCACTAGCAGCTAATCCAACTATTTTACCTGTTATTTTTCCTTTATATTCTTTTAATAGGGAATATATTTCGCTACCCGCGAACACACTTCCACCACCACTATTTATTATAACTTCTATTTCTTCATTCTTTTTGGCTTTATCTAAAGCCTTTTCTATATCTCTAGGACAAGTTGAATCCATTTCAAACCAATCATAAACCATTTTGTCATCGTTAGATATGATTGTTCCTTTAATATTTATTTTCACTATTCTTCCTCACCTCCTTTCCATTGTACACCTGCCATTTTCATTGGCATATAATTACCATTACCAACCAATTCGTCTCCACCTTCTTTTCTTGGTAGATTTTCTTTGTCACGGCACTCGTTAGGTGTCATTATCGAATTATTTACAGCTACTGCATAAGCGTCTAATCTAGCTTTAAAAGAACTTCTTAAAATAGCATCTACATTAAAATTAAAATAAAAATTATCTTGTTTTTCTTTATTTGTAAAAAGCTTAATAGCTAATTCCTGTTCATATTGGCTAAGAATAGGCAACAAAGTATCTTTATACATACTTTCCTGTTGTAGTTCTACATTAGCATAGTTACCCTTGTCATAATCGTTAAGGAATTGAGGTTTAATCCCAAATGCTCCAGCTATTTGTAATGCATTATACTTGTTTAACTCTAAAAATTGACTATCTGTTAATTTAGAACTTATATTACTAGCTGTCATACCTAGTGGTAAAGGTATAAATTTACCAGCGTTTTTACTACTAAAGCTTTCTAAATTTTCAACTAATGCATCTTCTCCTGATTTTTTTAAGTCTCCAGTATAATTTATTATTATTTTATCTGTTATCATTCCATTTTTAGTTAATTCGCCTAAAAATTTATTAGCATACTGTCCTCTTGTAATGTAACTTTCTAATATTCTCCTTACAGATAACCCTACAACACCTTCATTTTTCTCTGTTATCCAACTTTTAAAGTGTAAAACCTCGTCTTGTCGCATTGTGTATTGTTTGCCTGTTCGAGGTTCTGTATAAACATACCACAATGCGTTCTTTTGCTTAAATATACCCTTGTTGTCTATGTAAATTTGTACGGAGTTACTAGGTAATATCCAGAGATGTTTAATTTTACCCATTCTTTCTTTTTCTATATACACAAAAGCATTTCCGTAGTGGTTTCTAGCGAATTCCACACAGCTCCAGAAAGTATTTGCACTATAATATGGGTTAGGTTGTAGCCTTAATATAGAATTAAGGTAGTGCATTTGTTTTTCATTTCCATTTGCAGTTTCTTTATATATTTTTAAAGGTAGTTTGGAAATTGTTTCGGATAGTATCCGCAAACAAGTGAAGTACGTTATTTCCCCTATTTTATTAGGGTCTATACCATCTACATTTATCCCTAACATTTGTAAAAACTCTTGTTCTTGTAAAGATACAGTAGTATTATTTACTATTTTATTTAAAAACCCCACTTATTCACCTCCTCTCATGTTTGGCGAATAGCACCCCTAATATTGTCAAAATAGCACCTAAAACATACATTCCTGCTATGTAATTTATTAAAAAAGTGCTAAATATAATAAAGAATATACCTAAAATAAATAAAACCTCTGGTATATTCTTCAATAAAACTTTTATTAAATTTTTAATTTCCATCACCACCATATAACCTGTTTATGTATTCTTCACTAGCATATTTATTCAATTTAACTGCTTGTTTTGTATTAAATATTGCTCTACCTAAAGCCATTAACATAGCTATAACCCCATCTATTTTATTTTTACATTTAGATTTATCATATTTAATATTCCCTGCTGGGTCTTCTGTTGCTATAACATTACTAGCCATCCATGTTAACACTGGATTATTAGCTATTATTAATCTTTTATCTAACAACATAATTTCAAAATCTCGAATAACAGGGGACATTGATTTATAGCCCTGTCCAAAAGGTGCTACTGTATAATGCTTTTCTAATCTGCTCCTTATATCTCCTGCACCCCATCTATCGAATACAATTTCATCTATGTTAAATGCATATTTAGAATTTATATCATCTATGTAATTAAACAATTCCTCATTATCTACATATGTGCCATTCAAGCCTATTAAATCTTTATTTTCGACCCATGTATCATACCTTACATTATCTCTTTCAGAACGTTCTATCAACGTGCCTTTAGGTGTAAACAAGTGAGGGTATATAATATATTTGTCTTCCTTTTCATTGTAAAAGCACTGTACATAGGCAATTATATCCTGTATGTATGCCATATCTAAACCACACCAACAAGTAGTACCTTTTAAATCTTCTAGTTTAACGTCTTTTAAACATTCTTTCCATAATCTCATGTTTATTGCATTTTCACCATCTAAGGCAACGTGTTGATTAAGATATAACCTCCTAGCCTTGGCTTCAAATGTTTTTATTCTACTAGCTTTAATCATAAAGTCTTTTAAATCATCATACTTTCTAAAAATACCTAGTGCTGGATTAGATTTAATTTGTTGCTTTATATCCATTAAATCACAATCTTTTTCAGCTTCATATATAGCATAATAGAATTTATTGTCTTTAAATTTACCCTTTTCAATATCCTTAGCATAATTATATAATTCCAATTCTAAATTTTGCGGGTCTTGTCCGCTTGAAGCTGTTGTAGTAGCAAATAATAAAGGACTATCCCATAATCCCATTCCTGTTCTTAACTTAGTATAAGCATCACTGTTTTTGTATTCATGCACTTCATCAAGTATAACTACATAAGAAGCGTAACTATCAAGGTTTGCCCCATCATTCGCCAACACTCTTAAATATGAGTTAGTTGATTTCCTATACATTTGTCGCATACTTTCAGTTATCTTAACATACTTTTTAAGTGTTTTATTTTTCTTTATCATTAACATCATAGTGTTGAATAGGTTACTTGCTTGTTTCTTATCATTAGCTACTATTATGTATTCTGCTCCAAATGTAGGGTCTGTAAAGTATAAGTATACAGCTATCCAACTTACAAGACTTCCTTTACCATTTTTACGACTAATATCTAGTAAAGCTTCTCTATGTTTTCTAAAACCTGTTTCTCGTTCTTTAACACATAATATTTCACTTGTGATCCTAAACTGAAACTTTAAAGGATTAATCTTTTGCCCCTTTTTGCCTTTGTCCAGTTCCAACTTAGTTATAAATTTATAAAACCTTCTCGCTTCTTCTTCATCATAAAAGTATTTGTCATCGTTCCATTTGTTTTTTAATTCATCTATAAGGTCATCAAGATTATACATAGTTTGTTCTTTTTTATGTTGTTCTAATATTTCTTTTACATGCATAATCTTTCACCCCTTTTATTTAACAATCATATCCTCCATTTCTTCATCTTCATTACTGTTTTGCAACATCATTTCTTTTAGTTTAACTCTTTCCCTAGGTGTTAAACTAAATTCTTTTATAAAACTTAACATACTTTTCATAGCGTTATTGGCTATGGATATTTCCGGTATCTGTTGCCTATATCCGCTTTCGGTTTCAAAACATAAATCTTTGTTAGCCTTTATAGCTTTTTCGGCTTGTACCCAACGTTGGTAATTAGAACATAAAGCAATTAACGCTATATCATCACCATTCTTCCACTTTCCTTCTTCTACTAACATTTCAGCTATATTATAATATTTATCTTTAGCTTCTTTATTTAAAAAACTTGGTGCTTTTGGTATTTTATTATTTTCTTCCATCTTTCCACCTCTTTTCTAAACCACCCCTATTAGAAAATCAATATTTTTTCTTACGTGATGGGGGATGCGGTCACGCTGACAAAGGTCAAAACTTTTTTCATACCCCTACCCTTTTAAATCACGAACAAAAATAAAAAATAATTTAAAATAATTAATATTTTTTCAAATTTTCTCGAGTATTTATATTTTAATTCTTATACAATGTGCTTATATGTAACGAACATTACTTCTTAATACTATCTATAACCTTCTTTATAACTGCTTCCTCTTGTATTAAAACATTTATTATATCCATGAATTGTTTAGTGGTTACATTGTCTTCATGTTCTCTATTATAAACTCTCATCAAATAAGTTATTAAAGCTTCTTGTTGCATATAAGGTTCTTCTATCATATAAGTATCATCTAACATACTATCACTCCTCTACATATTAATAAAACTCCTTACATTGTAATGTAGGTTTAGATGGTATCCTTTTACCTTCTAAGCTATTACTTATTCTTCTTGTTACAACAGTATCATCGTCTAATATAACTATCTCTTCCCTCGGTTCATCACCATATAGTATTGCATCTATATCCTTTCTACTATCTATAAACATATCAAACAATTCTTTAAACTGTTCTACTGTTATACTATCTCCTATGCTGTTGTCTGTGTATAGGTCTAGCATATAGCCTAATGCTTGGTTATATCTTTGGTCATATTCCATTGTTCTCGCCTCTTTCTTTACACTATTCTAAACGTTGTATAATTACTTGTACTACATAACACCTCATATTCTTTAGTTAACTTTTCCAATAATTCATCACATAGATATTCAGTTTCTAAATCAAATATTGTTATCTTATTCTCGCATGCCTGTCTTATCCTTTCATTTACATAATCTATACACGCTTTGTGGTATATGTTTATTGCTTCCTCTTTACTTATTAATTTATCTTTAGATTTAAAAGGATTGTAAGCGTCTGGTTCTTTAGGTTTAGGCGGTAAAAGGTTAGCCGGTGGCTTTGGTCTTGGTCTTGTAGCTGGTGTTACTTTTATCATTCATTATCAACCCCTTTTAATTGTCTAAGTCTTTTGTTATTTCACTTACAAAATTCATAACCTCTGCTTCTTCTATAAAAAAGCACAACATATCAACGAATTGTTTTGTAGTTATAAACTTATCATCATATTTTTCAGAATATTTCTTCATTAAATATGTAATTAAAGTATCATATATATTATCCATATCTAACCTCCTATCTATATTCTTCCTTATATCTTTGTACTATCTTAAATAAATAAGCTTGCATAGCTAACTTATCCTCTTTACTTTTCTTATAAGCTGTATGTATCTCTGCATGGCTTTTATTGCTTAGATATATTAAATTACTTATGTCATATACTCTGTTCTTATCTTCCTTAACTTCTTTTATGTGATGGGATAGTTCTCCGTGGATTATCTTATTGTATTTATATAGTTGGTATATATCTAATCCATTAAACTTACTCTTACATTGTTGTGTTAGCTTTATCCATTGTTTTGACCTGTATATCTTAGTGTTTTCTTTGTCTCTATTGTATAGGTCATATTCTTTATTCCTTAGTTTGTTTCTTTTCTCTTTGCATTTATTATCGCAATCCTCTTGGCTCTGTGGTACTTTAATCCCGCAGTAAGGGCATAGTTTAAATAACATTTTAAAACTCTATCTTCATATGTTTTTTTATTATTTCTTTAGCTACTTCTCTTATTTCTTCCATTGCTTTGTCTTTATCTATGTTAATTTTAACTTTAATATTTTTACTTGTTTTCTCTTTTGATTCTTTTACTGTTATTCCATCTAGAACTCTTCCTATTGCATACATAGCTTCAGCACTACTTACAACTCTTTTACTATAAGTATCAAATATACATTGTATTTCTTTTAATTTATCCATGTTAACACTTCCCTTATACAAAATAAAAAGGACACCTGTTACAGTGTCCATATGAATATAATCTCCTA
>OBZU01000220.1_pt1 | contig 23771 bp, 22 predicted proteins | sample 1495561 | NCBI WGS metagenome assembly OBZU01 (sample SAMEA2580250, study PRJEB22360) | human gut metagenome | biome: human gut; feature: human-associated habitat; material: faeces | place: Denmark | collected 2008/2010 | reverse complement strand
GTAAACATCGCACTTTCGGTTATGGCGGTGAAGCGCCAAAGCCTGCGACAGGAAGGTGTCCCCGCATCGAACCCGGTCAGCCAGTGGCTTGACCGAAACTATACCGACGAGTACTTAAAGCAGGTGTACCCCAATATGCAGCATGCACAATCTTTGCGGAAAAATCAATCGGAATCTTAGCAGGAGAATTCGGCCCGCTCAAAAAGTTTACCCTTGCATTTTTGCCGTGCAATGCGTATAATAAATTTTAAGCTGATTCAAGGGGGAAGGGCGCTCAGTTGTGGAAACTGTGCGCTTTTTTCATAGATTATTTTCATTTTCACCTTTTCAATTTAACTTTGATGGTGTATAATTGTATAATATAACCAAGTCCTCCCTTTTCTATCATAATACCGTTCGTCAAACCGTTCCCGGGTTTTCAGGGATGCAGGGCAGAAGAAATTGAAAGATTGGAGTTAATACCTATGATCAGAGAGTTTCATAAAGATGAATTAGACGCCGTGATGCAGCTGTGGATGAACGCCATTACAAAAGCACACCCGTTCATTCCGAGAGAGCATTGGCTGAACCAATATAGAATTGTCCGCAACGAGCACCTCTCTATGGCCGAAACCTTTGTTTATGGTGAGCACGGCCGTTTGAAGGGCTTTGTCAGCATTCTGGAGGGCAGCTTTATCGCCGCTCTGTTTGTGGACGCAGACAACTGGAACCACGGCATCGGCACAAAGCTGATTCGTTGGTGCCAGGAGAAGTATTCTCATTTGGAAGTCAATGTTTATAAAAAGAGCGAAAACACCGTACATTTCTACACGAAGCACGGTTTTGTCATCGAGCGCGAGCTGACCAATTCGGATACCTGCGAGCAGGAGCTGTTCATGACCTGGAAGAAAGATTAAGTCCGGGGCAAACCGAAATTCAGCAACACAGCAAAGGCCGAATCCCATTTACGGGATTCGGCCTTTTTGATTGGGTTATCGAATCAGAAAAAGGGCATTCGCTTTACCAGCCGGGCGGAAGTATCATTCAAACCGGTAAGTCACCACATCCTGAAACTTCTTTCTGGGGCGCGGCGGCGGCGCTTCATCGGGGTAGCCGAGCGCAATCGCTGCGGCGAGCTGACGATCGGTATGGAGCCACTCGCAAAGCTCGGTATACACAAAAAAGGTATTGCAGATCCAGAGCGTGCCAAGGCCCAGCTCTTCCGCGGCCAGAATGATATTTTCGATGGCCGCGCCGATCGACTGCGTATTCGCGATTTCCGCTACCCGGTCTTCGTTGCTGACGGCTTCAAACGGCGAGCCGGATTCCTCGTTCAGCACCATGATGATGACCGGCGCCTGTTTCATCACTTTCAGCGTATTCCAGGCGTCGGGCAGAGCGTTTCTGTTCTTCGGCAAAAGAGCCTGCCCGTTCTGCTCCCGGATAAGACCGGCCTCAAACAGCCCGAGCATTTCCTCCTTGGCCTTGCCGCCGACCACAACAAACCGCCACGGCTGTTTGTTTTTGCTGGAGGGCGCTTTGATTCCGGCCGCGAGCACCTGATCGATCAGCTCCATCGGGATCATATCTTCCCGGAACTTTCGGATGCTTCTCCTGCTTTCTATGCTTTGCATGCTCATAAACCTTCCTCCCTATTACTCTACCTTACCGAGAAACAGACTGATGATCAAAATCAAAAAGACGGACGCCGTGATCACAACATACAGCCGGTCGCCCTGCCGCCAAAAGAGCAGGATCGAACTGCCTACACGCAGGATCGGCGTCAGAATCAAAAGAAACAGCCCCGTCAGCATAACGGCATACGGCTTCAGCACAAGAAGTCCGGCCCAGATCTCCCCGGGGCTGGTTGGGAATACCCCGTCGGCGTATCCGCTCTGCCCGGTAAACAGAAACAGCAAAACCCCCAGGGCGATCACCGCGGCGCTGAACAGCACCCCCAGTTTCAGGAGCTTTGCCAGCCAAAGCTCCATCGATTCGGCATCCTGCTTCATCCCATCAGCACCCCTTTCACGATCATCTGTACGGAAACGATCACCAGCACCGGCACAAAGACCAGCCGGATGACCCGGCTCTTCATGCGCTGCATCACGCGCGTGCCGACTACGGCGCCTATCAGAACGCCCAGCGCGACCGGAGCCGCAATGCCGGGGTTGATGTCTCCGCGGAAGAAATAGACACCGGCGCTGGCTGCCGCGGTCACTCCGATCATGAAATTGCTCGTGGCGCTCGACACCTTCATAGGCAGCTTCATGAACAGGTCCATCCCCATCACCTTAAAGGCGCCGCTGCCGATCCCCAGCAGGCCGGAGATCGTACCGGCTACGTACATCATCCCCAGGCCGCCGTAAACGCCGGCCACCTGGTACGGCACCTCCTGGTCAAGGCTTTTGTCATAGTAGGAGCTATTCAGGCGCAGGCGTTCCGCCGCCGGGTGTGTCACCACATCGCGCGGAAGATCACTGCCCGCTTTGCGGAGCATCATGACCGCGGAATACAGCATCAGCAGGCCGAAAATCAGGTACAGATACCGCGTATCGACCACTCCGCTGAGAAACGCGCCGGTAATGGCCCCCAGCGTGGTGCCGATTTCGAGAAACATGCCGATGCGCACATTTGTCAGGTGATCTTTCAGGTAAGTGATCGCCGCGCCGCTGGACGTGGCGATCACGGAAATGATGCTCGCACCGATGGCATACCGGATGTCGACATGAAACAGCAGCGTCAGCGCGGGGGTCATGATGATTCCGCCGCCAAGCCCGAGAAGCGAACCCAGAAAGCCTGCGACGATTGCAATCAGGAAAATGAAGAGTACAGAAGTCATCGTTTCTTCCCCTTACCGTTCACAAAATCTTCCCTGCCCGAAAACAGGATGCGCTCCCTCCCGCCAAGGCAGAGGAAGCGCATATGTTACTTTTCTACGTACGACTGGTGATCGAGAAATTCACGCACACGGAAGGTTGCTCCCGTTTCACGGCACAGTTTTTCACAGGCAGAAATTTCTTCGCGCGGCATGTTATCCACGACCGTCATGTAAACCTTCGGTACATACAATCCAACTGTTTTTGTAAACTTCAAAATGGCGGGAAGCGCCTCGAGCCCAAACTTGGAATGGCAGATTTCCTGGTACTTTTCCGGTGTGGAAGCATTGAGGCTGATGGAAACACTGTCCAGAAGACCGTCCAGCTCCGGCGCGGTGGAGCGCCCGTTGATCAGATCGGAAAGGCCGTTGGTGTTCAGACGGATGTTCACACAGCTCATCTGACGCACCTGCTGACACAGCCAGACCAGATCGTCAAAACGGCAGGTCGGCTCGCCGTAACCGCAGAAGATCAGTTCGCGGTAGCTGTCCAGATCCTTGCTTTTCAGCTGTTCGAGGATTTCTTCGCGCGTAGGCTCGCGCTCCAGCCAGAGATCGGCTTCGCCCTCTTTCCGCTCATTGAAAGACCTCACACAAAATCCACAGGCATTGGGACAGCGGTTCGTCATGTTTACGTACAAGTGATCTTTCTCTACAACATAGGTGATTGTCAAATTACATTACCCCTCAGCGATGATATCAAAAAGCACTTCTGCGTTGCGCCGCCCGGCCGCAAGCACTTCGTCGGCGGTGATTCCGCGGATTTCCGCAATGCGCTGCGCGACATAACGGATCATGGAGGAATCGCACCGCTTGCCCCGGAACGGCTCCGGCGCCAGATAGGGCGCGTCGGTTTCCGTCAAAAGGCGGTCGAGCGGAATTTCGCGGGCCACCTCTACGGCAACCCGGGCGTTTTTAAAGGTAACAACGCCGCCAAGGCCGATATACATGCCGAGCCTGACCACTTCGCGCATCATTTCCACACTGCCGGAAAAGCAGTGAACCACACCTCTTGGGCGGTGGCGATGCAGAATCTCCATCGTGTCGCCGTGAGCCTCGCGGTCGTGTACCACAATCGGCAGGTTCCGGCGCTTTGCAAGCAGAATCTGGTCTTCAAATACCTTTCGCTGCACCTCTCGGGGGGCCATGTCCTCATAATGGTAATCCAGGCCGATTTCCCCGATCGCCACCACCTTGGGAGCGTTTGACCACGCCTCGATCTGGCTGAGATAATCCTCGGGAAGGCCTGCCGCGTTTTCCGGGTGGATTCCCACCGCCGCATAAATATAGGAATACCAGGAAGCGAGCTCAAGCGCTCCCTTGCATCCGTCGTAATCCGCCCCCATGCTCACCACGTTACACACGCCCTGCTCCGGAAGACGCTGCAGCAGCTCTTCGCGGTCAGCATCAAACGCTTCGTCGTCATAATGAGCATGGGAATCAAATATGAATCGTTTCACAATATAACCTGTCCTTTAATGAATCCTGGAGCCTGCCGGAATGCCGTCCATCAGCAGTACACGAACCGTATCCTCGCCACAGTCCGCCGAAAGGATCATCCCCTGGCTTTCCACGCCGCACAGCACGACGGGCTTCAGATTTTTGACCAAAACGATGCTGTGACCGATCAGATCCTCCGGCTGATACCATTTGGCAATGCCGGATACCACCGTGCGCTCGCCGGTTCCGTCGTCCAGCGTGAATTTGAGCAGCTTCTTCGCGCGCTTGATGTGCTCGCAGCGGAGCACCTTCGCGACCACCAGCTCAACCTTCATGAAATCGTCGATCGTGATCTGCGCGATTCCCTCGGGAGCCTGCGCTGCCGTTTCTTCGTCCTTTTTCTCTCCCTGCGCCGGAACCGTGGAGGGAATCAGCTGATTCAGCTCTTCGATCTCCTTATCCACATCGATGCGCGGGAACAGCGTTTCGCCCTTTGTAATGACGGCATCTGCCGGCAGAAGGCCCCATGTGGCCGCGTTCTCGTACCCCAGAACCGCTGTACCTGCACCGAGCTGCTCCTGAATCTTGGGAGCGGTGTTCGGCACAAACGGGGTGATGAGAATGGAGATGACGCGCAATGCTTCACACAGATGGTACATCACAGAAGCAAGCCTTGCCTTTTGGTTTTCGTCCTTGCCGAGCACCCAAGGCGCGGTCTCGTCAATATATTTATTGGTGCGCGCGATGACCTTCCAGATTTCCGTCAGCGCATTGGAGAACTGATAGGAATCGATCGCCTTATCGCATTTTTCGCGCAGGGTGATCACCGCCTGCTCAAGCTCGTCGTCGATGGGGGCCTTTTCCTGCTCGGCGGGAATCACTCCGCCGAAATATTTGCCCACCATGGCGGTGGTGCGGGAAACCAGATTGCCCAGATCGTTAGCCAGATCGGAATTGATGCGGCTGATCAGAGCCTCGTTGGTAAAGTTGCCGTCGGCTCCGAATGGGATTTCGCGCAGCAGGAAATACCGGATGGCATCCACGCCGTAGCGGTCGCACAGAACCACAGGGTCAACCACGTTGCCCTTGCTCTTGCTCATCTTGCTTCCGTCGCCAAACAGCAGCCAGCCGTGGCCGTACACCTGCTTCGGCAGGGGAAGATCCATCGCCATCAAAATGGCGGGCCAGATGATCGTATGGAAACGCACGATCTCCTTGCCGACAAAGTGAACATCCGCGGGCCAGTACTTGCGGTAATCCGAATCGTCGTCGGAGCCGTAGCCCATGGCGGTGATATAATTGGTCAGCGCGTCCAGCCACACATACACAACGTGCTTGGGGTCAAAGTCCACGGGGATTCCCCAGGAAAAGCTGGTGCGGGAAACACACAGGTCGTTCAGACCGCTCTTGATGAACTGGATCATCTCGTTTTTGCGGCTTTCGGGCTGAATGAAGTCCGGCTGGTCCTCATACAGCTTGAGGAGCTTGTCCGCATAGTTGGAAAGGCGGAAGAAATAGGCTTCCTCCTCCGCCCACTTGACCTCGCGGCCGCAGTCGGGGCATTTGCCGTCTTTGAGCTGTGTTTCCGTCCAGAAAGCCTCACAGGGGGTACAGTACCAGCCTTCGTATTTGCCCTTGTAGATTTCACCCTTATCGTAAAGCGCGCGGAAAATCTTCTGCACGGCTTTCTCGTGGTAATCATCCGTGGTGCGGATAAAACGGTCGTTGCTGATATCCAGAAGCTTCCAAAGGTTACGGAAGCCTTCTACCACCTTATCTACATATTCCTTGGGGGTAACACCCTCTTTTTTCGCATTGTTCTCGATCTTCTGGCCGTGCTCGTCCGTGCCGGTCAGGAACATCACGTCATACCCCTGCAGGCGCTTATAACGGGCAATCGCGTCACTGGCCACGGTGCAGTAGCTGTGCCCGATATGCGGCTGCCCGGAGGGGTAATAAATCGGAGTGGTGATATAAAATGTCTTTTTTTCCATAGAATCCATCCCTTTAACAAATTCAGTGCGCTTTTCAGAGAATTCTCCGATCAGCCCTGCCGCCCATGCCGCAGGCGGTTTTGAACATCAGTATGTCAGTATCTTTTTCCTATTATACCATTTTACGGATAGATTTCAAGCAGATGCCCGGATTCGACCCGTACCGGCAGGCAAAGCCCGAAAAAAAGGACAGGCCGCCCGTTTCGGCAGCCTGTATTTAAAAAGTTCCATTCTCTGTCAATGCGCGGCCTTGCTGGACTCGGATTGGCCGGATGCAGCGGCGGAAGAAGTCGCAGAATCCGGAGAAGGCTTCGAAATATCCGCCGGAATAATCGGTGGATTTCTCAGAATCGTGATTTCCACACGCCGGTTCTTAGCACGGCCCTCTTCATTATTATTGTTCGCGACCGGTGAAAAATGCGCATAACCCTCGATCGAAACCTTGTCCTGCTTCATTCCGTACCCGATCATTTTGGTCAGAACCGTGACGGCGCGTTCCGTGGAAAGTCGCCAGGAGGTCTGATCACCGGAAAGCGTATGCGGCCCTACGTCTGCCGTATGCCCGCTGAACGTGATGTGATCTACCCGGTCATACACCTTCGAGATGGCTTCGGCAACCTCTTTCAGAACAGGCTCGCTTTCCGGCAGCATCCGCGAGCTGTCGGGCACGAACATCATTTTGTCTTTCAAATGAATTTTAACGTAAGTATTGGTATTGACGAGACCGATCTGATCCTCAAGATGATTCTTTTCCACATAAGACTGAAGGATCGCATACACTTCATCCAGAGCATCCATCGTGCTGTTAAGATTACCGGCATTTGTGGTCGTTTCTCCGCTTCCTGTGCCCGTACCGTTTCCGTTACCGGTACCGCCGCCTGCAGGCGCAGAATTGCTGACAGCACCCATTTGATACCCGGCCTGCTCCGCCATATTCGCGAATTTTTTCGCGTCGATGGTGCTCATGGAATACAGGATCATAAATAGGGCCAATAGCAGCGTGATCATGTCCGAATAGGTCAGAAGCCATCTTTCATGATTTTCCGGGGTTTCTGCCTCGCCCCTCTTTTTTCTTCTTGCCATAGCAGTTTAATCTCCAGACAATTAATTATTGATGCCTTCTTTATACTTCTTCTGGCCGTTCTTGAACACATGATAATAAAGGGAAAGCTGGTTTTCCACGTCGCGCGCAGATTTGCCGCTGGCGATCAGACACATGCCTTCAATCATCATTTCGCGGTATACCTTCTGGCGCTTCAGGTCTGCCTTCATTCGGTTGGCCATAGGGAAATACAAGAGGTTGGCGAACAGAATACCGTACAGGGTAGCCAAAAAGGCCACCGCAATCGACGCCATCAGCGCGGCCGCGTCCGTCATGTTGGAAAGCACCTGAATCAGACCCATAACCGTACCGATAATGCCCAGCGTTGGCGAAAAGCCGCCGGCAGCCATGAAAACCTCAATCTCCATATTCTTTTTCACCATGTAAGTATCGAGATCCGCCGTCATGGTGGACGCGATTTCTTCGGCAGGCTTCATATCGAGAGTCAGGATCATCCCCTCTTTCAGCGGCAGAAAACTGTCATCGCTGATGTCGGAATCATCCAGCATGGTCTGCAGCTTTAAAAGGCCTTCCTTACGGCAGGCATCCGCCATTTCTCTCATCTTCTGAATCAGCTTTTCGGGGTTCGGCGAATGTTTGGTAAATACAGTACCAACAAAAAATTTCAGGGCAGCCAAAATTTCCCCGAATCCAAAAGAAAGAATCGTAGCTCCCCACGTTCCCCCAAAAACGATCAAAAATGGAGAGAGTAAAAATAAGGAACTTAATACTCCATGCTCCAGCAGATAGCCTCCGATAATAGAGCCAAACGCGACAACTACTCCAATGATTGTTGAAATATCCACTCTGTATCCTCCTTGAGTTTGACGATTGCTGAAGAATCAGAAACTCTTATTATGTATATCGGCAGAAATCTACAATATCTTGGTAAAAAAGCTTAAATTTATAAAAAATTCTTTTTCTCTGCATATTTTTTAAAAATCTAACCGAAAAAATAAAAAAATATTTGTTTTAGGGGTTGATTTCTGATAAAAAATAAGATATAATAACCAAGCGTTCAAAAAGCGCCGGAAACAAATGGACGATTAGCTCAGCTGGCTAGAGCATTCGCTTGACGTGCGAAGGGTCACAGGTTCAAGTCCTGTATCGTCCACCACAAAAAATGCATCCTGTAAAACAGGATGCATTTTTTTGTTTGTGCGCTTTTTGTCTGGCTGAGAGGCATATTGAACGAGTAAGACCTGCCCGGGCTGAACAGCGGGCCAAAGCAATCTCTGCATACTTTATTTTCGGTATTCCCGGCAGAAAAGCATGGCTTTTAAGCTATCCCCCAGATAAATCAGCCCCCTGCAGAAAGGGAACTCCCGCCATGATTCCCTGACAATTACAAATACAAACTGATAAAACAGTTCTGTAAAATGCACGAAAAAAGTCCGGCCATCGATCAGGCCGGACTTTTTTTACAATGAATGTTTTTGCAAATAAAATGCAATTTTCAACTCAGGATACAGTAACTGTCGCAACCAGAACCGGGGCACGGCCGCCTACCTGTGCATAGATCGGTGTGGTGCCGCTGCCAGCCGCAGTAATGGGATAATACCAGCCGCCTGCGGTGGGCTGCTCTGTTCCGCCTGTTAAAACAGCCGGATTCCCGATCAGGAATTTCACATTAGTGGAAATCACTGTGGGCATTACACGCAGAGAATAGGTCTGGCCCTTCTGGAGAGTAAAGCTGGAGCCGAGATCCGTAAAATACACAACCTTCGGCAGGGCGTTGCCCGTCACCGTAAAGGAAGTGGAAGCGCCTGTCACAGCGGAGGTGGTGGTAATGGTCGCCTGGCCCTCACCCTTATGGATGACCTGGAAAATGTATCCGTCTGCCGACTGCTGAGAGAACTTGACTTCCGCAACGTTCGGATCAGAAGAAACCGCCGTGGGCGCCACGGCATCCGCCGTAGTGATACGGTAGAAATAATCCTGGCTCTGATCGGTGAACGCATACGTACTCAGCGCGCTGCTGGTAAAGACGTTCGGGTCTGTGGGCTTTGTCGGCTGCTGAGCCGCTGTTCCGGCGTAATCATAATAGCTGTAGTTCACATCGCAGAGGCCGCTGACTCCGGGAATGCTCTGCGCCGCATACTGCCACATGGTGTACGGGCGGTTGAAGTTCGGCTGGCTGACGCCCCAGTGAGCGATCCAGGTATCGTACTGCGCCACCAGCGGACTGGTCAGGCGCACGTTGTAGAAGTTCACATAGCTGTAAACCGCCGTTTTGTAACCGGCCTGCTGAATCCTGCTGCAGAATGCATTCACGATCTGCCCCATCTGATCGGCAGAAAGCGAATTATGTACTTTATCTTCCACATCGAATACAACAGGGTACTGCAGAGCGCGGCCCTTGAGGATGCTCAGGCACATTTCCGCTTCCTGCGTCGCCATGGTCACATTCGTCGCATAGCTGTAATGATAAGCGCCTACCGCAATGCCGTTCGCAGTTGCGCCTTTGTAATTGTTTTCAAACTGAGTATCCGTCTGCTGGGCCCAGTTTTCGTTTCCGTACCCGGTACGGATCATGGCAAACTGAACACCGGCAGCCTTTACCTTTTGCCAGTCGATGACTCCGCGATGCTGAGAAACATCAATTCCGGGAATACCGACATTGACCGAGCAGCTGACGGAACAGCTGACAGTAACCCCAGAAGCCGAAGTCGCTGTAACAGTCGCCTGGCCGATCGAAAGCGCAGTCACAACTCCCGTACTGTTCACCTGTACCACAGCGGGATTACTGGAAGCCCAGGTTACCTGCGTCACTTCTGAAGTTCCGCTGTACACCCTAAGCTGCATGGTATCACCCTTTTTCATCTGGGCAAAGGTGGAGCTGATCATAAAATCGGTTGTGTATGTATCTGCATACGCCGGCAAAAACAGCGTCATCAACATCGCGAAAACCAGAAAAAATGACCCCAATCTTTTTTTCAATCCGATTCCTCCCACAAAATGATTTTTGCCGGCAATTCCATCCCTAAAACAACGCGGAAAACACAGCAATTAAGTTTATTATATTTCTCCTACCAGATTATGTCAAGTAACATCCCTCTCTTTTCATCAAAATACAATAATTACCAAAAAAAGGGATGCGATATCGCATCCCTTTCATCTGTAAATATTGGATCATCAATCGATCATCCGTTTTTTTCCGTAACGCTCACATTCGCTTTATACTCCCCATAGGCCCAAACGCTGGTATGGCTTTTTGCGACCAGAGTGACGGGGAATTCCGAATGCCCGGTAAAGCTTTCTTTGCCTGTCATATCGATCTGCGCGTAAACATCGGCGGCGGTGATGGCATCAATCTGCTTGGCCGGGCCGATCAGCGTCATTGCCAGGCTCTTTGTAAACACCTGCGCTGATTTGCTGGCCGCCAGATTCTTGATCTGGAAATCTGTCACATTGATCTTTTTGCTCTTAAAGCCGCTGAAATCCAGCGTAACGGAAGCCGTATAAATGTTGCTGAGGTTCTTGCAGCCCGGCGGAAGCGTGATATCTACCTGCAGGTTCTGATTACTGATGGAAAGCTTTGAAAAATCGATTGCCTCCAGACTCAGCTCATTCACGTTGGCCAGCACATCCTCCGGCCCGGCCACCTCAACGGTTTCGGGGTCGATCTTCTGCACCGCGGAGGAGAGGGCCAGTCCCACAGGCTTGCCGGTGAAGGTCGGACTCAGCTTCATGACCTTTCTGGCCAGCACCGTAATATTCACATCCACAGACTTGATACTCATGTTCAGCTTATCGGCTGAAAGCTTTTCTCCATATGCGTCATACAGCACCAAATCGGTCGTAAAGTTTTTACTCTGTGTCAGGGTTTCCTTCACATCGTATTCCGCCGAAACCTTTTTGATCTTCGCGATCTCCTTCTCCGGGCCGGAAATCACGACTGTATCCGAGGAGAAGGAAGGAGCGCTGACAAAATAATCGGGATCGGCTTTATAGGTGACATCGTCCTGAATCGGGAAGGTAACTTCCTTATAAACATCCACATTGGTAATGATGGTGCTTGGCTCGATGGACACAATCTCGTAATCGGCCAGCGAGCCGACCTTCTGTGCCGTTAAGGGGAGCGGATAGCTGCCGGGCTGGGTGATCGACGACGCCAGCGTCGCCACCACCTGAATGTTTTCGGGCTTGATGCGGTTGACGACGATGCTGTTGCCGCGGATGGACACCTTCGCCGTTTTTACGCTCTGCTCAAATACCTTGAGCCCCTGCTCCTGGCTTGTTTCAGAAAGCTTGACGGTGACCGGCACATCGTAAATGATGCGCGGCCGCTCCTGCGTATTGACCGTCGCCATGATAAACCACAGCACAATTGCGGTAAGGACGGAGAAGGCCAGCACAAAGCGATCATTATAAAACAGAACGGAAAGATCCAGCTTTTTATTCTTCATCTTTTTTTGCCCTCCTGATGGAAGGAATCTTGCGCGACCGCTTTTCACTGGATTCCTGCTCCGGGATGATCAAATTTTCCAATTCGCTTCTCAGGGTCTCTCTCGTATAGTTGCGGGTCAAAACACCGTTGACGGCAATGGAAATCTGCGCGGTTTCTTCCGAAACCACTACAACGACTGCATCGGAGTTTTCGCTGATGCCGATCGCGGCACGGTGGCGCGTTCCCAGATCCAAGCTGACCTTATCGCTCTTTGTCAGCGGCAGGATACAGCCCGCCGCGTACACCATGCCGTCGCGGATAATCATTGCGCCGTCGTGCAAAGGTGCCTTATTAAAGAATACGTTGCCGATCAGCTGAGCCGAAGGGTCCGCGTTGATCACCGTACCGGTGTCTGCGATATCTCCCAGCTTTGTCTGGCGCTCAAACACAATCAGAGCGCCCATTCTCTGCTTTTGCAGAACCACCACGGCTTCTACTACCGCGTTGATTCCACGGGTGAGCTTCTGGCGCAGGTCGGCGTCATCCTTTACGCCGGTGAACAGCCAGCCCTTGGCATTGCTGCCAAGCCCGCTTCGGCCAATCTGCTCCAAAGCGCGGCGCATTTCGGGCTGAAACACCACCAGCAGCGCGAACACGCTGAACTGGAAGAAATAGTTCAGCAGCGCGCCAACCATATGCAGGTTCAAATAATAGGATACGCCCCAGACAAGCAGCAGAATCAATAAACCCTTGACCAGCTGCTCAGCCCGCGTTTCCCGAACCAGCTTGATCCCGCTATATATGATGAAGGATATGACCAAGACATCCAGGCCATCTGTCAGCTGAAACGATTTTACCAAGCCGACAATATTACCCCAACCGTTTACGAGAAGCTCCATGTTTTTCCTCTCCGTAGCAGACTCGCAGCAAACCTGCCCGCAACGCTGCCTCTTTTTATTTATTTTACCATATAACCAGCGATATGCAACATTTTATTCAGGAATCCGCTTTGATTTTACGGATTGTCATGAGAAATCGCTCTATTTCATTTCTATGATTGAAAGCAGACGGCGATACCCGAACCGCACCCTGCTCCAACGTTCCCATACACTGATGCGCGGCCGGCGCACAGTGCAGGCCGGGGCGCACGGCGATCCCGACGGCGTCCAGCTTCCCGGCCACCTGCTCGCTGGACAACCCTTCCATATTAAAAGAAAGGACGGGCGCAAAATACATCTCCTCCGGCCGCTGCGTGTAAAGACGCACGCCGCGAATCTGGGAAAGCCCGTCGTAAAGCTGCTGCACCAGACGCATTTCATGAGAAAAAATGGTTTGCTGCGTCTTTGCGCGTACAAATTCCATTCCGGCTCTGAGTCCGGCAATACCCGGCAGATTCGGCGTTCCGCTTTCCGCCTGCTCCGGCATCTGATCCGGCTGCAGAAAAGAAAAGGAAGAGGTGCCGGTTCCGCCCTCCAGAATCGTTTTGGGAAGCGAAGCGTTTTTGCAAATCAGCATTCCGGTTCCCATCGGACCGTAAAGCCCCTTGTGCCCGGCCAGGCAAAGGTAATCGATGCCGCTGTCTTCCATATTGATCGGCAGCACTCCCCCGCCCTGCGCGCAGTCTACCGCAGTCGGAATCTCATATTCCCGGCCGAGCGCGGCAATGCGCTCCACCGGCAACCGGATTCCCCATACATTAGAGGCGTGCATGCACACGATCAGCTTCGTGTTGGGCTGCAGGGCCTGGCGAAAATGATCCACGGTCGCGTTGTTGTTCCCGGGGACCACCTGCGCCTGCGTAAATGTGATATCCTGATCTGCCAGAGCCTGAAGCGGACGCATAACTGCATTGTGCTCCAGATTCGACGTTACCACATGATCCCCGGGCTTTAAAACGCCCTTGATGACCATATTCAGCGCCATGGTACAGTTCAGAGTAAATGCGATACATTCCGGCCCGGGAGCAGAAAACAGCTCTGCCGCCGTCTGCCGGCAGTCATAAACCTCCTGCGCGGCAAGGAGAGACAGCTTATGCCCGCTGCGCCCCGGATTTGCTCCTTTTGTCCTCTGTGCATCCGCCATAGCGGTGATCACGCGCGGCGGTTTGGGGTACGTGGTGGCCGCATTGTCTAAATAAATCATACGGCACCCGCTCTCTCGGATCTTCCCAAAACACGGATGCCTGAGTGTATCAAAATATCTTCCGCCTGATCGGTACGATCCGGCACGTAAATTCCATATCCGCACCCGAGCCGGTCCTGCGTGCGCGGTGTTCTCTCCACATACGATTTAATTCCATAACGGAACAAAATGTCCCGGCTTTTCATCGCATAAGTGATGGAACCAAGCAAAATAACAGGCTTGCCCACATACATCACCTCTCTGTTTTTATTAACAGAATATGCGATGGGAAGATGGGTTGATAACCTGTTTTTCTACTTTAGCAGACAAACTGCGTGTGCGGCAATTCCTTGTCCCTCTCCTGTGAAGCCGAGATGCTCTTCTGTAGTGGCTTTTACGCTCACGGCATCTGTCTTGATACCGCATGCCAAAGCCAGGCATTCTCTCATTTGTGCGATATAGGGGCGGAGTTTCGGGGCTTGTGCCACCACCGTGGCATCAATATTTTCAATCTGATATCCTTTCTCCCCCACCAGCTCGCAGACGCGGCGCAGTAACTTCAGGCTGTCCGCACCCGCCCATTCGGGATCGGTATCGGGGAACCAGGCACCCAGATCGCCCAAAGCGGCAGCCCCAAGCAGAGAATCCGCCACCGCGTGAGACAGCACGTCGGCGTCGGAGTGGCCGAGAAGGCCTCGCTCATACGGAATCCGTACTCCGCCGATGACCAGGGGGCGATCCGGCACCAGACGATGCACGTCATACCCATGCCCAATTCTCATTTTGAACCATCCTCTCTGCCGCGAAGCACTGCCTCGGCAAATAATATGTCCTCGGGGGTCGTCAGCTTTGCGTTTTCCGGCGAGCCCTCGCACAGATGAACCCGGCCGCCGGTCTGCTCGATCAGCTGGCAGTCGTCGGTATATTCCTGCTGCGCCGCCTGCAGGGCCGATTCGTACAGCTCCCGCTGAAATACTTGAGGCGTCTGCACGCTCCAGAGCTGCTCGCGTGGCAGGGTTTCCACAACAAAACCCTGCGCATCTGCCCTTTTCATCGTATCCCGTGCCGGAATCGCCAGGGAAGCCGCGCCGTATCTGTGGGCGTCCAGCACCACACGGTCGATCAGCTCCGGCCGGATCAGAGGCCGGGCGCCGTCGTGAATAGCCAGATAGGCACAGTCTTCCGGAACAGCGGCCACGCCGCACGCCACAGAGCCCTGCCGGGAATCCGCTCCCGGCACCACCCGGCACAGCTTGCTCAGTAAATATTCGATACGCAGCCGTTCCATCGCCTGTGTATCGCACGCGCGGCAGACAACTACCACGCAGTCTATGGTTTGAGCCTGTTCAAATGCAAAAAGCGTTCGGACAATCGCCGGAACGCCTGAAAGCGGAATCCATATTTTAGAACCCGAGCATTTCATTCGGCTGGAGCTGCCAGCCGCAACCACAATGGCGCAGCAGCGGTTGTTTTCTCTCAATCGCTTCACCCGTCTTTCCTCACAAAACAAAGGGGCCGTGCGGCTCCTTTTATTTTATTATAGTATGGATTGAGTGGCATGGCAATTACAAAGCTGTTACTTCATCTAGAATTTAGAGTAAATTCATATTTTGAACCAAGTTTGTTTACAAAGATTTTGATTGCAATTTTCGTCAAAATAAGGTAAGATTTAATCGTCAAAACAGACAAAAAAAGGAGTGATGTTTTGTGAAGGAATTAACACCAAAACGAGTAGCCGATTCCCGTGTGGAACAGATTCAGATTGTACTGAGCAGTCATATTAATGGTGCCGGACGACTGTTCGGTGGACAGCTGATGGAATGGATCGACATCGTGGCAGGCGTCGTAGCCCGCAGACACTCAAATCACAATACCACCACCGCCTCCATAGATAATCTGCAATTTAAAGAGCCTGTCTATTTAGGCAATACGATTGTTCTGTTCGGCAAGGTCACTTATGTCGGCAGAACCTCGATGGAAATACGGGTTGATACTTATGTGGAACATCTGGACGGCGACCGCAAGCTGGTAAACACCGCCTATTTTGTGATGGTAGCGCTCAATGAGAGCGACCACCCCACTCCGGTTCCCCCGCTGATTCTGGAATCAGATGAAGAAGAGGCTGAATGGAAAGCCGGCGAACGCCGCAACGAGCTGCGCCGTCAGCGCCGGGTAGAGCAGTATTGATTCCGCAGAAAAAATCAATCTGAATACAGCTGATTTCCTTCCCTTGCTTCCGGCAGAGGAAGGAAATTATTTTTATTCAGAATCTTTCCTTTTCGTTTTCCACAAAATCAGGTATACTGGTCTGGGTGAAAAAAATGAACGCAAAAGAACTGCTGCGCCTGATTCCCAAAAAGTATTCCAACCTGCAAACAGAAGCCAGTCTGATCCGGGTGTTTCTGGAGCAAAACGGGCTTTCTCACGCTGCCGCCGGCACGATGCTGAGCGAGCTGCAGGAAAAGGCGGTGCCGGAAATCTGTCAGCTTCTGCATGCCAAAGCTTCTCTGACGCTCCCTTTCCTGAAATCCGTATTGGAGGAAATGGTCGACCTGCAGGAAAGAGGCAAAAACGGCGTTGTTTTCACCCCCGATTACATTGCCGATTACATACTGGAACATACGATTGCGTCCCCCTGCCCCCCAAACGCCCGGGTGATCGACCCGGCGTGCGGCAGCGGCTCATTTCTGCTCCCTGCGGCGGAGTACCTGCACCGCATCAGCGGGAAGCCGATGCGGGAAATCATTTCGCAGCACCTGTACGGGATCGACATCAGCGAGGATCAGACCCGGCGCACCAGGGTTCTTTTGACCCTGCTGGCCCTGCTGACCGACGGTACCGCAGACGGACTGTCCTTTCACGTAGCGACCGCGGATTCCCTAGCCTGCAGCTGGACGGATTTGTTCGGCTGCCCGGATTTCGACTATATTGCAGGCAATCCGCCTTACCTGAACACACACGCCATTTCGAAAAAGGATACCGAACGGCTGAAAAAGAATTTTCACACGACGCGCCGGGGTACCTTTAATCTGTTTTATGCTTTCATTGAGCAGAGTCTCCGCTTTCTTTCGGAACAGGGCGCCCTCGGCTTTATTGTCCCCAACAATTATCTGTCCATTTCGTCTGCGGAGGAGCTGCGGCGGCTGCTCAATGAGCGCCGCGCTGTCTCCATGGTGATCGATTTCGGCGAAAATCTGGTGTTCGAGCCGGTTCGGACTTACAGCTCTCTGCTGTTTTTGAATCGGCGTGAAAACCACACCATCGCCTATTCCATGCTGGAGAAAAGCGACGATCTTCCGGCGGCGCTGCGCTGTACCGTCCCTTGTCACACAGACGCGGAACACCTGAACCCTGCCGGGTGGAAGTTTTTGTCCGAAACCGAGCGGCGGAACATCAAAAGGATCGAAGAGGCCGGTCAGTCCATCGGCAATCAAATCAAAATCGGCGTCGCCACCCTGCGTGACAATGTTTATTTTCTGGACGGCTTTGATTCGCAGGCCGGTCTTTTCTACAAAGAGCGCGGCAGTCTGCGCTATTGGATCGAACCGGGCGCGGTGCGGGCGATCGATAAAATATCCGAAATTTCAGATGAAGCGGCCATGCCGGGGGAACGGAAGCACATCCTTTTTCCATATACTGGCGAACCCGACCCCAAAATGCCGTACCGGATTCTGGAGGAAGAACAGTTGGCGTTCAAATTCCCACTATGCTATCAATATCTGCTCGACTGCCGCCCCGTGCTCGCCGCACGGGACAAGGGAAAGCCGAATCCGGTGGCATGGTACGCATACGGCAGAAGCCAGGGGCTGAACTGTCGCGGCCCAAAGCTGCTGTTCCCCATGTTCAGCCGCCGGCCAAAATTTTTACCGGAGCCGGATGGAGAAATCCTGTTCTGCAACGGCTACGCCATCACACAGGGAGGCCGGTACCCTTTGGAGGTGCTGGCGAAAATTCTCAACTCTGATGTGATGGAATACTATATTTCGCGTGTCAGCTATTGCCTGAAGGGCGACTACAAATGCTACCAGAAAAAATATCTGCGCAGCTTTTCGATTCCGGAGTTCAGCGAATCTGAAATTCGGTTTCTTCTGTCGGAATCCTCTGATGAAACAATCAACGCTTTTTTATTCCAGAAATACCGGCTTCTGCCGGAATGAATTCGCACCGCAAAAGCCGGCCGCCCGCATCACACGGGCAGCCGGTTCCTTTTTGTTTATGGCAGGATTATTTTGCGGGAATCCAGCCCTTGATCAGATCCTGATGCTCCTTGGCCCATTCTCTTGCGACATCCAGCGGATCGCCGCCTTTCTCTTCAATCACACCCATCAGGTCGCCGATCTCCTGCTCGTTCATTTTAAAGTTTTTCAGGAATTCCACCACTTCCGGCATATCCTTGGAAAGGCCTTTCCTTGAGACAATGTGAATATTCTCTGAAGTGCCATAAATTTTTTTGGGATCCTCCAGAACCTTCAAATCCCAACGGGCGAACTTCCAGTGAGGCTTCCACCCGACTACTACGATCGGCTTGTTCGCATCGATCGCCTTTTTCAGCGCCGCCGTCATGGTGGGGCCGCTGCCGGGCAGAAGCTTATAATCCAAGGCGTAGTCGTCAATCAACTTATATGTAGCCTTCATAGTTGCTGAACCGGAATCGATGCCAATGATTTCACCGCCAAACAGCTCTTTATTGGCGTTCAGCTCTTCAATACTGTTGACCGGAACATAGCTTGGCACCGTAAGGCCGATCATGGCGTTTTCGTAGCATACACCCAAATCATCCATCTTATCGCCGTATTTCTTCATATAATCCTCATGCGTTACGGGAAGCCAAACATCCATAAAGGCATCCGTATTTCCGCTGGCCACTGAAGTAAAGACGGGCGCGATATCTGCCATCGTCAGCTCTACCTTATAACCCATTTCATCCTCCAGAACCGCGGCGGCCAGATTCGTCATCGCGATTCCCTCGGACCAGTTGACATACCCTAATTTTACCGTCTTGTTCTCAGACTCGCCCGGGCTGCTGCCCGACGGACTGCAGCCCGCCATCGCACCCAGAAGCATGACCACGCTCATTCCAATTGCTGCTGCCTTTTTCATAACCTTCCTCCTTCGATTTTTCTCTGAATCATCACGCCCCAATGAAAGAGGCTGTGGATTTCTTTCCCCCTAAGAGCATGAAATCAACTGCCGTTATAACCGGACATCCCCTGCTTCGATCATGCGGCGGATCCGCTTTTTCTTCCCCTGAGCAGAAGGTCTGCCTAAAAATACATCTCAAGCTTTCTTGCAAACCGATATCAAAGCCTTCTGCGTATAAAGATAGAAACTGCTGCAAGCCTCCGCTGTGCAACAGTTTCTATTTGCTTACCGGCAATTATTTTGCAGGAATCCAGCCTTTGATCAAATCCTGGTGTTCTTTGGCCCATTCTCTCGCGACATCCAGCGGCTCGCCGCCCTTGTCCTCGATTGCGCCCATCAGGTCGCCGAGCTCCTGCTCGCTCATTTTAAAGTTTTTCAGGAAATCCACAACCTCCGGCATATCCTTGGAAAGGTCTTTGCGGGCAACAATGTGAATATTTTCCGCGGCTCCATAAACACCCTTCGGGTCCTCCAGAACCTTCAGGTCCCAGCGGGCGAACATCCAGTGAGGCTTCCATCCGGTCACCACGATCGGCTTGTTCGCATCGATCGCCTTTTTCAGCGCCGCCGTCATGGTGGGGCCGCTGCCGGGCAGTACCTTGTAATCCAGACCGTAGTCGGCAATCGCCTTGTCTGTCGCCTTCATGATTCCCGCGCCGGAATCGATGCCAATGATCTCGCCGCCAAACTGATCTTTATTGGCGTTCAGCTCTTCGATGCTGTTGATCGACACATAGCTCGGCACCGCAAGGCCGATCAGCGCGTTTTCGTAGCTGACGCCCAGATCATCCAGCTTATCGCCGTATTCCTTCATGTAATCCTCATGCGTTACCGGGAGCCAAACATCCATAAAGGCATCTGTATTTCCGCTCGCCACGGAAGTAAAGACCGGCGCGACATCCGCCATCGTCAGCTCTACCTTGTAGCCCATTTCATCCTCCAGAACCGCGGCGGCCAGATTCGTCATCGCGATTCCCTCGGACCAGTTGACATAACCAAGCTTTACCGTTTTCTTTTCAGACGCGCCCGAGCTGCTGCCCGACGGACTGCAGCCCGCCATCGCGCCCAGAAGCATTACGACGCTCATTCCAATTGCTACTGCTTTTTTCATTGTCATCCTCCTTTGATCTTGTTTATTTTCAATGCCGTATTTCCAAAATGCGGCGGATCAGCCTTTCTTTCTTGCTTTGCCCAGGCTCTGGGTGATGCGGTCGATCACCATGGCCAGAATCACAACCGCGAGACCGCCCTCAAAGCCCTGGCCCATCTTCATCTGTGTGATGCCCTGAAGCACCACGTTGCCCAGCCCGCCGGCTCCGATCATAGCCGAAATAACGACCATGGACAGCGAAAGCAGGATCGTCTGGTTCAATCCGGCCAGAATGGTCGGCATCGCCATGGGGATCTGCACCTTCCACAGCAGCTGGCCGGAGGTGGCGCCGAACGCCTTGGAGGCCTCCACCACATCGACCGGCACCTGGCGAATGCCGAGGCTGGTCAGACGAACCACCGGAGGCATCGCGAAAATAACGGTCGCCACTGCGCCGGGTACCTCGCCCAAATCAAAGAAATACACGGCGGGGATTAAGTACACAAACGCGGGCATGGTCTGCATGAAATCCAGAATCGGGCGAATCGTGCCGTTCGCTTTATCGCTGCGGGACATCCAAATGCCAAGCGGCAGTCCCAGCAGCAGCGCGATCAGTGTTGCGGTAACGACCAGCGCTAAGGTTTCCATCGTCTGCTTCCACAGATTCATCGAAACGATGAGCAAAAGCCCTATCACTGTAAAAATTGCCGTCCCGCGCCCGGCCAGCCGCCAGGCGATCACTGCGAGAATCGCGATTGTAATAAAAAACGGAATCCCATTGAAGATAAAATCAAAGCCGTTGATAATGCCCGAAAGCCCTTCCTTGATTCCGGTAAAAAACGGAGCCAGATTGACTGTAAGCCAATCGATACCTCTCTCCACATAATCTCCGATCGGCAATCTAATCATTCCCATTTCCCTCCCCTACGATTCCGGCCAGAGCCGAAACCTTGAAAATCAGCCCCAGCAGCGTGTTTTCACTGTCGACTACGGCCACCGGATATTTTGTCTTTAAAAACAGGGGCAGAATCTCTTCCACAAGAACGTCCGGCCCGACGGTGCAGATTTCTTTTTCCAAAATTCCGGAAAGGTCATCTTTCCCCTCCCGGATCAGCTGGGTGACATCGTCGATCGTGACCAGGCCGAGCAGCCGGCCCTGCTTATCGGTAACATAAACGCTCGAAATTGCCGCTTCGCGCATTTGGCGCAGTGCCAAACGGGCACCGCCGGTTACCGTTATTACCGTATCCGTATCTCTCATGATCGACGACGCGGTCAGAACCTTGGAACGATTGACCCCCTGCACAAACTTGCGGACATATTCGTTCGCCGGATTGCTCAGAATTTCTTCCGGAGTACCAATCTGTACGATCACACCATCTTTCATAATGGCGATGCGGTCGCCCAGCTTCAGGGCTTCATCGAGATCATGCGTGATAAAAATGATCGTCTTTTTCAGCCTGCGCTGCAGACTGATCAATTCGTTCTGCATGCCCTTACGGATCAGCGGGTCCAGCGCGCTGAACGCCTCATCCATCAGCAGAACATCCGGCGAGGTAGCCAGTGCCCGCGCCAGTCCCACACGCTGCTGCATACCGCCGGAAAGCTGAGAAGGATAGGAGTTTTCGTACCCCTTCAGTCCGACGATCTCGAGCATATCCACCGCCTTTTTCCGGCGGACCGCTTCGTCCTCTTTCTGAATCTCAAGGCCGAAGGCTACGTTTTCCGCTACGGTGCGGTGCGGCAAAAGCGCAAAATTCTGAAAAACCATCGCGATCTTTTTTCTGCGAACCGATCGCAGCTTCTCTGAATCAAACTCTACGATATTTTCCCCATCGATCATCACCTGGCCGGAGGTAGGTTCGATCAATCGGTTCAAACAACGGATCAGCGTTGATTTTCCGCTGCCGGAAAGACCCATGACCACAAAGATTTCGCCCTCTTCCACCGCAAAGGAAGCATCGTTCACGCCAACACTGTGCTTGTACTTCTTTAAAACGGACTCTTTGGTTTCGCCCTCCTGCAAAAACGAGATCATCTTTTTCGGGGTGGCACCGAATATCTTATACAAGTTTTTGATTTCAACCTTTGTCATTTCTGCTCATCCCCCAATTCGTATTGAATCAAGCCTTTATTATGTTTATCTAAAAACGCCCGTATAGTAACAACTCTTAATGCAATACTAAGTTGTTAGTACAATTATATTCAACCATGAAATTATTGTCAAATTAAAATTCTGTCGTCAGATTTCACTTTTATTTAATTTATCCAATTTCAGCTGAAAAAACAAGGAAAAAAGGATGCGGATTTTTACATTTTTATGATTAACTGCCAAATATTGCAATTTAATTTTATTATTTTTGCAGAAATTCAAAAATCTTCTGCATTTTTTTGATTTTGCCTTTTGCATAACTGCGATTGGAATAATTCATTTTTGAGTCCAGGACAGGAAAATGGGGCGCTTGTGTTCCGCCGCGATGCAGCGGAAACTGCCTGATCGATCAAAAACATACCATTCAGATATTGTTTCGATTTTTGACTGTAAGCTTTGAAAAAAGTAAGACGACAAAAAAGAGTCCGAATGCTTAAGCATTCGGACTCTTTTTCAGTTCGAACCGACTTCTTTATTAAGGACTTTACGTCGTGCACAGCAACAAGGCGCCAACGGCTGAAAGAACTTTGAAACCTAAGACAGATAAAGCCTTAGACCCTGTCGCCTGTCAAGGTTGAGAGGTAGAATTCTCGTTGTAAAAACGTTCTGCGCCGGGATGAAGCGGAACCGGAAGATCCTTTGTAACAAAATCGAGATCCTTCATACTCTCCATGGAGTAATGGAGCTCATCCAAATCCTCTACAGACTCGCGCAAAATTTTTGTGATCGTATAGACCAGCTCCTCGTCCATATCTTCATTGACGCAGAGCACACACTTCACGCCGAAGGTGGGCACGTCTTCTTTTTGACCGTAATAGGTGCCGGCGGGAATCACCGCTTTGCGATACTGGTCGTTGTCATCCAGTATCTCATTCAGTTCTTCATCGGTGTAGCGCAGCAGGTGGCAGGGAACACTCTTCGCCAAATCCTGCATCGCCTTGATGGGGACGCCGGCCATTCCATGTACGGCATCGAGCTTTCCTTCGCCCAACGCTTTGCTGCCGGAGCCAAGGCCGTAATTTTCCAGCTTTGTATTGTTCGAATTGATTCCGACAACCTGCAGGGCAATTCTAGCGGAAAGATCCGTGGTGGAATTCTCCGGCCCCACAGCAACCCGCTTCCCCAACAGATCATGTACATAGACAGCATTCAGGGAATCTTTCGTAATCCAGTTGGAGCAGCTGAAATACACCGCACCGATCGCGCGCAGATTTTTCATTGGCTTCCCCGAAAATTCATCCTCGCCCCGGTAAGCGCAGTATGCCACATCCGCACTGACCAGAGCAAGATCAATCTGCCCGCCCCGCAGGCCTTCCACATTGGAAAGAGAACCGTTTGATGCGCCAATGTTGATTTTCATTTGGGGTATGTTCTCATTGATGACCTGTGCAATGGCACGGCCTACCGGGTACATAGTACCGCCGCTGTCTGCAGTACCGATGGTCAGCACCTGAATGGGCTGTTCCTTCTGCGTAACGGCGGG